>MDTF01015673.1_pt1 | contig 11842 bp, 3 predicted proteins | sample 811191 | NCBI WGS metagenome assembly MDTF01 (sample SAMN05326649, study PRJNA326480) | marine metagenome | isolation source: seawater | place: Southern Ocean | collected 2011
CTGCTAGTATTGATTATTTACCTTTAACCGGTTCTTTACAAGAAGTAAGATATTGGGATGTAGTATTAAGTGAAAGTTTATTTTATGATTATGTAGTTAACCCATATTCAACACAAGGTAACTCAATTAACTCAACACCTCAAGAATTAATATTTAGGGCAGATTTAGGTACAGAATTAAATACAGGAAGTAGAACATCAATACATCCAAAAGTAACAGGATCTTGGGATATAACACAATCCTTTAATAAAGGAAGTGATTTTTATTTACAAGGAAATGACACAGGTAGTTGGTTACAAAATACTGAATCCATATATTATAATCAAACCCCAGGTGGTATAAAAAATAGAGTATCTGATAGAATAAGAATTGTAGACACAAATATTCCTTCAGGTTCAACATTATCCCCATATAGATCAATACAACAGGAATCTTTCCCAAGTGGTAGTAACCCAAGTATTAATTATTTAGAGGTAGCATTTTCACCACAAAATCAAATTAACGATGATATAATAGCTCAAATTGGAGATTTCAATTTAGGAGAATATATTGGTGATCCAAGACAGATATCAGAATCTAAATCATCTTACCCACAATTAGATGCTTTAAGAGATGCTTATTTTGAAAAATATATTTCATCTTATGATCTTAATGATTTTATTAGATTAATTAAATTCTTTGATAATTCATTATTTAAGATGATCGAAGACTTTACACCAGCTAGAACGACATTAAGTTCAGGTGTAGTAGTTAAACAAAATTTATTAGAAAGAAATGTACAACCACCTCCATCAATGTCTTATGGTAACATAACCTATTCAGGTTCAGTTAAGTCATTTGCTAGAGATTATAATGTACATTTTGCTAAAGAACATCCAGGTAATTCATTTATAAATGATGATACCTTATTTACAACAACTGGTCAAACAACTGTAAATTTAAAAATAGGTAGGGGAGCAACAGCAATAACAGCTAGTACTGATGGATCAGGAGAAGGTGCTACATTTGTACCTTTAATTAGATCTGTTGGTGGTGGTGGACTTCAAGTAAGATCTTTCCAAGTAATATTAACGGGTAGTGGATATGAAATAGGTGAAATATTAACATTTTCATCAGCATCAATATCAGCATCAATTGCTCCATCATTACAAGTAACACCTGGTTCACCAACATCAATAGCAAATGATGTTAAATACACAGTAGAAGAAATAGATTTAGCACCAATTTTAAGTCCAAATTCAGATTTCCCACAACAAAATTATGCTAGTGGGTCTTCAATTTACAGATATAATGGTGGTACTGGAGGAGTATTTGAACCATTTAATAACATATATGCTGCCCCAGTAAGCGAATCATCAGATTTCTTTAATTACTTTTACGATTTTACAAGTTCAATTTCAAGCACATCAATAGCATCGGCTTCAGGAGCATTTTTTGCTTTTAATAGTGAAGATGGAGCTACAGCAACTAAAATATTTATAAGTTCTTTATCAAACGGTAACAGACCTCATTCAGACTATAGTCCAAATATATATGATCCCCTTACTCAAGTAAGTGCTTCATTAGCAACAACATATGGACAATCAGGTATAAAAGTTGATTTTGGACAATTAACACAATTAGTTAACAAAATATATAACCCTGCTAAAAATAATTATGCTAACGATTTAAGAGCTAAATATTTAATTACAGGATTAAATTATATTTCCCCACCATTAGTAACAGGTACTAATTTAATAGTTAGACAACAACCTATTACAGGTGGAACAACAACTTTAGCTGGTCCGTTTACAATACCAGTTTCTTCAACAACGGGTAATGGTACAGGTGCAACTATAAGAGTTACAATGCTTGCATTTTTTGGAGGTGGAGGACCTACAACATATACAGCAGTATCTTGTGTATTAGTAGGTATAGGATTAGATTATAATGCAGGAGAATTTATGACAATTACTTCTACAGCATTACAAGCAGCAGGATTCCCATCTATATTTGATAAGGATTTACGTGTAGAAGTAAGAACATCAAACCAATCAACATTAGATAATACGGGTTATTGGGATTTAGATGTAACACCAATTTCAGCACAATTTGGATCTGGTAATTTTAATGCATCTACATTTACTAGACAAATTCCATATATGCTAAATGGAGTAGCTACCTTCTTAGATACAAACCCTATGGCAGCTTATACTGCTATGTTTGAGATTAGTGAAGGACCATATAGTGGTTTAACTGGTGCTGAAGTATCAGCTTCACAGTTTGCTCATCAATACCCAGGATTTGTACAAAAATTCCAAGAACCATTTTCAACAAATTTAGGTATTGGAATGCCTATGGGTTCTAGTATAACATCATCTACCTCAAACAAATTTGGACAAGGTCCTTTTTCATATGATAGATTTGATCAAAGAGAATTTTATAATGGTGAATTTATAAATGTACTAAACCCAGGATTATTTGATGATAACCCATGTAAAGCATTTTTTGGACAAGATAGTAGAATTGATTATTTCTTCTTTATCCAATGGTTTAATGATAATATAATATCTGAAAATAATTTCTTATCAAACTCAACAGCATTTCAACCTCAACCAGGTAATAACTGGTTCTGGGCAGATGTAGTTTCATTCCCTGCTAGTGGAGAAACTAATAATTTAACACAAGAATCTCCTCCTACAACAACATCACAAAATACAACTAAAAGAGTTAATACTTTTACATATACAGGACCAGGAGCACAAGGAGCAGGTGGTGTAATAGAAGTTCAATCTGCTACAAACCCCTCAGGTGGTCCTTATAATTTAAACAAAGTTTATTTTGTAGAAACCTCACTAATATCAGGTTCATCTAACTTAACACAAGCTATATCTACAAATATAACTAGTGGTACAAATAATACTTATACTAATGTAGCAGCTTCCTCAACATCTGGAACAGGTGATGGAACAGCTAGATTTAATGTTACAGTAATTGCTCAAACTGTTTCAACTATAGAAGCAACAGTAACAGGAAGTTTATATGATATAGATGATACCATAACATTTAATGCCGGTACTTTTGGAGGTAGTTCAACAGCACTTACTTTAACACTTAGAGCAGATGATTTATTTACAGGTGTACAGAAAAAATATAACGGTGGTAGAACAATTAATATAACTGTAGCAACTTTACAAGCAGCAGGATTTGCTAATGTAACAGCAGCTATAGCAGCAGTATTACCAACACAAAAATTAAACCCAGTACCTTCAAACAAGGTAAAATATATTAAAATGTCTAACGAAGACATTAATGGAGAAGACACATTAGCATTTATACAAGATTCAGATTTTGTTACATACACACTTGAAGGTGCAGCTGATTATCAAAACGATTTACTTGATGCTGGATTTGAAACTTATTTTATATCAAATGCTTCAATACAATATGATCCACCAAATGAAAATGTATTATTATTCATAGATCAAGAACCATCTACAACAGCAGTAACTTCATATGATGAATTATTTTATGATTTTTCATTTAGTGCGAGTGGTAAATTTGTTTATTATGCTACTTCATCAGGAGAAGATCCAAATGTAATACATGAAACGGGAATTACAAGATCAGTAGCCCAAGGTTACTTCCCACCTGAAGCAGATTCAGCAACATCATTGTGGTCAACTGAATCCTTCTTTAGAGGATGGGCAACAGCAAACTGGTGGGATATTACAAATGATGGTGGTTTAGCAGAAGCAGGAAATTTAGGATTCTTATCTGACCCATTAAACAATTTTAATACTGGGTCAAACGAAACAAACAATGATGAAGAAAACCCATACCAAGTAAGTACAATCCCTTGGTTCATGAACGCCGGAGATCAAGGTGGGAATGGTGGTTCAACACAGTATATATTAAGTGCTTCATCAACATTAGGAGGTAATGGGGCATTAGATTTACAATTTTATACAGGATCAATAACAGCATCAGCTGAAAGAATTCCAATAGCATTTACAAAATTTGTAGTAGCATCTCCTACTAGTGTTACTTTAACAGAAACAGCTAATAGTGGAGGTGGTGGAACAGGTGGAGGAGTAAATTACATTACATTAACACCAGATTCAGGCTTATCATTTGTACAAAATAACGGAGTTACAAATGCACAAATCCAAGTAGATTGTAGTTTAACATCTGGTCAATGGCGATATAGTGTAAACTATTCTGATGGAACAGGATGGTTATCATCCCAATCACCAACTCAAAACCAAATTCAAACTGGTGATGGTACTGTACAATTTACAGTAGACCCAGGATATACAGGTGGTGGAAGTACAAGCGAATTCCAAAGACAAGTAACATTTAATTTTATAAACGTATCAAATCCAGCACAAAATGTAAACGGAGTAGTAGTAACACAATTCTACGACATATCCGGTGGAGGTGGTGGAGTTCCCTCATCATAAAAAATATGAAAAAACAGTTTTATAGAATAGGAGATCAAATTACATTAAGACCATGGGATAGACCAAACTATGAGGCAATATCAGTATGGTGGGAAAGTTTTAAAGAAACTAAACATTTAGACCAATATGAAGTTTGGATATGTGGTGGTGCTTTAGAAGGAACTGAAACATGGGATGTAGATATCATTTTAACAGGTGAATCAAAATATCCTGCGGATTTAAAGCATGTTTTAGATGAAGGAATAAGGATAGGATTTAAACATTGGTTGTTAGTGGATATTGTATGGCAAGATAAAGTTGTGTTCCCCTATTTAACTTTTGAACCTTTTAGAAGAATTAGAAATTTTAATGAGGTAGAAAAACAAACCAATGAGGAACACATATTAAAAAAATATAATGGAATAGAAATATATCCCGGATTATTTCAACAACAAAATGATAAACCTACTAAATCTTTTAAATTTGCTCAAAAAATGATTAAAGAAGGTAAGTATACCCTTGGAATACAGAAATTGTCTGATTATATTTATAACAATAAACGCACTATTTAATGGCAGTCGAACCACAAGTATATTATTACTATAAACAAGATACCAATCAAGTACTAGCTGGTGCAGCTGGTAATTCTATTACTAATGTAGCGGGCATGAATGCTTTGTTAACGTCAAGTAAAGTACCGGTTCCACTTACAAATCCTTTAACTATAGCTAGAATTAAATCAATAGGTCAAGCTATAACATATAAAAGTGATGTAGTATATAACTCAGCAAGTGCTGGTTTTGGAGGTTTCGAAGGTTTTGAAATACCTATTCAAGATGACCAAGAATTATGGGTATATAGAGGTATACAACCCGTTAATACAGTGCCGTCTAATACACCATCAAATGCTGGTCCAGGAGATTCAAATCACACGCAATATAACGCGTATTTACATCGACCTTACAAGCTATATATGCTAACCGAAACGGGTTCTGGTATAGGATCTAAGCCATGGTTACCATTTGGAAATTTTTATGGAGATGGTACAGGTCAAGGTTCAGGGACACAATTTAGTAATCAATATAATGTAAAACAATTAGCTATAGTTGGTAATTTAGACCAACCTAACAATCAATTTTTAGTATCACAATCTAAAGCTTCGGGTTCTGTTACAGTTTTTGGTAATACACAAGAAGTAAGACCATGGGTTGAAACAAGATATAATTCAATGGGTTTACCCCCAGCAGTAGGTTCAGCTTGGAGATTATTTTGTGAAACTTCCAGTACAGCTAATTACATGCAGGAAAGAAAACCAGTAGGTGATTGGATTACAGCATTAACATTATCTCCAGCAGCGGGACAATATGGTTCTGATAATGCATCACCTGCTAGTACAACTAAACTAGCAATATCAAAAACCGGAATTTCCTTTGGTGCCCAAAATCAAATTATAAATGCAGTAAGCGCATCAGGTAATTTAGGTAAACCAAAAGGTAAAATAAGATTTCAAACACAAGGAAATCCATTAACCAGAGCAACATATGATGTTGGAGATATAGATACTACAACATTTTCAGGACATACTATAATTAATGTTAGTAATGGTGTTTTAGCTGGGCCTTGGCCTCCAGCAAATTTAACAGACGTTTCAATGTCTATGGATGGGCCTATGTTAGCAGCTGACATACTACAACAACAAGGTGCATCCCCAAATTCACTTCCAAATTTTGGTACAAATAAAATACAAAATGGAGTATTTACTTATACATCCAGTAATTTTGACACAACATCAGCTGATGGAACGGCTGCGTCAGGATCTAGTCAGTTTGGATTTTGGACACAACAAGCTCAATATGTAGAATATAAAGCAACAGTAGAAAGTATAAACTCAGGTGATGTAACAGTAACATATACAGGATCAACTGGAGTTCCAAATTTTAGTACTTGCAGTCCCGGATTTAATGTTACATTTATAGCAGCAGCCGGAACAGTATCTTCATCAGGTGATGATAGTTCTGCTAGTTATAACTTAGCATTAGTTAATCCTTCAGCATCGGGTACACCAATAGGAGATATTTATTCAACTAGAATAAGTGATGTTTATTTATCACTATCTTCTTCATTATCACAATCAATTGATGGTTTATATATTTTTAATCAATTACCATCACAAGATATAGAAGTAACGGCTTCAATGTTTTTAAATGCATGGACAGGTAGTGATGCTATAGATGCACCAAAATACGGGGATCAAAAATTCCCTCAAGTAAATACAACATACTCAATATCTCCAGATGGACCATATTATGGTCAAGGAGAAGCAGGAGATGGACCAACTTGGCCTACAGCTTCAATAAACATATATAAAGGTAATTTCCCAAGTAATACCCCAAAAGAGGGTGATGTTCCTATTCATACTGAAACGTTTAAATCACCAGATATTCATATATCAGGTTTAGCAATTACAACAAGCTTTTTATTAACATCTCAATCATTATCATTTCAAGACTGTCTTAAAATGTCTTTATCAGTTGAATCTGGATCTTATACTTCAGAATCAATTGAAAACTCACTTATAGTAAGTGAATATTATTTAGAATTTAAAAATGCAGCTGAATTAGAAGGTGGAGATGGTAGAGTACCTACATTTATAGATAATGCATTTAAAGGCACAGGTGGTTTTTCAAACGCTCCTGATTGCCAACCACTGTTAAATAATGTAGTACAAGAAAGAAACAATCAAAAAATCCAATTAGTTGAATATCAAACTGATCCTTATGATCCAAGTAATTTTCAACTAATATTATCTGGAACAGCAGCAAGATCTACAGTACCAGAATCTAACTATACTCAAGAACCATGGTTAAATGCTAGATATATAGGATCACAAACAACAGCTTATGAATATAATTCAATAGTTGGTTTAGAAGGTGGGTATGGTAAATCACCAGTAATTGAATATAAAAGAGCTTATTTAGCATACTGTGATCAGGTAATAGATCCTTATCCAGTAGTAAATAGTAAAACTCAATTTAACATATTATATATGATTAATGGAGGTGGAGACGCTTTAAATCCATTAATTTCACCATATACAGCTTATGATGTACTAGGTACATGGGATAATGGTGGACAAGGACAAGTTGGTATAAACCAAATTTCGGGTTCATCTCAATTTGATGCCTTAAATGGGTTTCAAGAAACATTTAAAGTAGGACAACAAGCTATACCATTATTATATTCTCAAACATCAGCTAACGATTTTGCAATAGCAATTCCAATTGCAGGTAATGCTGAACAAGTATCAAATGTAACATCATCATTTATAGAATATGATATGTCATCTCAAGGATCAAGTAAATTAGCATCTTACAATGATGCATATGAAGTTCTTTATAATAACATAGCTCAAGGTATTGCGTCCCAAACAGGTCAAATTTACCCACAAGCCCCAGGTACATTCCAAGCAACTCAATTTAATATTGAATCAGGATCAGGTTTTGGTGTTCAAAGAGGAAATCCTGATAAAGCTGGAGTAGTAGAATTACCTATTATAACAGCATCTATAGGCTCTTATACAGCACCTACAAATGTATTTGGTACTGAATATTTTGGTAACCCAGGGGAAATATTTTTTACAACTGATCCATTAGGTTCAGGTTCAGGAGAGTTAAGTGATGATTACATGATTAGAGGAACATTTATTCTACCATCAACTGCTCCTAGTAGATATAAAATAAAGAAATTTGTTAAAAAAAGAAATAAAAAGAAAACAAAATATAGCGAAAGAACAGTAGGTAAAGTACAGTTTGTTTTTGAATCAACCACAGACACTAATTTAGACCTTGGGGGTACGAATTGGAATAAAGAATCATATCAATGGTTAGCTGATGCCTCAAGTACAGGACAACAAGACCCTTCAATGACATTTTATTTTGGAGAATTAGATGGTGTAGCTGATGGTAGAGAATTAGTAGTTCCATTAGCCAACCTATCTGATAATGTAGGATTTGTAAACCAAGTTTATAATTTTGATGTTGAAGCTAATGATATTGAAAATTATGTAAATGCTCAAGGAATTCCATTTAAAAAAGTACAGTATGTAACATACAATTTGGCATTTCAATCAAATACAAGTTTAATAACTGGTAAAAGATATAGATTTAGGGCAGTTGGGCAATATGATGAAGAAACAGGAGCACAACAAACGGGAGAACCACAAAGAAATAGGTTTAACCCTACATTTTTACCACAATTTTCAGATGGTGCATCAGGAGGCTCACAAGCTGACCCAGTACTATATGCAACTCCTTTCCCATCATCGGGGCCTTATGTTTCAATGAATGTAGTTGGTAATCAAGTAGCATCTAGTTTACAATCAAACGCACTTAATTTCCCTTATTGGGATTTTGTAACAAGTGATCAAGCAGATGATACATTCTTATATTATAACAATATCTCAGATCCAGATGGTAATGGGTATCTTTCATTAGTTGATGCACCTCAAAATCCAGGAGCAGGAAGAGTATTTTGGACTAAAGGATCAGGTTCACTTAATAACTCCAACCAACTAATTTGGGGAAATATTACTAATAAAGCAATTATAACCGTAACTCAACCTAATAGTACAACATTAATCCCAGATTCTAAAACGGGTAATGGTGATATTGGGAATGTTACATTTGATATAAGTTCAAATTCTTCTACAATTTTAGATGTTGATTTAAATCTTAACCTATCTCAAGGTGGATTTAAAGTAGGAGATACTTTTACATGGACTGTATTAAGTCTAGAAACAGCTGGTTTTGGAACCGTTAGTAATGATTTAGTAATGACTTTAACTAGTCCATATATAAATGATAACAGAAGAGGAACAACTTCCCTTTCAATAAATAAAACAGATAATATAGGAACAACGGGTTTAAGTTTATATTTAGATAGAATTATAGCCATAGGTGCGAGTAATGACCAGGGTAAAATACTATTAGGTGGAGGTGGTTCTAGTACATTTACAGGAAGTATAGGAAATGTAACGGATAACAGTACTTTTTATACTGTATTTTTTAATGAAAATAGTGTAAATGCTGGAAACTTAGCAAACTTCTCAAATCCATTTACAACAAATAATTCATCTGCAGCCCCATATTCAATTTCTTTTACTACAGGATCAGAATCTGGAGATGTAACATTAGCTAATACAGTTATTGAATTATCATCATCAAATGGAAATAATAATTATGGTTTAGGATACTATCAAGGTTATTTACCTTATACAGCTTCAGCTAATAACAATTTCCCAGGAGGATTTGAACCACAAGATACAGCATGGCCTTTACCAAATGTACCATATGCATTTCAAATTAACGATGAAATTAGATTTGAAAACGATGAAAGATTTGCTTATAAAATTGTACAAGTATTATCTCCAGAACAAAATTTCATGATTAATGGTAGAAATAAATTACAATTAACAGTTGATAAACCTATTCAAGCATCTATAGATTTAAATTTCTTTTTAATTAGAAGATATATAAATGCTCCTAATTCAGTAATAGTAAATAGAGTTTTTCCATATGGTTCGTTGCCTACCATAAAAGAGTTCGTACCTTCGAATAATCAAGTATTAAGCTTTGATGGTGGTAGTGGTGCATCTGGATCAGAAGCATCAGGATCAACAACAATAATGGAACAGTCAGGTAGTTTTTTAGAATATATAAAGCCACTACTAAAAAGTGATAACACACCTAGTGGTATTCTTAAACCAGAATTTCCAGTAACAGAAATAGATGTTACACCAGATGAAATAATACGTGACCTAAGGGATAAGAAACTAATAGAGTAACATATTTATAACATATAACAATATTTATATAAAAACAACAAAATGGGATATTTAAATAATTCAGTAATAACAGTCGATGCTATCTTAACAACAAAAGGGAGAGAACTGTTAGCAGCCAATAATGGCGCATTTCGAATCACACAATTTGCACTAGCAGATGATGAAATCGATTACACACTTTACAATCCACAACATCCATCTGGATCAGCATATTATGGTGAAGCTATAGATGGGATGCCGTTATTAGAAGCATTCCCAGAAGAATCACAAATAATGAAGTACAAATTAGCTACGTTACCAAGAGGTACAGCTAAATTACCAGTACTAGATGTTGGATATACAGCAATTACACTTCAACAAGGTGCTCAATTAGCAATAACTCCTCAAACTTTAAATTACTTAGGTAATGACCAAGTATTTGAAACAGCAGGATATGCAGCTACAATATCAGATGTAAGATTGTTAAACACATTTAATGCAACGGGTATTAATACTCAAGCAGCAGCAGACGCAAATGCAACATCAACAACAACTATTGGTACAAACGTTTCATCTACAGTAACAGGAACTCAAATTAATTTAAGAGCAACTACTGTAAATACATTATTTGGATCCAATTCAACATTATTAAGTACATTAACTGTAACAGGTTTAGATAGTGGTGCGAGAATTACTATTCCAATTACTATAACTAAGTCAACAACATAAATAAAAACAAATGGGATTTAAAAGATTAGAAGCAGACGATTTTGTAGTAAGTGCACAGGCACAAACTCAGACATGCTGGACAGGTAACGAACCTGCACTAACAATAGAGAGTATGTTTACACAGTCAAATCAAATTAATGGTCAGTCTGGTGTATACTATGCTACAGTATTTAACACACAATCAGGAGCTCCAAATTTTGAAGCTCAATTTGAGATAGCTTATGGTAACTCAACTGGAGGTGGTGCTTTAGCATTTAATCAAATAGCAGCACCAAATGTATCTCCAGCATCAACAATATATGGTCAATATAGAACATTAGTATTAGAAGATGAAAATGCACAGTTTGTATTTGGAGAAGTTTCTCAAAGTTCAATTTATGTTTTAAGTATAGAAAGAGCAAGATATAAACAAGCACTATTCCCAGGCTCGTTTAACATAACTTTAAGTAGTTCTATTTCTTCTAATGCAAATAAAACATTAGAATTAACAGATAACTCTAAAATGATAACAGTACCAACATATTATGGTACAACAAGAGCATACCAAATAATTAGTGGTTCAGATGGTTTAGCATATAATTCAGGATCAGGTGGTTTAGGTTATACTACAACCGCAGGTTCATATGGTTTATTTTTACCAGATATAGGAACAATTTTACTAAATGGAGCAGCTTTAGACTTAGATTCTGAAGAAGGTCTTAATTTAGGAACAAATGAAACATTAAATACAGCAGGTAATAATCCATTAAGATTATTAGGACCAATGCAATCAGGATCAGGATTTGCTTTAAACTCAGAAGAAACAATTACATCAGATTTTGTATTTGTTAGAGCAAGAAATAGTGAATTTAACTATTCAGAAAATCCATCA
>MDTF01005935.1_pt1 | contig 11840 bp, 13 predicted proteins | sample 811191 | NCBI WGS metagenome assembly MDTF01 (sample SAMN05326649, study PRJNA326480) | marine metagenome | isolation source: seawater | place: Southern Ocean | collected 2011
TCAATCAGCAGGAATAACATTACATATGGAAAATATTTATGGAGACAATAGTCATCATATAATTGAGTCTTGTTTTAAAGCTCTAGCAAGGTCACTAAGAACAGCTTTAGAAATAGATCCAAGAAACAAGGGTGTAGTTCCTTCTACAAAGGGATCGCTATAAAAAAGCAATGAACATTGCCATCATTGATTATGAATCTGGCAACATAAGCTCAGTAATTAATTCTTTTAAAAAAGTTTGTATAAACCAAAACATTGAAATTAAAATAGAAGTCACGTCTGACTTAAAAACTATATTAAGCTCTGACAAAATAATATTACCAGGACAAGGATCTTTTAAAAATTGTACAGAATCTTTACTAAAAATTAATGGTCTAAAAGATACCTTAAATGAATTTGCAATTATTAAGAAAAAACCTTTGTTTGGTATTTGTGTGGGAATGCAAATGTTTGCAGACAATGGATTTGAAGAAACTAAAACAAAAGGATTGGGATGGATTTCAGGAAGTGTAAAAAAAATCGATAATAAAAACAATCAATTTAAACTTCCCCACATAGGCTGGAATGAGCTTTCTTTTACGTCAAATAGTAGGATGTTTAGAGACATTAAAGAAAAATCGCATGTTTATTTTGTCCATAGTTATAAATTTATTCCTGATGATGAGACCTATGTATCAAGTAAAACTAACTATTCAGAAGAAATTGTTGCATCCGTTGAAAAAGATAATTTATTTGGAACACAATTCCACCCAGAAAAAAGTGATAGCGTTGGTTTAAAGATAATCGAAAACTTTGTCAATTTATAGAATGAAAATATTCCCTGCCATAGACATTAAAGACAAAAAATGCATAAGATTACTAAAAGGCGATTTTGATAATCAAACTATCTATGAAGCATCGCCATTTGATCAGGCCTTAAAATATAAAGACGCTGGTCTCTTAAATTTACACATAGTAGATTTAGATGGTGCACTCACAGGAGAGCTTGTTAATTTAAAAATAATAGAAAATATTATAAAAAAATTAAATATCTCAGTTGAAATTGGTGGAGGAATAAGGTCCATTGACAAAATTAAAGCTTATATGGATGTAGGAGTTGATAAAGTGATACTAGGAAGTGCTGCAATAAAAAATCCAGATTTTCTTAAACAGGCGTGTGAAACGTTTAAAGGAAAGATTGCTCTTGGTTTGGATGCAAAGAAGGGAAAGCTTTCAGTTTCAGGGTGGAAAGAAACTACAAATCAAACTGCAGAGGGTTACTTGAAAAATGTGAATAGTTATGGATTTTCAAGGGTTATTTACACAGACATTGACAGAGATGGAACAAAAACTGAGCCCAACATTGAGGAAACTTTAAGTATTGCAAAAATATCATCTGCACCAGTTGTTGTCTCAGGTGGAATCTCATCAATAAAGGATATTAAAAAAATCAAAACACTAAATAAATTTAATATTGAGGGTGTGATTGTTGGCAAAGCAATTTATGATGGAGATATAAATCTTAGCAATCTTAAGGAGTTAGAAAATGCTTAAAAATAGAATTATTCCATGTCTTGATGTTAAAAATGGACGAGTTGTTAAAGGAATTAACTTTGTAGACTTAAAAGATGCAGGTGATCCAGTAGAACAAGCCAAAATTTATAGCGAGAGTGGTGCAGATGAAATTTGTCTTTTAGACATTACAGCCTCTAATGAAAATAGAGAAACTATATTTGATGTGGTTAAAAGAACATCCGAGAACTGTTTTGTACCTCTTACAGTGGGCGGGGGTGTTAAAAGTTTAGAAGACATAAACAAATTATTAGTCTCTGGTGCTGATAAAGTTTCAATTAACACTGCAGCGGTTAATGATCAAAATTTAATTAAGGAAAGTAGCAAAAAATTTGGATCACAATGTATTGTTGTGGCAATTGATGCAAAAAAAAAAAATAAAAGCTGGGAAATTTATACACATGGTGGAAGAAGCGAAACAGGGATTGATGCTTTAGAGTTTGCAAAAAAAATGGAAGATAATGGAGCAGGAGAATTATTAATTACGTCTATGGACCGAGATGGAACTCAAAAAGGATACGACATTAAGTTAATTTCAGAAATAGAAAAAAATGTAAATATACCCATTATAGCTTCTGGCGGTGTTGGAAATTTAAAGCATTTAGAAGAAGGAATAACACTGGGGCGTGCAAATGCATTACTTGCAGCTTCCATATTCCATTATGGAAAGTATTCAATAATGGAAGTAAAGAACTATTTAAATTCAAAAAAAATACCAGTTAGAATTTAAAAGTATGACTAAAAACTATAGATCAGAACTAGATGGCTTAAGAAGTTTAGCTGTAATAGGGGTCTTATTTTATCATGCTGAAATTACAATTAAATCTTTTAGAATTTTTCCTGGGGGGTTTTTAGGTGTAGATTTATTTTTTGTTATTTCTGGTTATTTAATCACCACTTTAATACTTAAAGAATTTGAATTACATAATAAATTTTCATTTAAAAACTTTTACAAAAGAAGAGCAAAGCGTCTTTTACCAGCATTGTTAGTAGTTATTCTTGTTACATCAATTTTTTCTTATTATTACTTACTACCAGTACACTTTGAAGAGTTTATAAAATCTGTAGTATCATCATTTTTTTTCTTTTCAAATTTTTTCTTTCACTTTTCAGGTCAAGCATATGGAGCACAAGCATTAACAGAAGTGCCACTATTACACACATGGTCACTATCCATAGAAGAACAATTTTATTTTTTATATCCAATGTTTCTTATAGGAGTATTAATATTCATAAAAAAAAGAATAATGATAATTTTAATAATGGGTATCATTTTTTCTTTAATGTTTGCATCAATAGTAAACGTAAATCACCAATCATTTAATTTTTACATGCTACCCTCAAGGGGCTGGGAGTTACTTTTTGGGTCATTGCTAGGTGTAAGTAATGCAAAACTGAGTGTTGGTAAAAATAAAAAAATAAAAGAAATTTTAGCAGTTTTTGGTTTTTTTATTATTCTGTGCTCATTCTCTTTTTTTCAAGACACAAATAATCATCCAACTTATCTAACTTTAATTCCAGTTATTGGTGCTTATTTAATAATACAAGACACTAATAAAGAAAGCTTAATAAATAAATTTTTATCCATCAAAACTCTTACAAATTTAGGTTTAATTTCTTATTCTTTATACTTGTGGCACCATCCAATATTCTCTTTTGCAAAAATTATGGGTGTTGTAGAAAACGATTTAGTAACAAAGTTCTTGCTCATTATTCTGTCAATACTCTTGGCCATTGTAACTTACATGTATGTGGAAAAACCTTTTAGAGAAAAAAATAAAAAGTTTTATAAATTTAATAAAATTTATATATTGGTAATAGTAACAATATTGATAATAATTACATTGAACTCTTCTACGAACTATCAAGCAAAAAATTATCCATTGATAGCCAGTCATTTACATAAAAAAACTTGGTTAACTACAAAATCTTATTTTAAACCATGTTTTCAGAGACAAACTTTTTTTTGCTCATTTAATAGTAACAAGAATAACCCCACAGTATTTTTAGTTGGAGATTCTATTTTAGCCTCTCTTCAAGAGGAGTTAAAAAATGCTCTAATTAAGAAAAACTTTAATTTTGTACCAATGACTAATGCTGGTTGTGATTTCCTTAAAATTGAAAGTAGCTCCAGAAGTGTATGTAATAAAAGACTATTTGAGAATAAGAAAAAAAAAATTTTAGAAAAAAAAGACGCCACGATTATTTTACATTTGAACTATTCAACAAAATTCAAAGACCATATATTGAAGGACTTTTATGAGAGAGTTCAAAAATATTTGAGAGAGGATTATAAAATTATTTTGATTTACCCAATTCCTCAAATGGAAAAAAATGTTTCTTCAGAAATTGAAAAAAATATAAATGATAATAAATTTCCTGTAAAAATAGTTAATATTAATTTCACTAAATATTTGAATGATAGTAAAATAGTCTTTGATTTTTTTAATTCTATTAATCATAAAAATTTATACAAAATTTATCCTCATAAAAATTTTTGTAATAATTATTTAAAAAATAAATGCAATGCCAATACACATGAAAAAATTTATTATGTAGATCTTCTTCATCTCTCTAAAGAGGGTTCTAAATTAATTAATATGGACTTGGTTAAAATTATAGATAGTATTTATTAAATGATTGAAGATTTAATTAAAATAATCAGAGAACGAAAAAAAAGTGAGGTTAATAAATCTTATACAAAAAAATTAATCGCATCTGGTCTTGAAAACTGCATTGATAAACTACAAGAAGAATTTGATGAGTTAAAAATTGCTTTACAAAGTGATAGATCAAATATAACGCACGAAACGGCAGATGTTATTTATCACCTACTCGTAACTTTAGAAGTGGTAAATATAAAATTTGAAGATGTTTTGATTGAGCTAGAAAAAAGAAAAAAACAGTCTGGTATAGAAGAAAAAAATAATAGATAATGAGCTATGATAAAAATAATACCTTTGCAAAAATTTTAAGAAAAGAAATACCATGTCAAAAAATATTTGAAAACGATTATGTTCTTTCTTTTTATGATATTAACCCTCAAAAAAAAATTCATGCATTAGTAATACCAAAAGGTGATTATATTAATTTAGATGACTTTAATAATAGAGCTTCTGATCAAGAGATAGTTGCATTGAGCAAAGCCATTACAGAAGTTTCTAAAATATTAGGAATATCATCTGACATAGGAAAAGGGTATAGGGCACTTACTAATTTAGACGAACACGGTGGACAAGAAGTTCCACATTTACATTTTCATTTATTTGGAGGTGAAAAAGTAGGAAAAATGGTTTTGTGACAGAAAAAATTTTTAGAAAATATTTAGAAATAAAATCCTTAGAAGATTTTAAAGAAATAAAAAAGCTATCAGAAGACTATTCTGTAGAGTTGGTTAATCCAAAAGATTTTCAACTAAATAAATTTTTTTATAAAAACGTAGGTAAAAATTACCAGTGGAGGGATAGATTAATTTGGAGTGACCTTATTTGGACGGATTACGTTTATAATGAAAAACTTTTTACCTATATTCTTAAGAATAAAGAAGAAATGGCTGGTTATTTTGAATTAATATTTAACAACGATACAAAAGAAACTGAAATTGCTTATTTTGGTGTGCTAGAAGAATATTTTGGAATGAAATTAGGAGGCTATTTGTTAAGTGAAGCAATTAAGAGTTCATTTAGCATGGGATCTTCAAGAGTGTGGGTTCATACATGCTCTTTAGATCATAAAAATGCTTTAAGTAACTATTTATCGAGAGGAATGAAAATCTTCAAATCCGAAACATTAATTAGGTAATAAATTAGTTATTTTTTGGCAAAATAAAAATACTATCATCAATTTCTTGATTAATTTTGACTGATGAAATGAAAGTAATTACCAAATTTTGATAGATATCTTCTGTTTGCCAGCCTATCAGATTGAATGTTTGTTTATCAAAAAAGATATTAATTTTATTATTATTTTCTAATAATTCAAAATTTAAATACCTATTATCAATATCCCTTGATTCCAAAACTTCTATTTTTGATATTAAAAAATCTTTATCTAACAATATTTCAAGCGGTGTTTTTTTGAGAGAATAAATATAATAGTTTCCACTATTTTTATTTTTAATTACTAAAGATTTTCCATTAGACACAATAATTTTTTTATCAATATTATTATAAATGCAAAAAATTTTTTTAGGATATTTTATAATGCAATTACCTCTTTCGTCTTTATCATCAATGGTTTGTATAAAATTAAAACTTAAATTATTAGTTTTTTTTATTTTAGAAATTATTTTTTCTTTTGCAGAAGATAGTGCAGAATTATAAAAATTTAATATTAAAAAAATTATTAAAACTTTATGCATTATAAAACTTCCCTTTTACCTACATGGTTTGCTTTACTCACAATACCTTCGGCTTCCATCATATCAACTATTCTTGCAGCTCTGTTGTATCCGATTTGTAATTTCCTTTGTAAAAATGAAGTTGAAGCTTTGCCCTCTGATCTAATAATATCTAGTGCCGCTTGATATAATTCGTCTTTGTCAATTGTATTAGAAGAATTCTCACCAATTTCTTTTTCATCTGCAAAATTTAAAATTTCATCTACGTAATCTGGCTCAGCTTGATTCCTCAAATAATTATTAACTTTCTCAATTTCATTTTCTGAAACAAAGGGAGCATGAATTCTTACAATTCGATTAGCTGAAGACATATAAAGCATATCTCCTTTGCCCAATAATTGCTCAGCACCCTGTTCACCCAAAATAGTTCGACTATCAATCTTGGAGGTTACTTGAAAAGATATTCTTGTGGGAAAATTTGCCTTAATGGTTCCTGTAATTACATCAACACTTGGTCTTTGAGTGGCCATAATAATATGGATCCCTGCTGCCCTTGCCATCTGGGATAATTTTTGAATGTAGTTTTCGATTTCTTTTCCAGCTACAAGCATCAAGTCCGACATTTCATCAACTACAACAACGATATAGGGCATAGTAACGGCATGCTTGGCATTATAGCCATCAATGTTTTTGACCCCTTCTTTAGTCATAAGTCTGTATCTACTTTCCATTTCTTTTACTACCCACCCTAATACCGATGCTGCTTTTTTAGCCTCAGTTATTACTGGGCATAATAAGTGAGGAATACCTTCATAAGTTGATAACTCTAGCATCTTAGGATCAATCAAAATAAATTTACATTTATCTGGAGTGTGTCGGTATAGAAGAGATAGAATAATAGTATTAATGCAAACAGATTTGCCTGAACCCGTAGTTCCAGCAATCAATAAATGTGGCATAGAGGCCAAATCTCCTACGACAGGAATACCAGAGATATTTTTACCTAACGCTATGGGTAGCCTAATATCTTTTTTAGTGAAGTCATTATTTGAAAGTATTTCGCTCAGAAAAACATTTTCTCTGGTAGAATTTGGTAATTCGATACCAATAGTACTTCTTCCTGGTATAGTAGCAATTCTAGCAGACTCAGAGCTTGTGTTTCTTGCAATGTCGTCAGAAAGATTGATAATTTTTGAAACTTTAACCCCAGCAGCTGGCTCAAACTCATTCAAAGTTACTACAGGCCCGTGACTTACTTTTTTTATACTTCCATTAACACCAAAATCTAAAAGGATTTTTTCTAAAAATTCACTGTCAATATAGTCATCATCTCTTAATTTCTCCTTCTCTTTCTTAGGTGGAATTTTTAATAAATCAATAAGTGGTAGTTTAAATTTTACCTTGCCATTGCTTTCTTTAGTTTCATTTTTTATAAAAGGCAAGTCCTCTTGAATAAGACTTTTAATTTCTTCTTGAGGAATAAATTCATTAATTATTTCATTTTTATTGGTATAATTTTTTTCTTTTTTTACAAACAAAAATATAAATAAATTTCTTATAAGATTATAAAAAAAATTAATTTTGAACTTAATGCTAATCAAAAATAAAATTAAAATTATTATAATTAAAGAATAATATGAAATTTGAGTATTAAGAGTGATTATTGAATTTAAAAAAGTTGTTTCTAAATATTTGCCTATAAAACCACCGTTACCATTAATGTAAAGTTTAAATGCAGTAGGATAAAAAAAAGAAAAAAATAAAGATCCAGGTATTAAATATAAAATTGTGTAAAAAAAACTTTCAATTATTAAAAAAATTTTTTTATTTAAAATAGTGTTTATTCCAACAAAAATGAAACTAAAAGGAATTAAGAGTGCTATTAGACCAAATGATTGAAAAAAAAGATCGGCTGTAAAACTTCCATGAAAACCAAGAAGATTTTTAATTTCAGTATTTTGCGGAAAAATAAAATTAGGGTCATCTGGGGAAAAACTGATTAAAGAAATTAGCAATAAAAGGCCAATTATTGCAATAACTATTCCAAAAATTTCAATAACCCTATTAATACCAAAATTTAGGGCATTGTTGGCTAATTTTTTAATTTTCATAAATCAATGAATCAAATTAATCACTTTGTATCATCTAATTTTTATTGTTAAAATTAAAAATTAATTATGAATGTTTGTATCGTAGGAGATGGGCTTACTAGTCTCTCTTTAGCTAAAAATCTTATAAATAAAAAAATAAATGTTCACATTTATCAACAAAAAAAATTGAATGATACAATTCCTACTCGGACAATTGGTTTAGCTAAAAATAACTTGGATTTTTTTAAAAAAGAGATTCAAAAATTTCCAAAAAAAAATATTTGGGAAATCAAAAAAATTGAAATTTATTCTGAAAAATTAAAAGATAATAAAATACTAAATTTTGAAAATAATAAGAATGATTTATTTTACATGATTAAAAATGACCAATTTTATAAATTATTAAACACCAAGCTATCAAAGAGCAAATTTTTCAAAAAAACGATAATAAAAAAAAATAATTTTTATGAAAAATTATTAAAAGAAAAAAAGTATGATTTAATTATTAACTGTGACCAAAATAACATTTTTTCAAAAAAATATTTCTCAAAAACAATTAATAAAGATTACAATAGTCATGCATACACTACAATTTTAGAGCATGATAAATTAGTGAATAATACAGCTTTTCAAGTTTTTACAAAATTTGGTCCAATCGCATATTTACCAATTTCAAATACCAAAACATCGGTTGTGTGTTCGCTAACAATTCAAAATACAAAAAATATTAAAAATGAAGTTTTAGATTTAATAAATAAACATAATTTAAAATTTAAAATAAAAAAAGTTTCAAAGTTAAGTAGCTTTAAATTAAAATCCTCTAATCTAAGAAATTACTACTATAAAGAAATTTTAGCATTTGGAGATTTGCTTCATAGGGTACATCCATTAGCAGGACAAGGATTTAATATGACTGTTAGAGATATTAAGATTCTTTCTGGCATTATTCAGAATAGAATTAATCTTGGCATGCAATTAGACCCAATTATTTATGAAGAGTTTGAAAAAAAAACAAAACATATTAATTTTATTTTTTCTAACGGTATAGATTTTATTTATGAATTTTTTAACTTTGATAAGAAAATAAAAAATAGGAATTTAAATAAGATTTTAGCATTTCTTGGAAAAAATAAAAGTTTGTCCCGCGCTTTCATCAAAATTGCTGACAACGGGTTAAATATTTAAAAACTATTGGATCGTAGTATTATCATAATTATCGTAGTTATAAGTACTAAGAATTTCAGCAATTTTATTCTTTCTTATTTCTAAATTTTTGCTCTCTAACAAAATCTGCTTTTCTTCTAATGAAAAAGGGGAAGCCATTGCTAAAGCATTTATAGTTTCATTCAAATTCTGCTTTTTTAATGATTCCCAATTTATTATGTAGCCTTTTTTTTCGAATAATGATTTTAAATCTTTAAAAATTAATTCTAAGTCAGAAAATTTAAGACTTTCTTTATTTATAGTTAAATCTTGTTTAAAAGTTTCAAAATTAACATCAAACTTTCTATAAGGTTTATCACTTTTAGTTTCTTTAATTATATTAAATCTGCTGATACCGCTCAAGTCGATTAAATATCGACCATCAGAAGTATCTTTAAAATTAGTTATCTCGCCCAAGCAACCAACCTCATGTAGATCGGAAGTGTCCTTGTTATTTTTTTTTTTGGGCTGTATTAGGCCAATAAACTTATTTGTTTTAAGGCAGTCATTAATCATTGTTAAATACCTAGGTTCAAATATATTTAATGGAACAGTTGTTTTTGGAAAAATTATAAAATTTGATAAAGGGAAAATAGGAATGTTTTTAGGAAGATTTTGCATCTTTTTATTTATATTTATCTTAATAATTTAATTGTAATAATGAATAACCTAAATAATAATCTTAAAAAAGCATTAATTTTATTTAATACAAGAAAATATGATGATGCGAAATTTATTTTACTTGATCTAGTTGAAAATTCACATGTTGATAAAAAAATATATCATTTATTGTATGAAATATTTACAAAACAAAATGAAAATCAAAGTGCAAAAAAGTATCTAAAAAAATTTTTAGAACTGGATAGCAAAAACTATGTTGCTCTAAATAATTTAGCCAATATTTATCTAAAAGAAAAAAAAACAGATAAAGCGGAAAAATTATATTTAAGAGCAGTGGAATCTAATAATAAATATCTAACAGGAATTATTAACCTAGCAGTATTTTATCAGGGAATGGGTGACAATGTAAATGCCAAAATATTTTATCAGAAGGGGCTTAATTTATCGCCAAAGAAATTGGGAATTTATTATAATTTAAGCAAAATAGATAAAGCCTATATGAACGAAGAAAAAATTAAATATATCTCTGATCTTTTAAAAAATGAAAAACTTGACCCATTTGATATGGCGTCAGGATATTTTTTATTAGCAGAAAATCAAAAACAAAAAAATAATATCGATAAGGAAGTAAAAAACCTAGAAATTGCACATAAATATACATTTCAACATAAATTAAATTATAATAATCAATTACTTAATTATTGGATAAATATTGTACCTAAAAAATATAATAATTTTAGTTTTATTAATGAGGATAAAATAAAAAATGAGTTAGCAAACTTGGAACCAATTTTTATTATCGGGTTACCAAGATCAGGATCTACAATAGTAGAATCAATTCTTTCATCTGGTATAATAAAAGTTATTAGTTTAGGAGAAACAAATTTAATTAATTGGTCAATTATTAATACTAATAAACAAATACTAGATGAACAGAGGTCAGCAATATTAGACATTGGTGCAATCTCTAATAAACTTTTAATTGCATTGAAGAATTTAGATATTTTAAATAAAAAAAATATAATTTTTACAGAAAAATCCCTAGAAAATTTTTTTTATATAGACGTAATTTCGAAAATATTTCCCAAAGCAAAATTTATTAATACTTTTAGAAATACAGAAGATAATATTTATGCAATCTTCCAACAATTTTTAACTAATATTTCTTGGGCACATTCTCTTGAGAACATTTTAAATTATGTCGATAATTATCTAAAAGTAATTAATTTTTTTAAAATGAAATATCCAGATAAAATATTTTCACTGAATCTGGAAGAGTTAACTAATAATCAAGAAGAGATATCAAAGAAAATGTATAATTTTTGTGATTTGAAATGGGATGCCAGTGCCTTAGAATTTTATAATAGAAAAGATTTATTTTCAAACACAGCTAGCAACACACAAATTAGAAGAAATATTGAAAAGTATGATAATGAAAAATATAAACCTTACAAAGAACTTTTAAAAAAATTTTCACACAAATATCAATGGATCAATAAAGAGTAATTTTATTATTGCTTGCTTTAAAAAAAACCTCTATTTATAATAATATTTAATAATTGCGGGTCTAGCTCATCGGTAGAGCGAATCGTTGCCAACGATTAGGTAGAGGGTTCGATTCCCTTGACCCGCTCCATTAAACACTACGTTCAACCCGCACTGGTCACAGTACGGTCACAGCCACACACATTCCGTTGCCTAGACACATGATTTCGGATTTGGTAGAGTCTTGAATGAATAACTATGTGCTTCTATATATTGTTGGGCTAGTGTCTGTTATTATGTATCCACCTCGGATAGCGCAAGGTCACATGTATTGGGATTGGCTTTGGGAAAATTCTCATATGACTAATGAACCTGTTATATTTTTTTATATGTTGGGTACGGAAATAGTTGTCATAACGTTAATTTTTCTAGCCATAATGTTCTTTGGAAATAATAAAGATAAAAAATGAAAAAAATTTTAGGGATCATCGTTCTGGGTTTGTTGTTGAGTGGGTGTGCTTCTCAAGAAACTAAACAAAAACAAAGAACGA
>MDTF01003474.1_pt1 | contig 11836 bp, 15 predicted proteins | sample 811191 | NCBI WGS metagenome assembly MDTF01 (sample SAMN05326649, study PRJNA326480) | marine metagenome | isolation source: seawater | place: Southern Ocean | collected 2011
TTAGGTAAGTCTTTCTCCGGGACTCCAGACATCTCCGTAAGAAGACAGCCCTTCCTGTCTATGAGTATCCTGAAGCCTATAAGATTAGCATCTGTAATTTTAGCCATTAGTTAATTCCTTTTCTATCTAAGTATATTCCTGTGCGACAGAAAGCTATCTTCTATCGCACAGGATGTTACATGCTTAAACTATTTCGCAAGCCCCTCCAACACACGCAAGCTCTTGTGAGCCTGTGGTGTTATCCTCTTGTTCGTAGTCAACAAGATCAGACCAGTTTATATTCTTAGGCATCTCGCTCAACAACTCTTTATATCTACTAGCGTCTATAGTTTCATACGGCGCTTGTTGATATATATGATCGCTGAAAGGAAGAAGACTAATCCCACTGCACAAGTCGAAGTTATCCCAGATCCACTGAGCTACTTGTAGAAACTCATCGTCAGTATAGTAGACCGTGATGCTTGGTTTATGTTCACACCAATGGTTCTGATAAGTTTTCCAAAGCTCTAGCTGCTGCATTGCCCCGACTGCTGAGACAGTAATAGCATTCTTAGGAGCCTTCACCGGGAAACCAAACACAAGAGAAGCTTCACTCATTACGTCTTGTTCTACGGGGAAGCCTTTGTCTGCCATAAAGATCGCAAGCGGATCTTTTTTATCCGAACGTACTCTTCGAATGTAATGCTCAGAAAAGCGAGGATGGATGCCAGAAGCAGAATCGACAAGCTGAGATACAGTACCACTTGGTTTAACGCATGTGATAGCAGCAGACTGATTAATTCCAAGCTTAAAAGCCCACGTTTTATTTGTTTTGATTGCCACATTTTTTATACTCTCCAACCATTTTTCTAGTTCTTTAGGCTGGGAACCACTAAGAACTTTGTGATCCATAATGCCCGTCATGCTAACGCCAAGGAGAGCTTCCTCTTCGGTGTTACGTTTCCAGATGTTCCGAAGATATCTAAAGTCTGTAAGCGTTGCTTGCAGTGTCCCGATAATAGCTGCTACCTCTGCCTTCTGGTTTAAAGAAACAAGAGTATCATCAAAGCGCACAACAATCTCTGATAGGTTGCAGAACTGATTGGATCGCAAGATGATTTCAGAACAGGGGTTAGTACCAAACTCATGGTTAGGGTCACGCCTACCATTTTTAGCTGCAATATTCTTAGCGGCTACTCGACTAAAGATACCACGCTCACCAGCCTTAGACTCATACATGGTATTCATCTCAGCTAAGAAAGACTCAAAGTCAGGCTTCTCAGTGTACGCTACGCTGTTGTTAGCTAACCTACGCTGCCCCTCTGTGTCCCACCAGTTACCGTTCTTAGCTTTAGCCATGCGTTGATCAGAGAGATTAGAAAGACTAATCAACGCTGAACGTCTTACGCCTCCTACTACTACGATGTCAGCAATCTTACAGCAGATGTCATGGCACTCTAAGGAAGTTAACTTACGGCCAGCAGACTTCTGGAAGATACCAACACAAAAGTTAAACAAATCTACAAGGGGTTCTGGGCCTGAAGCTCTACCGCCAAAGACTTTAAGACGCGCACCGGCTAACCTAACTTTACTCATGTCCCAGTTAGGAACCTTACCGGCATACAGCATAGCAATAAGCTCTCTAAACGCAGAAGCCCATCCTATCTTACTGTCGCTAACCACGATGGTGCTATCTGTAGGATGAAAAGTTTCAGCGACCACAGGAAGCTTGTTAATGAAGTCACGCTCTACGCTAAACCCTACCCCTGTGCCGCACATCAACACGTACATCAGCTCATCGAAGCTGCGTGGTGAGTCTATGTGCAGGTAACTACAGTTAAACCCAGCTACATTATCTTTGTCTAACGCCTCTCCTGCTGTCATCATGCAGCGCATAGAAGGCATAACGTCTAGGTTATGTATGTGTTTGTACAAGAGATCGGCTGTCTTACTATCTATCTGTTTCCGTTTAACCCAGAAATCTACATACCTTTGTACTGTTTCTTCCCACGTTTCTCGTCTTCCTTCTGCTGGAAGCCAACGAGCGTAGCGGCTCTTGTGTATAAACTGTTGGTACTGATCCATTAGTTGTGTTCCTTTTCAAGTTGTTTCTCTAAGTTTGCCATAGCTCTCCATGCGACCTGCTCCCAATCTTTATCAATTACATGTCGCATCATTGCGTCTAGCTCGTCACCCGACAAAGCGCGGTTCCAGTGTAAGGTATCTGTTGTTTGACCGTGTTGAATGCCACCCTTTAAACTAACCTTAGACACGGCGGCAATAGCTCTAGGGAAATAGTTTATAAAACCTGTGTATACAGGGATAGCTTTACGTTCTTGTGAGTCGGTAGGTAAAATACTAGCGTCAGTAAGCGGAGCTGTGAACAAAGGTAGCTGTGAAGGAGAGACCTCACCGCTCATTAGTTTTGGCTTTTGTCCTGCATACAGCATACCCGGAAGGGGTATCTGGCTGTTCCATTCTGTTGGTGTTATATCATTTATCTTCTTGTTCATCCTTAGCTCCACGCTTATAGGCTTTACGTTTAGTTAGTTTAAATTTAGGTGCGGCTTTAAGTTTTTTAGATTTCTTTTTCCTTTCAAAGCGGTTACGCCTTTCATCTTTCTGGTTAAAGTCAGTCAAAGGTTTCTCTCTTTTTAACATTAATCCAAGAGTCGGGGATGCTATCTTCACTATACCATCTAAAGTTATTAGCACTAGCCCACTCGCCGTGGCTTCTTTTAGTACCATCTTTCCTGCGTTTTGCTTGGGGCATTGGGGCGCTAGGGTTTGCAAAAAGAAACACTAACTCTGTGTCAGACGGGAGAACTTTAGATATCCAGATGTATTTACTGAACTCAGCGTAGTCCCAGAAGCGCCCTTTAGCTTCAAGCAGTATCTTCTTGCCTTCTATCTCTTTAATAAAATCAGGGTGATAGTTATGCTCAACAACGTAAGGGACTTTTTCTGAATGGAAAGTCCAGTTGTCTAGTATGCCACTGTGTAGCTCATACTCCCAGTTAGAGTCATAGCCCTTAATAACATTCTTCTCTACAGGGCGAGGGATTCTTTTCTTTCTGTAGCCTTTCTTAATCTGTTTCAATGCAGTGTCGCCTGTCTTCTTTCAAGCTCTGCATCTACTAAGAGTCTAAGGTCTTCTAAGAAACCTGTCTCAATATCACACACTGTCTTATCAGAGTTATGCAAGTAACTACCGACAGCAATTATCATGTTCTCTATACTCACCCCTGATACCTGTTCGCTTGCCATTTAATTAACTCCAAGTCGATGCTCTCTATGTTTAAATCGGGATCAATTTTTAGAAGATGTTTGATTTGATTAGACACCCACTTAGGATGATAAGCACTTAGCCTCATTCGACCGTTAAGAAATATATGAGTCTGCTTTGGCATGAGGGACATGTAGTTATTTATATTAATTTTATCTGCTTCTTCTTTCTCTAAAAGAGAACGCAACCACAGAACTAGAAGACTCTTAGCGTGTCTTCTAATTCGTTTAGCTTTAACAGCCCTCATAAATACTCCTCAACTTTAGGTGGGACTACAACTTCAGTAAGGTAAGTCATGCCATTGGCGTATTTAAATGCCCTCAAACCCAGCCCATCATTAGAATCTTTGTAGCAATCGTGCTTATAGCTGCACCAAGAGCAGCCTTTAGACAGCTTCATGTTACCTTTCTTCCCATCAGGCACTACAGGGTAACAGAAATCAGGCTGAGTCTCAAGATCTAAGGCTGATAAAAGATTAGTTATTTTAGTTTTAATGTTAGGCTTATCCAGATCATCCGGCACACACATACAAAGCTCACCGCTTTCTTTATTAAGAACTAAGAAGCCTCCATTCTCTGTGCCTTCAGCAGCTTCATAGGCTGCAAGCTGTCCTAGATATCCAAATGGATCGTCTTGAGCTAAGCGCCCTTCCTTGAACTTGTTGAATGCAAAGCGAGAAGCAGTCTTAATGTCTACTACCTCACCGTCTATCTTACAATCCATGTGTCCGGTGATGCCTTCAACCACTACTTCCTTCTGCTCATCGGTTACTTTATGTTCTGTCATACGCACAAGCATCAGCACTATCTCTTCAAGCAGATGACCATACAAGAACTTAACTTGGGTAGGCGCATCAATAGAACCTCTACCAGCAGGATCTCTTTTCTCATACCATAGCTGACGATCAGGCTTCCCTACGTTAGACATACGAACAGTGAAGTCCCTGTTCCTTTCTTCTGGCCTAGCCCACGCAAGCAAACAACTTCTTATAGCTTCTGTAGTTTCATCTATCTCTTTATCGGAGATAGGAAGAGGAGTACCATCTGAAAGAAGTTCTAGGTGCTGATAAATATCAGGTACTAACGTCGATAGATCCATGTTCCTCACCTTTAATAGATTGTATATGTTTTTTTAATTGTTCTACAGGAGATTGAAACCACTCGCCTTTTCTTGGAGTATGTAGAAGTCTTAGTAGCCCATGCACTTCAAGCTCAGCACTTTTTCTGTCTTTAAAATACTTACAGTATTCTAATTGAAAATCCCTGAAAGGGGAAGAGGTTTGGAATACTCTAAGCCTATCCCAAGCATCAATCGCCATCCCTACTTTATGCCAGCCATCCCACGCAGGGTTAGAAATAATATACACATAGCCTTCAGTAGAATTCTCGTATCCTTCTAGTGAAGAAAACGCTACTGAAGAAAAATCTTTATAAGTTCCGGGCTTATATAATGGATGAGACTTAGATATATATTTACCGCCTACATACATACGCTCTCTATTTCTTTCAATCAAAGGCTCCATTCTTCTTACTCTTCCAGTAGAGTCTCCTATCCACCACCACTGCCCGTCTTTAAAGATACAATTCTTTTTAACGGGGTGTACTTTAAATATTTCTGGTTCAGGTTTAGTTATCTTAGTGAGTTTCACTCCAGTTCTCCCCGACTTTATAGTCTCCGTCCAATGGACAGTTAAGGTTAAGTACCTTCCCTGCTTCGATGATAGCATCAACTCCAAGCTGACCCACTTGGTCTGCTACAGACTCATGGCATTCTATCTGCCATTCATCGTGGACGTTGGCTACAAACTTAGCGTCTAAGTATTTTAACTTACCATCTAAAAGTATAAGGGCTTGCTTCATACTGATAGCCCCTGCACCCTGCAACAATGTATTGAGAGCCGAATGTGCAGAGCGTACAGTTAGCTTCCTGCCGTCTAACCCTTTAACATATCCTTCCGCTGCTTCTCTTTGTACCCTTCCTGTAAGAGTTTTAAATGATGAGAGATTATCAAAGAAAGACTGTCTAAGTCTTTTGCCAGCTTCTCTGCCTCCACCAGCCACTGTTCCAAGCTTTGCATCTCCGGCTCCGTATAGGAGTGCATAGATGAATGTCTTCGCCTGATCTCTAGATTCAAGTCCTGCAAGTTTTTGGTTAGCGGTATGAATGTCTCCGTTAAGGATTTCATTTGTATAGCCCTCGTCGTTTAGATAGTGTGCAAGCATTCTAAGTTCTAAGCCTGAAGCATCAATGCCTACTAGCTTATAGTCTTTTGGAACTACCCAACAAGACCTACACTCCTTACCATATGGTGAACTACTACTAGGAATCTGTGCCATGTTAGGATGAGAGTGTGTCATACGTCCTGTCACAGCACCATTAGGATTAACATAACCATGTACCCTACCAGTGTCATCGTCCAGTTCTTTCAGCCAACTCTTAACTTGAGCCAAGCGTTTCTGGATCATTAGATACTTAGCAATCAGAGCGGCTTGAGGTATACCTTTAACCTTCTTCAGTATACCTTCATCTACAATAGGCTGTCCGGTAGGCGTAAACTTCTTAGGTTTCCAACCAGAGCGAATAAGATACTCGCCTATCTGTTTTCTAGATCCTAAATTAAAATCAGTTGTAGTCTCGCGGATGATAGGCTTAGGGTTTTGATACATGGTGAATGTCTCGTACTCCTTGTCCGTTAGCCTTACACCTTTACCATGCTGATCCTTTGCGGTCTTAGCTACCTTACCAGTAGCTGTGTAGCTATGGGTCAGTATCTTTTTCTCGACGGTAGCCTGAAACTCTTTCTGGACTTCTTCTTCTAACTCATAGAGCTTAGTTTCAAACATAGCGACAAGACCCATAGCTTTCCTGATGTCTAAAAGGAAACCATTGTTACGCTGCTGGTCTACTATCCTAGCTGTGCCGTGTTCTATCCTTACAGAAGTAGGGGTAAAGCCTTTGCTCTCATGCTTTAAAGCATTGTAAACTTTATGATTCAACACTACATCACGCTTACAATACTCTAGCATCTGAGGTGTATACTTTTCCCACGCCTGTTCCTGCTCACCAAAGTCTCCTTTCTTAAAGCCTAGCCTATATCCCCAAGCTTCTAGGCCGTGGTTACCTTCACGGGTAGGCTTAAACAAACGGGATAACACTAGTGTATCGACAACCTTCTTATCAGAAAGGTCTATGCGTCCTAGCCTTTCAACTACAGGGATGTCGTATCCAATTATGTTATGCCCGATCAGTTTGGTTGCAGCCTGTAACATGCTGTAGCCTTCTTCTAACTGGGTGTTGTCAAACGTAAACACATCCTTAGTGTCTACATCCATAGCAACAATACAATGTATCTTAGTTGGCGTAAGCCCATCAGCTTCGATGTCGAACACTAAGTTACTCATAGCTCATCTCCGGTAAATTCATCTGGGTCTGCAAGGTGTGTCTCCCTAAGCCTACCTGTCTCCTGATCATAGAGCAAGTGAGTAGCTACACCTACATCTCCGGTGTACCTAGATTTAAGGACACGCACCTTAGTTGTTGAAGCTTCTAAGTCATCGTCAGATTGTTGGTTACGTTCAAGAGCTATCACGCAATCGCTAAGTTGTGCAATGCTCTGACTGCCTCGCAAGTGATTGAGTCCTGTCTCAATACCATTCTCATGACCACGGTTACCATCAACCCTTCGGAGATGTGAGACAAGAACCATACCGCATCCTGTTTCTTCTACTAAGATTCTGAGCCGGTGCATAATACCGTCGATAGCTTTACGCTCATCAGATTCTAATGTAGATAGAACTAACATGTGGAGATGGTCAAGCACAATCCATTTACAATCTAAGCCTATGATCATGTAACGTAACTTGCTGAAGATGTCATCAACATTATTCACACCATGATGAGAGTGTATCCATACACGGTTCTCGTTGTCCCCCATAAAGACACGCTTAAAATAAGTATCCAGTTCATCGTCAGTAAACTTAGCCTTAACGCTGTCAAGGTGTAGCTTAGCGTTAGCCTCGACAGCCATAATACCTTCGGCTGTCCTTGACCAACTTTCTTCTAGAGCTATTACACCCACGTTATCTGTGGTCTGCTCGATCAACCAATGCTCAAGCTCTCTGGTAACAGAAGACTTACCTAGCCCTGTACCTCCAGTAAGAGTCACTAGCTCACCAGCTCTAAGTCCTTCTAGCTTAGTGTTTAAACCAAACCAAGGATAAGGGATAGCCTCTACTTTATTATTGCGTAGCTCTTGATAAGCTGCGAACTGCTCAGAAAGATTTAATACACCGGATGGCGTATAGATCTTTGACTCCCAGAAGCAGCTAACATATGCTGAGTGCCGACCTTGGCGTAGCATATCGTTAGCATCCTTGAAGTCTACCGGCAGCGTCATGATCTTAGCCTTGCCGGGAGTTAACAACTTAGCTATCTCTATCGCTGCTTCCTTACCTACCTTGTCATTATCAAAGTTAATGACAACAGCCTCAAAGGATTCTAGATATTCTAAGTTAGCTTTAACGTCACTCACTCCACTGGAAGCACCTGACTTAACTGAAACTACAGGCCACTTGCTGCCCATCAGTTCATAAGCTGCCATAGCATCACACTCACCTTCTGTCAGTGTAATGAACTTACCACCACCCTTGAAAAGATTCTCTCCAAAGAGCCCTACTTCTTTTGAGTTGCCACTCCAACGAAAGTCTTTATTCTTTTTACGAACCTTCGTTGCTGTTAGCTCATGCCCATTGTAGTAGGGGTACTGATGGGTAACTACCTCACCATTTATTACTGTTGCTCTAACTCCATACTTCTTCGCGGTTTCTAAACTAATCTTACGATCAGTAAGCTCTACGAATCCTGTTGATGTTTGAGCAGATGGTTGATCAAAGTCTTCCATCTTCTTATTCCTTTTGTGAATTTCAAACTCGTTCTCTTCTATAATATTTTCTTCTGTTACTCCTTCGTAATCTTTAATGTATCCTCTACAACTAAAACAAAAAGCGGAGCCGTCTTCATTAAGACCGGCTGCATCACTCGATGAACATAGTGTGCAGGGTAAATGCATTTTTACGAATGCCATGATTGTTCCTTTATTTATTTGGCAGAGTTAGTATTCCGAAGCAAGCTCTTCTCCTAGAGACTTGGGTTCCTTGTACCGTTCTATTGCTTCTTTCTTTATCCTATCAATCAAAGTAATTGCCGAAGCTTTATAGATAGCAGTTGCTATCTCAGCTTCCTGTAGCCTCTTGTTGTTCTCAAGAAGGACAGCAAAGATCTGCTGCCCCTCCTGTGAAAACAAGGAGACATCGTGTGTAACACCATCTATCTCCACGCTATTCATGTTATAGCTCATCCTCCATGTCAGTGTCGATGTCATCAAACTCTGCACCATCAGGTGTACCAACCTCTATTAGATCAACAACCTGCATTGCTTGGAAGTCTAAGCCTTTGAAGACCTGACCTTTCCAAGTGGACTCCCACTCTTTGTACTGTACCCTAACACTAGAACCATTACCGACTCTTGCATCGAGAGGATTCTTGTGTCTGTCTACTAGCTTAGGTGCTTGCCTTATCATACCGTTAGGGCCATTGACCTTACGCTTGATGATAAGGGCTGGGCCTTCATCCATACTCTTGATGTTGAAGCCCCTCGACTGAAAGTCATCAGCAACTTCTTGATCAACAATAAGATTGACCGAATAGACAGGTTCAAAAGTTGTGTTGGGAGTTGTTACTGCTGCCCAATAAGCAGCGCCTTGTAGTATAGCCATGTTATAAATACCTTGGTTTAGTTTAAATGAAAGTTAAGTTTAACAACTGGGGTGGTGCCGGTCAAGCTACATGATCAAAGTAATTAAAGCAATCAAACATGCAAAAGAAGATAGCATCAAGACAGCCTTAAAAATTAAGAAAGTCCTTGACCCAAAGCGTTCCGTTAGTTCCTCGCTCCCTTCTTCCACCATCTGTGATACATCATCACATGAATCTAAGATCTTTACTTTTAGTTCCTCAATCATATTTATTATTTTAGTTTTAATACCTAGTAATCTTTCTACTAGTGTGCTTAGTACAGAGAGTACCGTGTTCTTTATTTTATCTTTCATAGTAATCCTCCTAAGTTATTTAATTTATAAGTTCCCTGAAAGGAAACACATCTGCAATGACTGACGCTACTGCTTCAGCTAATAACATGTGTTCCTTCTGAGTACCATTAGCACTACGCAATTCAATGTAATGAATATAGCTACGCAATGTTCCATTCATACAGAACTTACTGGCGGTGTTACCCTCCGGTAGAACTGCTCTTGCTTGCTCCTTGGCAATGCCGTTATCTATTGCCCAGTTGTATGCTCTCATAGCAGCAGAGATCACCTGTTCCTGTTGCAAAACCCAGTCAGCACTAAGCTCACTGTCTTCGGACGGCGTACTGTTCTGCCTGTTCTTAGGATCTTGAAGCCTCGCTTCTCGTATAACAAACTCAAAGCTATCTTCATTTACTGGGTCAGCATATCTCTGGCTGTACTCTTGGAAGCTAAAGCTACGATGTCGCAGTACTTGTCTAGCTATATCTCTTGTAGTTGTAACCTCCACACAAGCACTGACCATCTCAAGTGGTGACCAGTGCTGGTGCTTAATCAAATACTTTATTAACTTCTTGCTTGTCTCCCTGTTGTCTTGGTTCTCTGGGTTACTTACTCTTGCACAGTAAGCTATCAGATCTAATAGGCTAGGTTCTATCCCCGTACTGCCAGCCGAAAACTTCAATTGGCTAGGGAGGGCTTGACTATAACTCAGTAGCTTAACGTCCATTAAAGATCCTCCTCCATTGCATAACAAAGACCGTAACTAATCACAACAAACGGTAAGCTAATTAGCATACCGTTGAACTGAACGATCTCTACGTTTTCTTCTTCTGGATCTGTAACTACCCACACTAACCTTGAGTTAGTAAACTCTAAGTCTAAGCCGACCCCGTTTCTAAACTCAAAGGTTAGTGCCTGTCCAAATAGAATAAATGTCATGCTACTTTCCTCATGTCACTAGACACAATAGCAGACCGGATAGCTTCATGCCGTTGATTCTTAACCGAAGCTATATTAACCATAGTACTTTCTCTAGCTGATGGAGCATGAGTTGACCAATCTGTCATCGTATTGTAGACAGCCCAGTAGTTAGCACCAAGTCTCTTTCTATATACAGAGTTCCACTTGTTCCACATGTACTCCAAGCTAGTGTTACGGCGTGGCATTTTGGTTAAGATATCTTCAGGTTGATGACCCTCACCGGAAAGTTCCAAAGCCTTTGTAGCTTTCAACGTCCTTGCAAAACAATTAAACGCTTGACGATCAGTCTGTTCTTTCTTATGCCAAGCTCTCCAAAGCTCACGCTCTTGTTCAAAGATTGATAGGCACTTAGTAATAACTCTACCGCCGTGGTCTATGTCTAAAGACTGAGTGTGCTTAGCTTTATATACTGCCACCTCACCTGTAACAAACACTTGTTGATTAGTACAAGCATACTGTACTGCTGCTGCACTAATCATGAAAGGCCATGTACCATCGAAAGATGTTATAGCTAACAGACTCAAGGATGCCTCATCACCATCAGGTGTTTGATAAGTATGCTCTGGTAAAGTCCAATGCACAAAAGTCCTAGCACCATCATGTGAAGTGTCTATCCTTTCCTTCATGTTGTTTAACTTTAAAGGTGAACGCTCTAAGATATCCCGCCCACTATCTATCATAGCTTTAGGTGGCACTGCTTTATATCCTCGACCATGTACACCTAACTCAGCACCTGTATCTTTCCTATAGATAACAGACTTAGAACTAAGAAACTTAATGCCATGATTATCAGGCAGATAAGTTAAAGGTGCAGTCTCAACATCAAAGTCTGCTGATCCATAACCCCCATCTCTTATAGTTTGAAGGGCTGAGTTGTTACTGAACATTGGTATTACTGTACTCATGGTTCTTACTCCAGTTGATTTAAAATTAGTTTAACTTAAACGATCTTTACTTGCAACAACAAATCACACTTGACCTAACTTTAAAGCTAACTATAATGCCTTTAAAGTTCTTTAAAACTGTATTTAATTGTTCTCTTACTCCTTTCTTTAAAGAACTTTAAAGACCTTTAAATTATTTAAAGACTCCATAGTTCCTTTAAACTCTGGCATCTCTTGTGTCTCCTTTAGTTGTCTACGTTTACGAGACTCAGCGTTAGCTCCTGCTTGACATCTTCTACACCTAAGTTGTAAGCCATCGTTACGCTTTGTACTCTTGTTAAACTCTTCTGCTTTCTTGATTGTGTTGCATGAAGAACACAGCTTCTCGATGAGGGTTACAATTCTTATGCCTTGAGATTTCTGCTTAGCTTTTAAGATAGCATCGGCCCTCGCTAACCTTACTTGTTGTGTGATGGATAGCTTTTTCCCGCTACGTTTATTGATGTAGTACCGTTTCTGTCCTTGTCCCCATTCCATTGCTGATATTTGCTTACGATCTATAACAGTAGGAAGTTTAAAGATTAGGTTAGGTACAGGTACTGTATCGGATGCCACTGCAA
>MDTF01000532.1_pt1 | contig 11833 bp, 12 predicted proteins | sample 811191 | NCBI WGS metagenome assembly MDTF01 (sample SAMN05326649, study PRJNA326480) | marine metagenome | isolation source: seawater | place: Southern Ocean | collected 2011
AAATTTAATTTAACCGTTAATTTACTTCAAATAACATTTCCTTATATCTTTTTTATATCTTTAGTATCTATGGCGGGAGGCATATTAAATACATACGGAAAATTTATCGTTCCAGCATTTACACCTGTTTGGCTTAATATTTCATTTATTGTTTCTGCATTGTATTTTTCAGATTATTTTGAAGAACCTATTAAAGTTCTAGCTTGGGCAGTATTTTTTGGAGGTGCCCTACAATTATTTTTTCAAATTCCTTTTTTGAAGCAAATTGGTTGTTTACCTAAATTTAATTTAGATCTTAAAGATAAAGGGGTATGGAGAATATTAAAGTTAATGGGGCCAGCAATCTTGGGAGTCTCGATAATGCAAATCTCTTTATTAATTAATACTATTTTCGCATCTTTTCTTGCTGCAGGAAGTGTGTCTTGGTTGTATTACGCTGATCGCCTAATGGAATTCCCTGCTGGTGTTCTTGGGGTTGCTCTAAGTACTATTTTACTTCCAAATTTATCAAAAAGTTTTTCAAATAAAAAGACTGCAGACTATTCAGATCTGATTAATTGGGGGTTGAAGTTAGGTTTATTGTTAGCAGTGCCTGCTGCAACAGCCTTAGTAATTTTAGCTATTCCCTTAATAACTACTTTATTTTATTATGGTGCATTTACAAAAACAGATGTTTTAATGACGCAATATGCATTGATTGCTTATAGTGTTGGCTTGGTTGGTTTAATTTTAATTAAAATTCTAGCACCGGCATTTTATGCTCAACAGAATGTGAAAACACCTGTAAAGATTGCTTTATTTACTCTATTTTGTACGCAGTTTATGAATTTAATTTTTATCGGCTATCTTCAGCACGCAGGATTAGCTTTAGCAATTGGTTTAGGCGCCTGCATTAATGCAGGATTACTTTTTTACCATTTGAAAAAGGGCAACATATTTAAATTGAATGGGGATTGGGTGATGTTCTTACTTAAAATAATTTTAGCAACATTTGTGATGGCTTTAGGGTTGCTTTATTTCAAAGGGACAGTTGATTTATGGATAAATTATTCAGCTTTTTCTAGATTCATACATTTACTAACTTTAATATTATTTGGTGTATTTCTATACTTCATTGCTTTAAAATTATGTAGATTAGATATTTCAGATTTCTTTAAAAAAAATGTTCTTTAAATGAAAATATATAGACATATTCCTAAATCTGGTTCGCATCTTTCTTGTGCATTAACAATAGGAAATTATGATGGAATACATTTAGGACATCAGGATTTGATTAATGAATTATTAATTAAATCCAAAAAGGAAAAATTAGAGTCTGCAATCATGATTTTTGAACCACATCCCAGGGAATTTTTTACACCAAAAGATGCACCTTCAAGGATAACTAGTCTCCGAGAAAAAATTGAATATTTTCAGTCAAAAAAAATTGACAGAGTTTACGTTGTAAAATTTGACAAAAGATTTGCAAATATGACAGGTGATAATTTTATATCAATCTTAAAAGATAAAATCTTAGCTAAAGTTATATTAGTAGGTGAGGATTTTAGATTTGGTAGCAATAGGGAATTTGGTATAAATGATTTACTAAAAAGTAGTATTGAAATTTCAATTTTAAAAGAAGTTAGAAAGAATAATAAAAGAGTTTCTAGTACCCATATAAGAGAGGCGCTATCTTGTGGGGATTTAAATTTAGCAAAATCTTTACTTGGTAGAAATTATTGTATTTCTGGTAAAGTAGTTTATGGGGATCAAAGAGGTCGGGAGATAGGGTTTCCTACTGCAAATATTCATATGTTTCATAATCGGCCTCCAATAAAAGGTGTCTTTGCTGTAAAATTAAATGAAAGATTTGGGGTAGCAAATTTAGGGACAAGACCAACAGTAACTGGCATATCTAAACTACATCTTGAGGTGCATGTGTTGAATTTTTCTAAAAATTTATATGGGCAGCATGTTCACATTACTTTTTTAAAAAAAATAAGGGATGAAGTAAAATTTAAATCAATTGACGCACTTAAAGCGCAAATTAAGAAAGATATTGTTAGTGCTGAATATTTCCTAAAAAATTATGAATGAAAATAAATATAAATTAAATCTTCCTGATACAGACTTTCCAATGCGAGGAAACTTAGCACAAAGAGAGCCAGAGTGGATAAAAGAATGGGCAGCAAAAGACTTTTATAAACAAATAAGAGTAGCAAGAAAAGGTCAGCCAAAATACATCCTGCATGATGGTCCCCCATATGCAAATGGCGATATTCACATTGGTCATGCAGTTAATAAGATTTTAAAAGATTTTATTGTTAAATCGAAAACAATTTCTGGCTTTGATGCTCCATACGTCCCTGGTTGGGATTGTCACGGTTTGCCAATCGAACTTGTCGTTGAAAAAGAGCACGGTAAGAATATTGATTCAAATAAATTTAGAAAGTTATGTCGTGAATATGCATTAATACAAGTAGAAAAACAGAAAAAAGATTTTGAGAGGTTGGGCGTTCTTGGAGACTGGGATAATCCTTATCTCACAATAAATTTTAAAACAGAAGCTAATATAGTTAGAGCTCTTGCGAAAATTTTCGACAAAGGATTATTATATCAAGGAAATAAACCAGTTCATTGGTGTACTGATTGTGCGTCAGCTTTGGCTGAAGCAGAAGTTGAATATGAAGATAAGCCTTCTCCTGCAATTGATGTTCAATTTGACTGCGTTAATACTAAAGATATTGAAAATATATTTAAGATTAAAAAAGTAGATAAAGCTTCCGCTATCATCTGGACAACTACGCCATGGACATTACCTGCAAATGAAGCAATTTCAGTTAATCCAAAATTTCAATATGGTCTGTATAAATGGAAAAATAATTTTTTTATTTTTGCTGAAGAATTAGCTGATAATAGACTTAAGGCTTATGGGACTTCAGCAAAAAAAGTTGCATCATGTTTAGGCTCCGATCTAGAGGGAATATTATTTTCTCATCCATTCCTTGATAAAAGTGTTCCAATTATATGTGGTGACCATGTTACAACTGAAACAGGAACTGGCCTAGTTCACACTGCACCAGCTCATGGCTTAGATGATTATATTGTTGGAATGAAATACAACCTACCAGTTGAAAATCCAGTTGATGCAAGAGGGAGATTTAAAAATGACATTCAATACTTTGCAGGCTTAACTGTATGGGAAGCTAACCCTAAAGTGATTGATATTTTAAAAAATAAGAATTTATTGGTGCATGAAGAAAATTTTATTCATAGCTATCCGCACTGTTGGCGTCACAGAGCCCCAATTATTTTTAGAGCAACATCACAATGGTTTATTGGGATGGAGCATAAGTCCTCTGGTAAAATTTCTCTTAGGGATTTAGCAAAGAAGGCAGTAACCAAAACTAAATTTTACCCAGAATGGGGGAAAAAACGTCTTGAATTAATGATTGAAAATAGACCTGACTGGTGTATTTCTAGACAAAGAAGCTGGGGTGTTCCAATCCCAATATTTATCCATAAGGACACTAGTGTTCCCCACCCAAATACGTATAAATTTTTTGAAATTATTGCTCAAAATATTGAAAAAAATGGGATTGATACCTGGTTTAATATGGAGCCACAATCAATCTTAGGTGAAGATGCTGAAAATTATATTAAAATAAATGACACGCTAGATGTTTGGTTTGACTCTGGAACAACTCACCAATCTGTTTTAGATCAAAGAGAGGATTTAACTTCCCCAGCTGATTTATATCTTGAAGGCTCAGATCAGCATAGAGGATGGTTTCAATCAAGCCTTCTTACGAGTTGTGCAATAAATGGGAAAGCACCTTATAAGTCACTCCTGACACATGGTTTTGTAGTTGATGGTCAGGGTTATAAGATGAGTAAATCGAAGGGAAATGTAATTGCACCTCAAAAGATAATGGATCAATTTGGAGCAGATGTTTTAAGGTTATGGGTTGCTACTACTGATTATTCTGGTGAATTAAATATTTCAAATGAAATTATAAAAAGAGTCTCAGACAGTTACAGAAGAATAAGAAATACTCTAAGATTTCTATCAGCAAATTTGGAAGATTTTGATTCAAAAAAAATGCTGGTTAACCCAAAAAATATGACTTCAATTGATAAGTATAGTTTATATTTAATAGAAGATTTGCAGAAAAAAATTATAAAAGATTATGAAAACTTCGATTTTTATTTGGCTATGCAGAAGTTTTTGTCATTCTGCTCTGAAGATATGGGGGGGTTCTATCTTGATGTATTAAAGGATCGACTTTATACGACAGCTGAAAACTCACAAGCCAGAAGGTCAGCACAAACTGCATTATTTCACATCACACAATCACTTATAAGACTAATGGCACCTGTTTTAAGTTTTACTGCGGAAGAATTATGGTGCGTTATAAATAAAGATAATAAGAATACAATTTTTATAGAAAGTTGGTATAAATTACCAGAACATGGTCTTTCTAAACAAGAAATTTTAGGATGGGACCAAGTATTACAAGTCAGAGATTTAGTAAATAAAGAAATTGAAGCACTAAGGGAGAAGGGCGAAGTTGGGTCATCACTTCAAGCAGAGTTAAAAATTTTAGCACCCACAGATATTTATAAAAGCTTATCTTTTTTTGATGAGGAGTTAAAATATATTTTAATAACCTCTAATGTAACCCTTGAAAGCACAAAAAAAGATTTAGAAATTAAAGTTAATCCTAGTGATTGTAGTAAATGTGATAGATGTTGGCATTATGTTGAAGATATAGGTCAAAATTCTGATCACCCTTCAATATGTAAAAGATGTATCGGCAATCTTTTTGAAGTGGGTGAAGAAAGAAAGCATGCTTAAATATTTTTTATTATCTAGCTTTGTTTTTTTATCAGATCAACTTACCAAAACACTAATAATTAAAAATATTCCAGATGACCAATTTTTTAGAATTAATTCTTATTTTTATATCGTTCATTTTAAAAATCAAGGAGCTGCATTTAGCTTCTTAAGTGATGCAGGGGGGTGGCAAAGGTACTTTTTATCAATAGTTGCCGCAATAGCATCTGTATTTATTATTTTTATGATAAAAAAACATAAAAATGAATTATATACAGCTTTAGGGCTATCCTTAATCTTAGGAGGTGCATTGGGTAACCTATTTGATCGCCTGTTTTTAGGGCATGTAACTGATTTTTTGTATTTTCATTTCAATGATTATTATTGGCCTGCTTTTAACGTTGCTGATAGTGCAATAACTATCGGAGTGGTAATTATGATTTATGAGTCAATAATTAAAAAATCATGAGTCAATTTAAATGAAGCAAAATTTTGATGAAATAATAAAACATACTCAAGGTCGGGGTCTTTATGATATTTCAGCTGAAATTATTGATTGGGTTGCTAACCAAGAAATTCAGGATGGTTTACTTACTTTGTTTATTCAACATACATCAGCAAGTTTATTAATTAATGAGAATTATGACTCAGACGTTCAAAAGGATCTTGAAAGTTTTTTTTCAAGATTAGTAAAGGACGGGGATACCTTATTCACTCACACAATTGAGGGTGATGATGATATGCCTGCACATATACGAACTGCACTAACTCAGATTAATATATCAGTACCTATAAAGAATAAAAAAATTCTATTAGGACAGTGGCAGGGAATTTATATTTTTGAGCATCGCTATAATGAGTTTGATAGAAAAGTAATTATACATTTGATCGGCGAATAGATTACTTAAGACTTATCCATTTTAAAGGGTTAAAAGGATTACTGTTCTTTCGTAATTCGAAATAAAGACCATTAGTTAAATTGCCTCCACTATTCCCTACAATTGCAATAACTGAACCACCTTTAACAATATCGTTACTCTCCTTAAGTAAGGATGAATTATTTCCATAGAGACTCATGTAGCCCTTTCCATGATCAATTATAATAATATTACCAAACCCTTTTATCCAGTCAGAAAATACAACTTTACCGGAGGCTACAGCATAAACATCGTTACCTTCACGTGATTTTATGAAAAGACCCTTCCATCGAACACCTGTAACTTTTCTTTTTGAATTAAACTTATGAACTATCCTCCCTTTAACGGGAAGCTTTAATTTACCTTTAAGTTTTTTAAAATCAATCCCATCAAATTTATTATCTGGCAGTGATTTGATATCAGCCTTAATTTTTTTAGTTTTTATTTTGCTTGCTTCAGCCTTAATTTTTTTAATTAGTTTTTTAAAAATACCTGTTAATTTTTTTTCATTTTGAATTAATTTTTGCTTTTGTTTTTTTTGAGTAAATAATTTTGCCTTAATTTTTGTAATTACTTTGGTTTTTTCTTTTTTTTGCTTTTGAAGTTTTTTTGCATTATTTTCTTTTCTTTTTTTTAATGAGGCAACTTTTTTCAATGTTTTATTTGTTAATTTTTTTGTAACTTCAAGCTTCTTATAAGATTTTTTAATTTCTTTAATTTCAATATTTTGTTGTTTACTATAGTACCCAATATAATATGATTGTCTTGAAATTTGACTTGGACTAATCCCATTTAAGTACATTTGTAAGTAGCCAGGATTACCATTTGTATAGGTTTGACTTAGTCGAGAGGAAATTAATTTCTTTTTTAATTCTATTTCTTTTTTAAGCTTAAAAATTTGTTTGTTTAGCTTTTTTATTGTTTTTTTATTACGCTTAAATTTTTTCTTTATTTTATAAAGCTCTTTCCTTGTTTTGCTTATTTTTTTTTCTTTTCGTTTCAGCTCGTTAGATAAGTCATTTTTTGTAGCTGTATTTTTTTTTATATTTTTATTTAGCTGATTTATTTCTTTTTGAATTTTAAGTAAATCTTTTTCTGTCTTGACAACATCGCTTTCTGCAAGGCTAAAGGATGAAAATATTAGTATGTTAAAACATACAAAAACTTTAAAAATATTTTTTATGAAAAAATTATTATTCATCAAAGCTTATTAGGGAACTACCAGTCATTTCTTCCGGAGGTATTTCATTCATAATATAAAGTATTGTTGGGGCTATATCCGATAAACTTCCAGTTTTTTTTATTGAGCATTTTTTACCCATATATAAAAAAGGTACTAAGTTTGTAGTGTGTTGTGTGTGGAGTTGATTATTTTTTTCATCCATCATCAGCTCAACGTTTCCATGATCTGCTGTTATTAACATATGACCAGCAATCTCTTTTATTGCATCAGATACCTTTCCAATACAATTGTCTAAGGACTCAACGGCCTTAATTGCTGCATTTATATTTCCTGTGTGACCGACCATATCTCCATTTGCATAATTACAAATAATTACATCATATTTTTGACTCCTTATCGCTTTACATAATTTATCTGTTACCTCATATGCACTCATTTCAGGTTTTAAATCATAAGTCTCTACTTTCGGAGATGGAACTAAAATTCTATCTTCGCCAGGATATAAACTCTCTTCACCCCCATTAAAAAAGAAAGTTACATGTGGATACTTTTCTGTTTCAGCAATTCTTAGTTGGGTTTTTCCTTTATCTGAAATAAATTGTCCTAATGAATTATTTATTTGTATCGGCTTAAAAATAGGCTGCGCTTTTCTTTGTTTTTTATCGTACTCCGTAAGTGTAAAGTAGCTTAAATTCTTTGGAATTAATTTTCGATCAAAATGTTCGAAATCATCATTTAAAATAGCATCAGTTATTTGTCTTGCACGATCAGATCTGAAATTCATAAATACAATTGTGTCATCACTATTAATTCCGTCAAATTTATCAACTACATCTATCAATGTCGGAGTGACGAACTCATCCGTTTCATTTCTTTTGTATGCCTCTTTTATTGCTTCTTCAGAAGATTTTATTTTATATTTGGCTTTTCCATGCACTAACAAGTTAAATGCATCTTCAGTTCTTTCCCACCTATTATCCCTATCCATTGAAAAAAAACGTCCAGATATTGACGCTAACTCTCCTGTACTAAATTTTTTAAAAGATTTTTCTATAGTTTTAATATATTTCTCAGCACTTTTAGGAGGAGTATCACGACCATCTAAAAATGCATGAATGTAAACTTTTTCTAAACCATTTTTTTTTGCTAATAGCAAAATAGCATCGAAATGTTCAATATGACTGTGAACACCGCCATCTGATAAAAGTCCAAAAATATGTAATGTTTTCTTATTTTTCTTTAGTAACTGAAAATTTTGATTTAGCAAAGGTTTCGAAAAAAAAGTTTCATTTTCTATGCTTAAATTTATTCGCGCTATATCTTGATGAATCACCCTCCCGGATCCAATATTTAAATGCCCAACCTCAGAGTTACCCATTTGACCTGAAGGAAGTCCAACATATGATTCGGATGCATTAATCAATGTGTTTGACCACTCCTTGTTTAAAGAATCCCAATTTGGAGTATAAGCCTTGGATATAGCGTTATGCTCTTGATCATCACTATGACCAAAACCATCTAAAATAAGTAAAACTATTGAATTTTTTTGCATTATTTTTAAAATTTATTTTCTTATGTCTTAACCTTCAATTATAATGCCACTTTTCGATTTATCTATATTAAATCATAAATGTTTTATTTTTTTTAAGGATTTTTTTTGGACTTCTCATTAAATGATTATTTATTAGTTTTTATTGTCATAACTTCTGGTCTATTACTTTTGTTTCCCCGTGCCCTTTCTGGAGGCATTAGAATAACTAATGTTAAAGATGCAGTTTTACTTATGAATCGAGAAGCCTGCACCATTATTGATGTGAGAGCTGAAGAGAAGTTTAATGCTGGACACATACCCAATGCAATAAGTATGCCATATAACAAGCTTCCTGAAATGATAGATAAATTAAAAAAACAGCCAAAAAAAAATAATTCTGGTTTATTGTGGCTCAGGAAATAGCTCAGGAAAGGCAATGAAGCTTCTCAAGCTGAAAGGATATGAATCAGCAATGAGTATTGAAGGTGGTTTTGCGGAGTGGGTTAAGTCACAACTTCCTATTTCACAATAAATATATGAAAAATATTTTAATGTATTCAAGTTCTCACTGTCCTTATTGTATAAATGCAGAAAGACTATTGTTTGAAAAAGGGTTTGATATAACTCAAAAAATTCTTATAGATGAAGACCCAGCTGAGCTAGAAAAAATGATAAATATAACAGGTAAAAGAACTGTGCCTCAAATATTCATTGACAATGAGTATATTGGTGGTTTTGAAGAGTTAAGAAATGCTGATTTGTCTGGGGAATTAGATAAATTATTAAAGTAAATTCAGAAATTTAACTAATTAATAGTTCATTCTTCGGATGTAAAGCTATAGAATAATGTTTTAGTTATATTTAAACTTATAACATTTAACAAATTGGGAATAACAATTATGGCAGCAGATAAGAAAACAGCTAAACCAAAAAAAACAAAAACTAAAATAGGTGAGGATCAGCAGCCAGGTTTTGCATTAGATAAATTATATTTAAAAGATGTATCAGTTGAGGTTCCAAATTCTCCTGAGATTTTTACTAGTAGAGAAACTCCTAAGATTGGGATTGAATTAAGCAACGAAACAAAGCCATTAGCTGATGGTTATTATGAAGTATCACTTCAGATAACTGTTACCTCTAAAATTAATGAAAAAACTGCTTTTGTAGTAGATTTAGTGCAAGCAGGAATTTTTACTATTAAGAATATTCCGGATGACGGTATGGAAGCGGTGACATCGATTACTTGCCCTAATATTTTATTTCCTTTTGCAAGGGAGGCCATCGCAAATTTTACAGTAAAGGCTGGCTTCAATCCTGTTCAATTGCAGCCAATTAATTTTGAAGCACTATATATGCAAGAAAAACAAAAAAAAGACTCTAAAAATTCTTAAGATGCTTATTAAATTTTTTTTTAAGTTTGTTTTTTATTTAAACATAAGTTTTTTATTTTTCTCTCAGGCTGTATTGGCAGACTTCCTATCTATCAAGACTAAAGATTCAATTTTATTTGAAGGCCCCTCGTCTTCAACAAAAAAAAAATATATTGTAACTGAGGGATATCCACTTAAAATAATTGTCAGTTTAAAAGACTGGAAAAAAGTAGAAGATCATTTAGGTAAAATTAGCTGGGTTAAAGCAAAGAATCTAGATCGAGAAAGAACAGTCATTACTTTAAAAGCCCAAGCAATTATTTATAATAAACCAAGTAAAAATGAAGCAAAATTAGCCTATATTGGAGAGCTCGTTGTGCTTAATCTGGTTTCACCAATAGTAACTGATGGGTGGATTAGAGTTAAGACTGCAACACTAGGTCTTGAGGGTTTTATCAGAACTGAAGAGGTTTGGGGGATATAACTTGAAAATATGTGTTCTTGGCGCTGGTGCCTGGGGGACAGCTTTAGCTATACATCTAGGAAAAAAGCATCCAACTGCGCTTTGGGCTAGAAATTCTGGACATGTGTCTGGTATGAAAAAAGCCCAATCAAACCCTTTATATTTGGGCGATTTTAAATTTCCATCACTATTAGGTATATGTAATGATCTTAAAGTAGCCTTATTTGAAGTGGATTTGATAGTTTGCGCTGTACCAACTTCTGGCTTTAGACAGATTCTTAAATTGCTAAATGAAATTAATCAATCATCGCCAGTTGTATGGGCTAATAAAGGTTTGGAACAAGGCACTGCTAAATTACCCCACGAAATTGCTTTTGAAGAGCTAGGCGATCCAAAAATAAACAACCGACATTACGGTGTAATATCTGGCCCAAGTTTTGCCGCAGAATTAGTAAGGTCTCTTCCAACCGCATTAACTCTAGCCTCTACCAATAAAGAGATTACAACCCTGGCTGCAAAAGCTTTTCATCACAATAATTTGCGAGTTTATACTAGTGAAGATGTAGCGGGAGTTTCAGTTGGGGGCGCTTTAAAAAATGTTATTGCTATTGCTGCTGGAATTTCAGATGGAATGGGGTTTGGAAATAATGCTCGAGCAGCATTAATAACTCGTGGTTTAGCTGAGATTTCTAGATTCGGAGCTCATTTGGGAGCTATTCATGAAACCTTTAGTGGTTTGGCAGGCTCAGGAGATCTAGTTTTAACTTGTACAGGGGAATATTCAAGAAATCGTGAAGTTGGCATTCAGTTGGCAAAAGGGCAGCCTTTAGATGCAATTCTTACAAGCTTGGGACATGTTGCAGAGGGTGTTTATACTGCAACTGAAGTAATAAGAAGAATTGATAATTTAGAAATTGAGATGCCTATCACTTCAGAGGTTAATAATGTAATTCAGTTTGGTAAGTCACCAAAAGAAGCAGTTTTAGATCTTTTGGGTAGATCTATAAAGCCTGAGGGCTAAATGCCTTCCTCAAAATCTAACTGACGCCAAGCCTCGTATAAAACAACAGCAACTGTATTTGATAAATTCAAACTCCTATTGTTCTTAACCATTGGAACTCTAATTTTCTCACTTTCTAACATCTCATTGAGAATTCTTAAAGGCAGACCCCTTGTTTCAGGCCCAAAAACAAATATATCCCCTTTTATGTATTCAAAGTCACCATAATATTTAGTTGCTTTAGTCGTAACAGCAAAAACTCTATTTCCTTTTAATTTTTTTAAACAGTCATTATAAGTTTCATAAATACTAATATTCGCCATGTCATGATAATCAAGACCTGCTCTACGAACTTGTTTCTCATCTAAATTAAACCCTAATGGTTTTATTAAGTGCAATTTTGAAGATGTATTTACACAAAGCCGAATTATATTTCCAGTATTTGGTGGGATTTCAGGCTCATATAGAACAATATTAAACATATGATTAAAATTTAAACAGTTGTTATAAAAATAGTGTAAAATTAATTAACATATGTATATTTTATAAATTA
>MDTF01016399.1_pt1 | contig 11833 bp, 3 predicted proteins | sample 811191 | NCBI WGS metagenome assembly MDTF01 (sample SAMN05326649, study PRJNA326480) | marine metagenome | isolation source: seawater | place: Southern Ocean | collected 2011
ACCTTTAGCCCAGCAAACCAAATCCTAGGGTCACCTTGCTTGGTGTTTGGCCTGTAAAGAGAGCATTTAGATTTGATAACCTCTCCTTTTGAAAAAATCAACGCAGGCAAAATAACTTTGTGCTCTGGTCCCTGAGCCTGTTCATCATAATGATGTATTTGTACTTTTTTAAAGTGTAAGCGAACCTCTTTTGTCGCATCCATTATTGATTTTTCGAGCGAAGTTATTGTTGGCACTAGAAATGAAACATCAAGAGTTGCTGCTCTTTCATTTGATGAAAAGGCTCTAATTGCCTCCAATATGTCAATGTTTGACAAAGAAATCATACAAGAACATCCTTGATTAATAATAATTTTATAAGTGCTGTCACTGCAAGGTCTGTAATTGCTCAGCAAACCATTCCTCAGCACCTTTGTTGGATGTAACAATGTCAATCCTCGTTGTTGCTCGAGTCAGAGCTACATATAAATCTTCCTCGGCTAAGGCTTGACTCGCATTAGGCTTATCCGCATGAACCAGAACAACATGAGGGGCTTCCAAGCCTTTAAAAGACTTGATTGTCGAGAAGAAAACGAAACCAGGTAGCCCAATCTCCCTTAAGTTTTCTGTCAGAGTAAGGCCATAAGCCTTTGGTGAGTTTGACATGCATGATTTTTTTAGCGTGTAAGGCGACAGAATTACTGCCCCCCCATCAGGGCTTAACTCATGCACCAAAGACCACGCCTTGTCAGCCATGTGTTCTGACTTGCAAATGATAACCTGAGGGATTTTACCTCTCGGCATACCTGGCATCGGCTTTACTTCAGCACTACAAATTTCGTTGGTAGCCGCATTAAGTTGCACTGTGTTTCTACAGTTATGATAAAGCCTAAAAGTAACTTCAGCACCCAACGTTTCTTCTGTCGACTGACCATATAAATTTTGTTTATTATCAGCAAAATATAGCCACTGGGCGTCAGGTTTATCGACAAGCAGATGATGCAGCGCAATAATCCTGCCATCACCAAAATCCTGCCCCTCATCAATGATAATAGCATCATACTTATCCTTGTCATTAAGGGTAAACAACGCATCCATGACTCTTTCAGGCAAAACATTAGAAAAGAAATTTTCGCTTGATATACCTTTTTTATCATCCACTAAATTTAAAAATAAAGCATCCACGTTAACTATTGAACTAGCAGCTTCAGGGTGTTTAAACCTAAGGTCTGTGGCCAAAGCTGTGTTAAAGCATACAAAAATAGCTTTCTTCCCCTCTTCAAGTAAGGCTAAAAACTTCCATATGGCAAGCAGTGTTTTACCTGAACCAGCGGGGCCAATAATAGCAACCTTAGGCAAATCAAACGCACCTCGTAATGCCGCAAATTGCTGGCGAGTGAGTTCATCAATATTTTTCCCATCACTCTTTAATTCCAGTTCGGTATCAACAGAAACAATACGAAAGCGCTGATTGGTCAAAATTAAGGCAGCACGGTTAGCTAGCTCTTGTGTAAACTTCTTCCCTATACCTTCCTGACCTCTAGCTAGCAGAGCACGCTTTATTTTTTGCCCAAGCATGTGCATGTTAGACTTTATTGCGATAGTTGAGGGATCATAAAGATCCACAGACCCATCTATCGATCCATTCGGATACACAACTAAAAAAGCATGTAGACCTGGAAAGTGACCATATTCACCAATTAATAAATCCTGTTTTATAATGCTAGTAATGGTATGTATATTGCGATTTGCCTGTTCAGGTGGAGACTCGCGCAGCGCGACTTCTTTAGACCTACCTCGATGATCCTCTCGCCTATACCAAACCCCATCATCACCAACACGCACCGATACTGACCCTTTCACTTCAACCACCACAAGGCCCAAATCGGGTACTAAAACTACAAAATCAGCTTCACCATCACGCACGAAGCCCCGTTCGTTTTTCAATGCCCAAGACACGTTACAGATAACGGTCCAATTATTTGGCAACTGTTTTAACAACTGTCTACGAACCTCCCGTTCCCACTTATCAGCAGGAACTGGTCCTAATATTTTTGGCATAACTCAGCCCTCTCTATACAGTTTTCTTTTGGTGTGCCAAAACTTTCAGGTGAGGCCATGCAGATTTATCTAATGCTGATGAACTTTGAGGTTTAATACTAAATTTTCCAGCCATGTTTGTAACCAATCCAGTAAAAGGGACTCCGCCATCTTGACCAAATATATATAAACCCTTTTTTACAGACTCGACAGACCATGCGTTAACGTGATCAATTTTCACCCATTGATTTCCACCATGGGCAAATGATTCACCCGTTACCACAGCTTCTAAACATTTTTTTAAATCATCAGATTTTTTTGTCACAGATAGATTTAAATCATAGAAGGGAAATAATTCAAGATTCCCTCTTACCCATGACATTCTTCTTGATAGGTTAAATGAATCAACCAGCCTGATACATTTTACACCAGAATGTTTGTTAGCAAATGTGAACATTGCCTTAGATACAGAGTTTCGCAATAGGCTGTCAAACTCCCACAAGGGGTGAGATATAATGTTTAAAACTTCTTGTGTATCATCATCGCGCCATCCATGGAGGCACTCCCCATCAGTAAGTGGGTGCAGGACACCTTCACCAAACACTGAGCAATAGTTAGTAATAATCATTTTAGCCTCATCACGCCAACTTTTGAGGTCAAACCCCCAGTTTTCAAATAATGGAGACACCCCAGGAATGAAGTTAGAATCTTGTATAACTGAGAGTAATTCCATTCCAAGGCGCCAGTCCAACATGGCATGTAAGTGGCGATTTCGAAAACCTTTCAATAGTAAGTCTGGGCTTCTCCATGGTTGCTCTTTATTTTTGGCAATATCACATTCGTCTCTAATATAGCGTCCTAGCCTCGAAAATTCTGTTGCTGAATCAGGATCTAAGCAGCCTGCAATCAAACCTGACCAATTTTTATGTGCCCAATCAACAAGTCCGGCACCATTAGGATGTTCATCAGCTAAATATAATTCAGCTCCAGAATCATCGTCATTTTTATATTTATGAACAGAAGCAATTTCTATATCTAACGAGTCTACATCAAGTTCTAACGCGATAGCCCGTTGCAGGATAGTCGCCACAGAAAACCAAGCAGCCCTTTTACACCCAATCTCATTAGAAATATCAAAGAAACAAAGGCCTTTATTATCAAGCAATCTAATGCTGAAGAGATCTGTTGTCTTGGGTGCGGCAAGTGCAGCTTTGATATTTCCATCGTCATTTTGAATCCAATGCTTTGAGCTTATCTCCTGACCGTTTGGTGTGCGAAAAAAACCGCTTTCATAAAAGCTATAGGGCGTTTGGCTAACCCGGTAAACTTTTTTCTGTCTTGAGAGAGCCAACCAAGCGCTTCCTGATTGATCGAGCTTGGCGCCTTTAATCGCTGGTGAAGCAACAAAAGATCCAAACCCACCACCTCTAGAAAAACCTCGATCTGTAGGTTTACTCAAGTCGAAGTCAGTCAAAAAGCCATTGGGAGCAACAGCCAAATAGGCCTGTGCGTTTGCTGCTTTGCACACTGGACATTCAATAAGGTTGGGTTTATCCGAGGCTTCATCCACAGTTACCCCTTCTACACTTAGGTTTCGGCACTCCCGACAAAAAATCTGCCATGTAGTTTCACCAATAGGGCCAGCACTAGCTTTCCACTTTCTGGTCAGAGTGTCATACCCTAAGGGTCCCGTTAATCCTTGAGGAGTTAAGAGACGCTTATCCCAAACCAATTCAGACCTGGGTGCATACTCAGTAATAGCCTGTTCAATGGAACGGTCCAGAGTCTTTGCTTTAGGTCTTTCCTTCCCTGTTTGTTTGGGTAAAGAAATATGCAAACTTCTCACCGTAGTGGGCATGCCATACATGGGTAACACGCCAGCGTCAGCTAGCGCATTTGCCAACCCTCTCGTTTTATCTGCTTCATTTTTAGCTATGGTATCTAAGCGGTTTAATAACCCATCAGATGATTTAACCAACACCTTAGCTTCAATAGCGGTGCCACTAGTTACTACTACAGCAATAGAGTTAATATGTTTTACGTTGTCGGTTAGCCAAGACTTAACCTTACCACGCCGACTATCTTTGTCCTCTGAAAAGTCACTGACTACACCCATTTCACCGTGGGTATCAGGTGCATAAGTAGTATCATTCCATGTAAGGTCTGCTGATTGAAACGCCCGTCGTAGAACTTCTTTATTAAATAAACGTTCTGCTAATATATTTTGATCTGCGCTCACTGAAACGCTCGGCTGCGGGGGAATTCCACTCGTCATCTCTTCTGGATGGTCAAAATGAATACGGTCGTGTGACTGACCTCTGCAGTAGGTTAAGGCTGCTGAAAATACCTGCCTCTTTCTGCCAGCACGGCCAGAACGCTGCTGATAATTAAATCGCTCTGGTGGCATATTTGCCTGAAATACAGAAAGCAAAGCTCCTATATCTACACCTACTTCCATTGTGGTTGTAACAGACAGTAAATCAATACTGTCAATTTTAGGGTTTACATCACGCGATACAACATCACTTAGCTTCTCTTTCTCAAAAAATATATCTCGAAAGTGGCGCTGCCTTTGTGCTGGATTTTCGGTTTGGCCAGTAAGTTCTTCAGCGTGTATTCTAAAGGCTGAGGTTGGGTCTTTTGAAAGGCTGGCGTGATAATGTTCGCTTTCAATTACGTGGGCTTCTTTTTCTCCATTAGGTTTGACAGTAAGGGGTGAAAAACATTTTGAACATACCTGTCCTGACACATGCCAGTGAATTTGTGAACAATTTGAGCACACCCAAGGCGTGTCAGAACCGTTTGCCTTTCGAACCCATAGCCTATCCAAATGCACAACACCCCACTGGTGTCCTTCATTAGCAACTGCATCATGCACTTTTTCCCTAAGCGCTTCGTAGCTGGTCTTATGATACTTAGAACATGCTTCCAGATAGCTTTTGACTCGCTTTTTTACAATAGATCTAGACGCATTATCTGGTTGGTGAGATTCCCATGGTTCTTTGGCGCTTCCATGTAACGTAGGGTTAGTCCAATACTCCTCTGTAAGAATGCGTATCACACTTTCACAAATACTCTTAAAGGCTGGACTCAACATACCATTAGGGCCTAAAACAACAAATCCTGGGGACATGGCAAGATGCCCAAATCCTTTTGCTTCAAGGTTGTAAAGTAAACGCCCAGCAATAGTCTTCCATGCCATCTTTCTTAATTTTTCGTCCATGTTATTGAACAAAAACGTTTTTTGGCCCTTTGTTAGGCTATCACCTGCCGTCGGCACTTCAGGTGAAAAATTAATTAGTTCAGCCCATCCAAAACCACTACTTTGGCTATACCTAACATCAACACTTGGGCCAGCAGGATTAATACCTACACTAAGCATTTGCTCCCAAATTACTGAGAACTTAAGAGTATCTTCATTTAAGGGGTACAAAAACTCATCAAGCCTGACATAACCTGGGAGAGAATTAACAATGTGTTGAACACTAGCTTTCATTTCTTCAGTAGATCGAAATGATTTATTAACGACGACCTCAGCTTCGTTAAGAAATTTCTTTAAGTCCTCTTTACGTGCATTATTTAATTCTGCTGCAATAATTGCGTCAGCACCAGCATCATCTTTTTGCCTAACTTTTTCTAAAATTATTTTTTTTGTGTTATCAACTGAACCAAAAGCACGGATACGAATCTCTTGCAGTATAAAATATTGCAATAGGCTTTCCCATTGACCAGTTTCTACTCCATCGGCTAATTTTGCAGCCGCTTGCCGACTATCTGAAAATGCTACAAGTTTCCTAGAATTACTTGGAAGTATAGACAACATATGTTTTGCTAACAGCAGGGACATTTGATCTAAACCAGTGGCAAACGCCCTAATTGGAGATGACTTACCTCCCATCCTTTCAGAATAATTAATATTACAAGATGGACACAACTGTGGCATCGCTGGTAACGATAAGCCTTCTTTCCAATTTGTTTCATCTGCTTGAAACCAAAGACACTTAACTGCGTCTGGCCTATTCGCGCCCACTTCCACTACGCCAGTTTTAGAGTCTATAGAAGAAAAAATCCATTGTGACGGAGCCGTATCAAGCGGTTTACCCACACGACCTTCCTCACCAGCTCTTTCCAGCGAGCCTTGGTTCCAAGTGCCCACCGTGCTAATAAAATCATCTGCAACCAGGAAAATAACCCCTAAGTGTGAATAAAGCTGTGCATCTGTGCGCCCCAGAGGAGCAGCCTCTGGCATACCTCCTACTGCAGAAGGCATAGGAGCTAGTTCATATTTTCGATTAACAAGCGTCCCCCCAGCGTCCATCTTATAACCTGCCAATAATTGGGCCCCGCAACACTCACAATAAAGAACTTCTAAAATCCGTTTTCCCTCATAAGACAGTCTTGGATCAGGCAATAAACTGCCGACGTTGCGTTTATCATCAGTTGAGCTTAATTTGACCGTAGCCCATAACCCATCAATATTTTTGGCCATCCAGTGGAATCTCATCCTTGGAAGTAAATCCGCATTCACAAGTTTTAGAATCGAAGCCTGAGCCAAAGCAAGAAATAAGCCTTGAGTAGCAGCTTGTTGCTGCTCCTTTAATAAATTGGGAAACCACTTAGCTGACATCTCGGACAACTGCAATGATGTATAACGTTGCTTTTGATTATCAAAAAACGCCTGAACTAATATTTTCATATTCTGCTCTGAAACTATTTTTTCCAATAGCCCGGGTTGCGAAAGATGCACTAATACTTGAGATTTAGTCTCTTTTTGCACCTTAATACACGCATCAGCGACCTTATCAGGCAGCTTACATTCCGCTTGCTTTTGGGGGTAAATAGAGTCCCCAGCTTCAATATGAAAGCGATCTTTCGCCTGTTTCGGATTTAAGCCAAACATACCACCTAAAAACTCATATGACTGGTCATCTTCATCTAATGATGCACTTGAGGCCAATATTTGAAGTTGATGGCTATCTGGAGATAGGCCAAGGCGATCCATGAGCAGTCGCAAGAGATAACCCACCTCTGTTCCTGATGCACCTCTGTATAAATGCAATTCATCTACGACAAGCTGAAACACATGTTCTTCCCTATCCTGCTCTAGCCATTCCCTCGTGGCTTCGAAAATCTGAGAGTCGGCACGATCCTCTGGAGCATCTGAATTATCATGGCGCATCAACATAATTGACAGCATCGATACGTTAGTTATCAAAAGGTCAGGAGGCGTTGCCTGCATCTCCCATCGGTGGAACATTTCACAGGCACCAGCCTCTATCCTCGGAATATATTCACTCTGGTCACGCAATGTCGCTAGGACTACTTCAGCTTTTTCAAACCGGAGGTCATCACAGGAGGACTTAGCTAATTCCAACTCATCTGTGGCATCTGCCAGCTGGCTTTTGTGATGATTGTAATCACTTCTTGCTTTTTTGATCTCTTCTGTCAGCTGTTCTCGCTTTGGTGATTTGACCCATCTGTCTTTTTTTGGATCAAATTTAAAAGGGTGGCCTGCTACAGGTGTAGATCCATTATATCGGCCAAACCGAATCCGGTTGCCACCCAACTCCTGATCCATCGCTTTATGGGCTTCATCTGAGTCAAGTGTAGCCCTAAGTCTGGACATTTGATCTTCGACTAGGGCGTTCATAGGATAAAGTAGTAGCGCCCGAACTGCAGATGGCCTTGTTTCTTTTCGAATTTCTTTTCGACTGGAGTCCCACTTAATTATTTGTGGCCAATCCCTAGTGGGCTCAGTCGGAACTGCCCATTTCTTTTTGGCTTCTTTGATAATTGATGCCATCACCGGTAGTAAAAAAGCTTCAGTTTTACCCGATCCTGTACCAGTGACGACTACACAGTGCTTTCTATTCTTGCCCATTGCCTTCGACAACATTTTTTCTTGGTGTGTATACAAGTTCATATCGCTAGAAATGAGCGATGCTCCAGCTATTTTTTGAAAAGCTTCAATAGCCTCTTTCGGCATAGCAGGTAAAACTGAATCATCTATGTGTTTTAGCGTTTTACCAGATTTATAGGCTGATAATAGCTCTATAAAAGGCTCTTGAAATAATACGCCAGGCGTATCCAACAGCTTTTGCCGTTCTACTTCAAAGGACTTTGAGTTTGTGGCAAAGGCAGACTTGACATATCTTTTTAAATGATCTTTTAGACTTTCCCAAGAGCCAATAGGGTCTTTATCTAAACTAATTTTCATACCAAATCCTCAACTTTTGCCATATTTTTTATTATTAAAACTCTTTAAGTTCACCACCAAGTAAGCCAGCGATGTGTTGGGCTACCGCCCTTGGAACCCATCGATAACGAAGCCATTTACCGGTGTGCATATCACTATACACAGGACTTACTTTGCCAATTAAAGTGCCATTTTTATGGCGAAGAAAAACCACTTCTCCATCCATTTCTCCAACGCAATCAATAACCATAGGCCCAGCCCCCGAACAGAGTGCTAAAGCTCTGCCAATTATCATGGGAGGCTCTATTCTTGCTGGCAACCATAGGTCGCCGGCCGCAATCTCATAATGAAAAGGCCATGGACTAGCATCTTCAATTTTGTATTTATCTTTTACATAATCAGCAAAGGCCCATATGGTTGACCATACACCCCACCTTGAGTCAGGTATAAAGCTATACTTTGACAATCCATCTCCAAGATTCCTTCCTAGTTTGTAGACCCTCATCCCAACTATTTGTGGATCTTCAAACCTAAATAACTCATATTTCAGATCTTGATCAACTGTCATATCTGCCTTATCAATAAATAAACCTTTAGCAGGAGTTAACTTTTGTAAATTGACAGGATTAGAGCCTCGGTCTAGATACCAATTGAGGTCATCTTTTATTTCTTGAATACTTCCTAACCATTGTATGACTTGCAAGATTGGCAGATTTATTAGTTTAAAATTTCCTGATGAAGAGAGTTGAAGGGTTGATTCCGCTTTGGTACAGCCAACACGAAATATAGGCAATCCATCTTGGGGTACATTTTCAACATACAAATTAACTCCAGAATTTTTTACCAGTTCCTCCCAGTGCTGCAACCTTAAGCTCCCACAAATACCATAAAATAATTCACCTCTATCCCGAAGAGGCAAACTATATAGCGTCGGCTTGACTGCATTGATGCGAACCATATGCCCTTTTACATCAATTTCAATTTCTACATGACCCCGACGACGTAAGTCATGCAGAATCAGGCCTGGCTCAATATTGTCAATATTTTTTTGACTTGCTAGGCGACGTATTTGGTCTCGAGCTGTTCCGAATGTCATAGAACCATTAACAGTACATGCAATTGAATCTAAAAACAGACACGAAACATTAGTTTTCATGCTCTTTAATATGTGTTCTTGATCAATGCTAGCTAGGGATTCTTTATTCATTTCAAAGTGAATAACCTTTAAATTCCAATCAAAGTCATGCTTTTGACCTATAACTGCACCCATAAGACCATCTTCATTAGCTAAAGCTTTCCCAAATTTATCGATAGAGAAGTTTTTATGTTGCGCCGCTCCCAGTCCTCCAGCCTGCAACACTAGTAACTTAGTCGTATTCAATATCTCGTCTTCAAGGCGTACTTTTATTTTAAAAGCACTGCCACTTCCATCGTTCAAACTAAACCTGTAGCGCCTTACTCTGCTTTTATCGGCTTCTTCATCACTAATTATTTCAAAACTAAGCCCCTCGGCAAAAATTTGAGCGTTAGCGTCACCTTCCAACTCAATAATAGGTAGATCATAGTATTGATATTTCTTAGTTCCTAAACCACTTATCGATTTTCCACCTACAAATCTGAGTCGAGATTTTGTAGTAACTACGAGTTCTTCCTCGGTAATAATTGCCCTCTGTTCTGAACTAAGCTTTTCTACTTTTTCGATACAAATAAGTCTCCAACCATCTGGAAGACCATTTATTTCATCAATGAATTGATGATCAATCTTTTCATTGCTTAAGGATAACTCTAGATTCGAGTATTCTGAAATTGAGTATAGTAAGTATGCCGGACCTTCTATTGGCATTTCCCGCTCATACAATGATTCGCTTTGCGAATAATCTGGTTTATCCCACGCTAAAACTCTAATCTTTTTGTTGAGTAAATAAAATTTTCGATAAGCAGTCGATCCATCAAAGTCAGAATAATTTAGCAAACCGTCTATGGTATGCCTTGCAGAGCTATCCAACGTAACCCGCGCCAAAGATTGGTTCACATTAGTCATGCAGCTAATGTGTGTTCCATTCGATTCAAGTTTAGCCTTAGCAAAATTACCTTCTCCTAATTCTAGATTATAATTATGGCCTGTAACTGACGCTGGAACTCGCCAACCTATATCCCACTGGTCACCTGAGTCACCTTTTAGTTGTAAAATAATCAAAATCTCTTCATCAATAGTCCACAATGACTCTTCTTGCCCAATTGCAGTAAGACTATTATTTGAAATGTTTTTAGGTACAACCCCATCCCAAGATTCAAGCAGCGCAGCTAACATTAAACGCAACTGTTCTGTATACGTCACATCCCCCATAGCCTCTCGACACCCTTTACTTAAAAAGTATGATTGTCCTCCGTGCTCCAGCAATTGTTTAAAGTCATTATCATGTAAATCTTGTCCTGGCTGTAATTTGCAACCTGCAAAAAGCCTATTAATACCCTCCATGTCCTTGCCCGTTATCATCGACTGGGCGTAAGCCATTCCAACAAACCTATGTGGCCCTAGCACGTTGAATTTGAAATACCCAAACTTACTTCCTATAGTTGTATTAATAGTTCCAGACTTACTCTTATCATCTAAGAAGTTATTTGACCAGAACTCTAAATCCTTCCAAACCATAACCATTGCATCGGTAACCAAAGGTTCGTTATTAAATTCCATACCAATCAAATCACTTACTTTCTGATAGAATCCTCTGCCGGTCTCAGATTGTGCGAGTACCCAAAGCGCTAGGTATGGCAAGTAAGTAGGTGCATTCACCCCTTTGTAAATTTCTAGTTCCCTACCTGGGTCACAATAGCCAGATGGACGGCTATTAGCATGCATGTTCCTAATCATTACCAAGTCTGTGGCTTTGTTAACGATACTTTCATTATTAGCAAGCCAGGTTGGGCCTTGTTTAACTGCCTCAATCAATCCAGCTGAACCACCTAGATGAACACCTATACTCTCTAATTCAAGATTAGTTGTCGGTATCCAAACGTCCCGGCCAGCCTGTGCTGGTGAGAAATAGTTTTGAAGTAACAGTGAATTCCACTCAAAAAATAATGACATTTTTATCCATTTAACTGAAATTTAGCCAGCGCATTTAATAATATATTGCCTTCTTTTATTCCTAGAGTAGTGCAATAAATATTCCAAAAAATGTGCCCATAATCTATTAACTTAAAAAACCATTAAGGTTTGCAATAAGAAACTCTTAAGCGTCTTGACCATGCAGCCTCAACCTAGGTAATACATGTGAGGTGCGGACTTGCCAAAATTCATGCCTGCGTTCTTAAAGCCTAGCCCTGAGTTATTTTTTACACTACCATATAATTAATAAGAATTTTTCTGAAATAACATTAAAGGAAAGTTTTTTTTGAGTCAATTGGCAGCCACTTTCATGAAAATTAAGATCGAACATTTTACAAGTTCGCTCAATCAAGCGTATACTTATTGAGCTTCAGTTATGGGAGCAAGCACCGATTTGATCCAGATTGCGGGGTGCTATATAAATTACTGCTAAACCGGCCCTTTTTAGAGACCCGATTTAGCATGGCTTTGTCGGGTTTTTTATTGCCCTTAGAAAAGTTTTCGAGACA
>MDTF01007230.1_pt1 | contig 11832 bp, 10 predicted proteins | sample 811191 | NCBI WGS metagenome assembly MDTF01 (sample SAMN05326649, study PRJNA326480) | marine metagenome | isolation source: seawater | place: Southern Ocean | collected 2011
CTTCGTATGCGGCGGCTAAAAAAGTCGATGAAACTAAATTTCCCCTCATCCAATTTTTCGAAGATGTGGCTCGTAATCAAAAATCCGCTGATCACGAAAAAAACATCTACACCAATAAAACCACCTTTCAAGATACTTGGAAATGCGTGAAAGAGCACAACGGATAAAACAGCAAAAGCTCGGAGGCCATCGATTTCCGCGCGGTAGGCTGATTTATTGGAGGTTATTTGATTCACTTGGCTGGCTCAGTGCTTTTAAGAAGATTAGACGACTTAGGCATTTTTTTGATAATTATTAAGAATAAACGATATGGTGATTCTAGTCAGTACCCTAGGTTATAAATTGTTGTATTATTAAGTCTCTCTACTAGTCTACTGCTTTTAACCCTCCCGCATACTGATGATATCTTTGAATTCCTTGGGTTCGCTCAGGTATTATTGTACGTTCACGCATTGCACCCCACAAAGCGCCTTAGAGCGGCTAGGACTATTATGGTTAACCCTTTGTTATGATTTATACTTCCCTATATTAAATGATGCCTCACTAGGGAGCTATTGGGTTCAATACTTTTTCCAACAAGGCATAACCTGCAAGTCAAAAACCTTTGCGTGCTGCTCGGGAGGTTACTATAAAACCAATAATTTCGCTTTTCAGTCAGAAAATGTTGGCCAATGTTATGATGGCCCACTTATGTGGTAGTCTTTATTTTGACGTAAAATTCAACTCAAGAACCTCAAACATTTACCTGAATAGTAACTTTAGCCCTAAAGACCAAAAATAATACGCCGCCTTAGTAATTTGACGCTGTTAGCAGAGAGATCCATAGCCTTAATACCAATCAGCATTCGAACCCTCGAACGGAAAGACAGTTTGAGCCAAATCTTTTTAGGAATTGAAACTTTAAAGCCATCGGTCTTTTCAGTGTGGAAGTATCCTACCCCTCGAGTACCTAAATCATGTAAATACTTAGGAAGCGGTTCTCCATTATTTAGAGAGGATTGATAAAGCCTTTCCACAACGACATCAGTAGAAAAGTTTTTCTTGATATTTTCTTTTACTATATCAATTGGTTTTGAGTAACTTCCATGTTTCAGGTATGCAACTACTTCTACGATCAGTTCGTTCATATTATAACACCTAAGAGCTTCAGCTGGACTCACGCCAGGTGCAGAGCTCTTATTAAGGCCAAAACAAGGCAAGCCTGACATAATAGCTTCCGAGAAAGCAGTGCCACCATCCATTGGAAAGCTATCAATATAACAAGCTGCTCTTTGGTATGCCATTTTTATAATTTTTGGGTGTTGGACACCCATTATTGATAATCTGGAGGGATATTTATTCAATAATGGCTTCCACCAAGGGTCCGACGTTTTGGGTCCGATTAATATAACCTCGTTTGGGACAAGTTCCATCAAATTTTCAAGAAAATTTGCAAAATTCAAATCACCCATTGGATGAAATTTTGATGCGGTGCCAACTGAAAGAATTGGTCCTGATATATTGCGGGTAACATTTTGAACTGTGTGATTATTTGGATAAAGAGGTATACCCAAAAAATGTTGCGCTAGCACTTTACGGCCGCCTTGGGTGGTTTTCCACCCAGTAGCTGATATCTCTAGAACCGCATCGGCCGCTCCAGTTCCAAACGAGAAGGTATGGTCTGAATGATTAACAAAAAGGACTTTGGTACCCCCAAGGCGCAATTTACGTGCAACTAAAGCCGCACCAATATCATTTGGATGAATATGAAGAACAACAACATCATGACCGCATGCTATTTCAAACATATCACTACAACGCCTTGCCGGGCCACCCGAAAGTACATCCACATTAGATTCACTGTTTAACAAACTTTTCCTGAGGTCGCCTTTATCCTTATCCGTAATAATTATTGACTGCTTTATCTGGCGGGCAGATATTCCTTTCCACAACTCAATAAACAGACGAGTATGTCCACCAAATCCATAAGTACGTGATATTATATGACACCAGGCACCCTTGTTTTTTGATGGAGGGAGTTTCTGCCGTACATCAACTAAATGTGTTTGCCATTTTTTATACATACCTTCTTCAAACTCATCATCACAAAATGAGTCTGAAATATTTTCAAAATGCAATCGGCCAAGTAATTGAGAACAGATCAGTGCGTCATCGAATCTTGATGCTAGCAATGCCTGTTGCTTCAGCATAACACTTATCTGATCTAAATCCTTTTGAAAATTTTGTACTTTATTTTGCATTACTGATCCATTTGAATATCAAGGCATCAGACAACTTCCACCAGTTTTAAGTTCCTAAAGAAATTTGAGAAATCTAATAATAAATCAAAAAATGGAAAACGCCGATTATTAGTACTGTATAACTTGATCTAAATTTACTTCAAACCTTAGAATTCTAATGGGGTATTTAGATAAGTCTAAAGAGACTATAATTGCAGGCAATGGATTTTGACGTTCAAAAAAAGGAGAGTATATTGCATAGTCAATTTTCAAAGCTTGACAACCTTAATTCCACTTCTGGCCGCATAGAATATTCAGGTAGTCTTATTTTAATATTACTAATACGTTAAAATCTGTCCTTTACAGCATAGTTTTGCAAACAGAATTATGTCGACTTTGCAATTTGCAACGACGCCGTGTCCACAACGATGTAATAGTTATTCCATTCAAGTGCTCTTTGCCAATATTATATAAATGTATCTTCAGATAAATTTAGAAAGATAAAGCATTAGTTCTTGAGCAAGTCTACTTCATAAAATTCATGAACAAAACCACCACCACCAAATTCAGTTTTAAAGTTATACAAACCATTATTAAGAAAGTTGCCTTGCCTTTCCGTACTTATGCCAAAATCAAACCAACGCTTATTTTCAGCTCCGGCAAAACCAATAGAGTTATCAAATAGAGCATCCAACGCAGATAATTCGTGGCCTTTTTCATTTGATGCAATGTACTGGGCATGGTAGGTAGTTTCCGTAATAAAGAAAAGTACCCCAGCTATCACATCACCATTCAGTTGAGCACACACACATGAGATATTCAGGGGGAAGAGCTTAGATAAAAGTAAGATTTCATCTAGTTTGTGAACTGGATTGACACTATGTTTTTTCTCTAAATTTTTATTTAGTATACGCCATAGAAACTCAATGTAATGAGAGCCTTTAACAATTTCAATATTGGCTTTAACCGCTTTTTTTAGACTTCTTCGCCTACGTTGGCTTGGTGTTAAGCGGTTACATAAATCTATTGTAGTACTCAAATCGCACCTTACCCGTTTAGCACCAATACGATATAGTGCATAGAGGTCGTCTTGACTCGGCGCTTTATGATAGAAAGTTGGTACCGTTTTATAAGTCAGTTTTTTTAAACCCTGTTTGCGGTAATGCAATTGAATAACAGACAGAGCCTCAACCATCCTTTCTCCACACAATCCTCCACAGTGTACTATTCCACCATATGTAGCGCCAGGATGCGACACTACTTCTGTGAAATCGCTGACACTGAAAGCTGCTGGAAATAGTCCCACACACTTATCTTCATCATAGATAATCAGTGACTGATCGACAAAACGCTCACCATGATATGCGAGAAAACTCCGGTTATGTAGTAAAGTTCCTTGTAACGATTTCTCGTTGAACTCATCCCATAAATCGGCGTCGATATCACTGTATGGTCGAACTTTTAGGCTCACTCGTGCTCCAATACCGCTACTGCGAATCCCGAACTACCAAATTCATTTCCGTTGTAGAACACAAAAAGTTTGCCATCGACCTCGATAGGCGCGGCGTACATGATCGCCTCAGAATCAAAGCTGCCTGGGGAGACATCTAAGTTAAGATACTGATCCATACGCTTCCAGTTTTTACCGTCTGATGATTCAGCATAACCCAAGCGATAAGCACCCAATGACCGGCGGCGAACGGAATAAAACATTCTGTACCCACCATTTTTCTTGGGGATTACCGAGGGACGGCCAAATCCATGCTCGTCGGGCTCTGTAATAGAAATTTGGACCTCACCACGATCCGGCCAATGGATTCCATCATTAGACTCAATATAACGAATATCATAAACCGGCATATCCTTACCATCTACATTCATCCATTCACTACCAGCCACGTACCACATCCGAAAGCATTGGCGATCATAAAGGCAGTATGGACCACCACGGAAATACAACTCTGCCGAGCTACGCTCCAGTAAAGGCGTTGTGCTGTGACGAATAAACGTGTTGCCACCATCTTTACTTATCGCCAATCCAGTTAGAAGACGATAACGAATTTTAGTCCCCAATTCAAAGCCAACGTAATACATGTACAGCTTACCGTCACCCAGATCAGTGACACTACAGGTTAGTAATCCATTTTCATCAAAAGTGCCGCGTTTGCCAAGGTCGAGTAATGGATTTTTTGAGACATCTAGGACCTTTAGTGGATTAGCGGCAGAAACGTCTACATAGCCTGGCCGTCCAATCCCTTTTATATCACAGAACGTTACAAATACCCGTATGACTTTATCAGACAATCGTATCGGTGTCGGGACCATCGCGTGCGATATCGCCCATGGCATGAGACCGTTTGGCCCAAAAATAAGCCCTAACTTTTTCCACTGCATCATTGCTTATTCCTTGATCTTGAAGAAACGCTGCGCAGATATTTTCACCGGCTTAGAATGTTCAGGCTTGAATAGATCGCCTTCATTAGTATTTTTCATAATGACAACATTTGGGCCGATCCAGTTATCTTTAGCAATTATGCAGTTGTTAGTTACAGTAGCATTCACACCAATAAACGAATTTTCGCCAATATCACAGAACCCTGAAATGACAGCATGAGATGCGATAAAGCAATTATTGCGTATAACTGAATGATGCCCAATATGGTTGCCGCTCCAAAGAACAACATTATTTTCTAATTTAACAAAAGGCTGAACTGTATTATTTTCAAAAATAAAGCAATGTTCTCCAATTTCTACGTTTCGCCAGAGAAAAGCCCTAGAACTCAGGTAAGACGCAAGCTTATATCCTCTTTCCTTTGAGGCCGCAGCTAAGCGTGTGCGTAGCCTATTCAGACGTGTATAGGTACAAGCAACAAAAATATGATGCAGGGCTGGATTGAAATGCCTTTCCAAGTCCTCGAATGGAACAACTGGTAAGCCATGGATTTTATCTCGCTTGATAAAAGCCCTCTCGACTGAAAATGCCAACACTTCGTAATCCGAGTCCGCATCAAAATACTCATGAGCTATTTCCGCAAAAGCACTATCTCCAACGATAATCAGTTTATTGTCTTTCATTAGTGAACCTTAAGGTTTGCATATCAAAATATCTTCACGTCGGTTTGCCATAGGCAAAGTCGGTGATTGCGGAACAACCCATGCATTGAAGCCCTGTGACCGTGCCCTTGCTAAAATTGAAAACACCACACTGTCATCCATTTGGCCACTTTCAATTTGATTGAACAATATTTCTGGCCTTTCATCCCGCCCAATGTATTCTTGATGAGATTTAATGCCTGCTTCACTGGAGAAAAATCGTTTTCTCATAGTGAGATTTGGAATATCCCCCAGAAGAATTTGACCACCTGCACGCAGAAGTAATAAACACTTATCTAGAAACTCAAATATATTACCATCAGCAAAAACGTATTGAATAACACTGTAAGCAATAATCACATCAATCTTGCCCTGAAAATCAACGTAGTTACCTTTGAGTGCTTCTGGAAATGTTCCAGGGTACTTTGAAATATGTGATGCATCTGGAAGGTAGGCTAGCATTTCAGGACTATCTATAAAGATTAATTTATTTAAATTTTTTGCACATAACTCCGCAAGCATTATTGGTAATTCGCTACAGCCCGGACCAATTTCAAGAACAGTTTTCTCTGTTAGTTCCAACTGTGATAACTTTCGCATCATGTCACAGAAAATACCTTTTTCCTTTCCAGCGCGATAACTATCAGGAAACCCAACTTTCTGGTGTCTCGAAAGGCCCGGGTCTTTTGCAAGCTCTCGGAAGTCATCAAACGTTAGGTTCACAAAATTCTCTGATTTATTTTTGGAGTTCATGAGCAGCCTAACTTTGTCACTTTAATGTACTAGATAGCGCACTATTCTCCATAATGCCAAGTAATTAACGTAAAATGGCCTGACATGAGAAAAGTATTCAGAAGTTAAAGGCTTCTAATTTTCGCCTTACAATTACTGGATCAATATAGAACGATTGGTTTAAATCAGCTGAGGCATAATTCTTTCCAACTATACAGTGCACCTCATTTGTGCCCCTTCCTTGAAGCCAACCAGACATAAGTGGATCAAAACATCTGTTGTAGTTAAACATCCCAATAATTTTGACCGGTCCTTTATTGAAAATGATATTGGTAAACCCACTTGAGAATGGCCCAGCAAGGTATTCCACATTTGAGAAAACATCTAGTTTTTCATCAAGCGTTAATTCGTGCGGCGATACAAAGGAAAAACCACATCTCTCAAATTCTGATTCAATTTCCTCTCGATTTATTAAACTTCGACTACCTCCCCTACCTATATAAATTCTTTGGGCCTTCCCGACTGCTTGAGGAGGCAAACGAAGCCTAAATTTATGAAGTAAATCTATTCCAAATTCAGAAATTACAGTGCTCGCAATTGAACTACTAAACCCATGTTCATTAATATAGTTTATTTCATTGAGATGTATCAAATTTTCACAACGGATAGTTTCATCTTTTTTGATTTTGATAATTTTTTTAAAATGCTTAGTCTCAGATTGGATTAAATCGATCAGTTCCTCTGAGTGTTTTTGAATTGAATCGTCTAAAATCAAATTGACTGTCTGACACTCTGTATTACCTAAAACCCACTCTAATTTCGGAATATACTGAAGCACAAAGTGGCCCCATTTATCAGAATTTGTACCAGATAATTTAAAACTTAGTCCTTCAACCAGTTTTTCTGCTTTTGGGTTAAAGCAAGTGATAGCTTCTTTTCTAAAATCAAATGTTGCTAAATTATAATCAATTGGAAGGGTGTGCGAGAATTGTGGTTTAAAAAATTTTTCCCATAATGCAACTCCATTGCCGACTATTACATCACTTTTATAAAATAGTGACACATCAACCAATTGATGGAGTTTTATAGGACCATGAAGTATCTTAACATAACAGTCGCTGGCTAAGTTAGCTATTTCCGGGAAACAAACTTTTTCAATACTTTGGGGTTTAAGAATCTGCTCCACCCCAAGACTTTCAACAAGATCATATTGGGTACATCGAGGGTATTTTCCAACCAAGGACATGCGTTTATTTTCTGATAGCTTTTTATAAATACTTGAAAATTTTTTTTTCTGATCACTGTAAGCTGCAAAACTTAATATTTTTTCAACGAAGCTATTAGGTAACCAGTTCAAGATATCTTTAAAAATAATTTTTAAATGAGAGTGCATTTATCAAATCTTTCTAGATTCTGATCTTTTTCAGATAAAATTATATTCTGTGATATTAATTCAGGCGCCACGCTGAAGGGATGAAACCCAGCTTCGTGCATTGGAATATAGTCTCCACAACATAGATTTATTGTTACTGTGTCATTTGCCAATGAAAGCATTCCATGCGAAAAACCCTTTGGAATATAGACAAATTCATTAATAGCGTCATTTAGCTCAAAGGTAGCTACAGAACCGAATGTGCTTGAACCTGGCCTCAAATCTAAAGCATAATCTCTCATAACCCCCCGATGACAAGAAACAATTTTTCCTTGCGAATAGTTGTTCATTTGATGATGAAAGCCACGAAAAACTTTGTTTTTTGAAATCGTAGAATAGACATCATCAACGGTTGAGAAGTCTGGTAAGATCTTTGAAGTGAATAGTTTTTTCAGGGTTCCACGTTCATCATTGAAAACTGGCATTGTAATTTTTAAGACATCTGAAATTTCTTCATTGTGATTCAAAGTAATATTATTTTGCATGACTTAAACTCTGCCTCAATTTGATTTTGTATCTCGAATTTATGGAACTGAGATGCTATTATAATAGCATCTGGCCTAATCGTTTTCGCAGTACTTGGCGAAATGATTTTTACAGTTGAGCTAGGGACATACAGCCCCTGTTTATTTACGTCGCTATCTATTACGTAATTAATAATATTATGTTCTTTGACTGCATTAATAAAGCTAGAACCGTTTCCAGCCGCACCCCAAACCATCACGTTTTGATATTCAGAAATTTCATTCTTTATTTTGTTAATCTGCTGAGTATACTTTGAAAGGATCTCTATTCCACGATTTCTATCTTCAAAACTAGCAAGAACCTCAATAATTTCATTATTTTTTCCCAATGAGAGATTTTTGATAGTATAGCCCACATTTTTTAATAAATAACTTAAAGAATTAGTACTGAAATAACTGTTGTGCTCGTAATAAAAATCAAAATACCTACCTTCAGAAAAAGATTTTTGACCGTTAGGGACTTCTAAATATAAGTGATGGCTTTCCGCCAAATTTTTATTTTTTATATTGTCAATAAACGTCATGGGATTCTGAACATGTTCCAAAACTTGGCGACATACTACCAACTCACAATCAAAATTTTCTGAATTTTCATTGAAATATTGGCCAAAAACCTTGTCACACCCCGAAATACGTAACCGCTCGTCGGATGGTTCGTAAGCAATTTTCATTTTTGAAGTCAAATGCTCTAAAAAAATTCCAGCGCCAGCTCCAATTTCACAAATACACGCTTTTTCAAGTTCCAACGTATTATTTAAAAAAGTCGCCTGTTTTACCTGGTATTTAATATACTCTTCTGAAAATATACCAGCTTCAATTATGTTATCACTCTCATAATTTACGTTATTAATATCAAATAAAGCATTCCAACCATGCAAACAATGTTCACAAAACATAATTTTCATTTTAAGGTTTTCACAGTTCAGATTTTCTTTTTCAGGCGCAGTTGAAAAACCATAGCGGCTCAAGCCTACATTACTGCGGTCTAAAACTTCCCGTCCTTTTACTCCACAAATACTACAGCTAATTTGCACTTAATTTCCTTCCAAAATAGTCTATGTCCGCGTCACATAAACTACGAGCACTTGAGCCTTTATTAAATAAATCATACCAAACAGCTGTGAGCTCAATAGTTTCATCAAAACTCAAGGCTGGTGTTATACCAAACGACTTCTTAGCTTTGCTATTCTGCAAATTTAGTAATTCAGATTCATTATATTTTGCCAACTGTGAGCCATCTCTCACAATCAAAGTTTTAAAGTACTTTGAAAAAATCCCAACTACTTCTCTAACCGTCTTTATGTCTATGCAGTCCGGTCCAATATTGTAGCTACCACTTAAACTAGGGTCATAGTATTGCTGTTCAGCTATTGAACAATAACCAAGAACGGTCTCTAAAACATGTTGCCACGGCCGCGTATGACTTGGGTTTCGCAACTCTATGGCTTCTTCTGTTGTAAGAGCCTTCATAAGATCTGGGACTAATCTATTTTCACCCCAATCACCGCCACCAATTACATTCCCAGCTCTTACGTTGGTCAAAGCCACGTTATTCGGCTTCAAAAAGCTTTCAAAATAGCTGCTGGATACTATGTCAGCGGCAGATTTACTTGCACTATAAGGATCTACCCCACCCAGTGGATCATCCTCACTAAAGCCTAACGTATGCTCGGTTAAATTGTTTCGGTAAACTTTATCCGTTGTTATCACACAAATAGATTTCACCTCAGGAGTAATTCGACACACCTCCAACAAATTTATGGTACCGTTTATGTTTGTTTCAAATGTGTTTAAGGGGTTTTTATATCCCTCAATTACCATAGGTTGCGCCGCGAGGTGGAAAACAACTTCTGGCCGATGGCGCAAAATAATATTTTTTATTTCGGTTAAATCTCTGATATCAATAAAATAATTATTGATCTGATCTTTGATACTTAATTTGTTGTAAAGATCCTGCTCAGACACTGGTGGCAATGCAATGCCAGTGATATCAGCCTTTTGCTTGAGTAAGTAATATGTCAGCCAGGCTCCTTTGAAACCTGTCTGGCCAGTAATCAAAACCTTGCGATCTTTCCAAAATTTCGTTTTTACCATTTTTTCCACGGAGCCTTTTTAGAATCCCACAAGCTCTCTAATTGGTTTTTTTCTCTTAGGGTGTCCATCGGCTGCCAGAATCCGTCAAACTGATATGAATTCAATTGACCGTTGTCCGCAAGCCGCTTCAAAGCACCTTCTTCCCAACTCTCCTCCTCACTACCGATTGAAGCCAAGCAATCTGAAGATAGTACGAAAAAACCACCATTTATTTTACTACCATCGCCACGTGGTTTCTCTGTAAAACGTTTTACCATTCCGTCTTCTGCCAATTCTAATGCACCATATCGTCCGGGTGGTGTTACTGCTGTAACAGTTGCCATTTTTTTTGACTTCTTATGGCAACTCACCAAGCTGTTGATGTTTATGTCAGACAAGCCGTCACCGTAGGTCATATGGAAAAGATCGTCGTCTTTTACATATTTTTCAATCTGTTTTAACCTACCACCCGTGCCTGTTAATTCACCTGTATCAATAAGTCGTATTTTCCATGGTTCAAGATTATTATTAGAGACTTCGATTTTCTGTGAGGACAAGTCTACTAGAATATCACTTCTATGGTGAAGGTAGTTAACAAAGAATTCCTTAATGATATAACCCTTGTACCCACAACAAATAATAAAATCATAAACACCATAATGTGAGTACATTTTCATGATATGCCAAAGGATGGGCATTCCACCTATTTCAATCATCGGCTTAGGCTTCAAATGGCTTTCTTCACTTATCCGTGTGCCAAGCCCCCCTGCAAGTATCACTGCTTTCATTTTTACGCCTCAAAGTCTAAACAATATTTATTAGGAAATTGCTAAATACATCTCATATGAAATGCATGCCCGCTACAGTAAAATAGTTTGTGGTCTCTAACTCATTCTATTATCTCTACTTATACAATTTTACACTCTAAGCATAATCCATTTCTTTACCAATACAGAATTAAAATTTATGCAGTAAAATAAATGCTTATCAAATATATTTCTGAGTTCTCAGCAGAAAAAACTTACGAAAATTGCGTTACGCTACAAGCAGACTTCAAGTAATCAAACAAGGTAAATATTAATAAAGACCTCATATATAGAATCAGAGAAAAGTAGGGGGTTTCAAGGTGAGCTTCAAAATAGCCAAATGAAGAGTAATTTTCTGGTGCATAACTTAATACAGGTTTTGGTTTCGTTGAAAGCGTTTCTTCTGCCTATTTTTTTTAAAAAATTGCCTGTTCAAAATATTAGGCAATAGGTACTGAAGCCAGACTTCATAATCATTTAAAATTGAGCGCTCATTTTAATTAACATTTTAATCTGCTGTTCAGTATAGACGTTGTGGTTTGATTTAATTAATAAAATGATTTTTTAATATTTAATGTCTGAGCTTGTTTTCCTTCATACTTTGGAAGTTTAGAAAATAGGCAAAGCCAACACTTAACTCTAACCATCGTATTGAAATAATATGTTGCGGGCACTGTGTTCAACACAGAAAGGTGAGGCCTAAAATATTGTAAAGAGCGTACGTTCTACTTTGATTTTAAAATTCATACCAAGGGCATATAATATATATATTTTAATAGTATTTTCAAAATGGTGCCCGGGGGCGGATTTGAACCACCGACACGAGGATTTTCAGTCCACTGCTCTACCCCTGAGCTACCCGGGCACGGGTGAGGAACATCCTCGAGGCTGACGCGTATTTAGGGGACCATGGTAAGACTGTCCAGAACATTCCGAGGATTTTTGGCCCAAAA
>MDTF01016571.1_pt1 | contig 11832 bp, 12 predicted proteins | sample 811191 | NCBI WGS metagenome assembly MDTF01 (sample SAMN05326649, study PRJNA326480) | marine metagenome | isolation source: seawater | place: Southern Ocean | collected 2011
CAAGGTTCACCCTTTTCTAAAGGACTGACGCAAATTGAATTGTGGGGACAAACGACGACTGATGCGCGACACCCCTGGTCTGTCCTCAAACAAGAACTCATTCAATACGGCACACGCAATTCTCTACTGACAGCACCAATGCCGACGGCCTCAACCGCCTCCATTTTAGGCAACACTGAGTCCTTTGAGCCCAGGACATCGAATCTTTATACAAGACGTGTCTTGTCTGGGGAATACATCGTTATTAACCGTTATTTACAACAAACACTGGCGGCACGAGGCCTTTGGTCTGAAGAGATGGGCAGAAAATTGATTGCTCACAGGGGTTCCGTTCAAGCGATTGCGGAAATACCCGACGATATTAAACAAGTGTATCGCACAGTCTGGGAAATTTCCCAACGTTCCATTATTGACATGTCCGCCGACAGAGGGATATACATTGACCAATCACAATCTCTAAATATTCACGTCGAGGAACCAAATCGGGCAGTGATGACGTCGATTCATTTTTACGCGTGGTCGAAAGGTCTCAAAACAGGTCAATATTATTTGAGGTCGCAACCAAAAGCGAAAGCGCTACAGTTTACAGTACAAGTAGAGAAAGAAGATGAGTGCATAATGTGCTCTGCTTAATTATTTTTTTAATCAAATGTCTTCTAAAATTCTAGACGGTTACTACCTCCGACCAACGATTCTCGTGTACACTCAAAAAGAGGGAAATATGACCACTGTTCCTGTACTATGCGTGTACCTGATTTTCCAAGTCTCCAGACTTTCGACGACAATACACTATTTATATATCAAAATATATCACCGTATGAAATCTAACACAATTTCAAACTTTGCACAATATGTAATACCACTTCCTAAATATTTAGAAAGTGTTTGGACCGTTCAAGGAGTCGACTGTAGCCTTTTAATCATCAAAAAGTCATTTGAATTTGAAGAAAACAAAACATATGACCAATTTATAAAATCATTTGAACGTGACACTGAAAGTCCGGGAATAGCTAAAAGTTATTTAGAGCCAGAGTGGGTAGATTGTAAGAATTCTTGTAAAGCGACCTTACCAAAATATATTAATCATGAAATGAACTCAACAGCTTTTATTCTACGATGTTTACAAAAGTCAATGATTCGCAACAATTCAACCATCGATGTCCCCTTAAAAATAAGTTGTACTGATGATTCAAATATTTCTGGAATATGGGAATCCGATCAACATTTATTTAAGCTTGATAATTTTGCCAATCAAGCAAAAGGAAGATTGATAATGGGATTTGGTCCATCGGCATCCGGAAAATCATATTGGTCGGCACAAATCATATCTATATTAAAGAGGATGGACGATGAGTTTCCAACTCAGTTTTTGTCTATAGATGGTGGAATTTACCGTGAAGCATCAGGTATTTATCAATCGATTGTTAAAAATGTCATCGATAAAAACATGGGTGGTTTCTCGAATTTGGTGTCGGCGGCTGGTGGGTCTTCATTATTTTCTGCTGGTAAAATCAAAAAAGCCATTTCTCACTATTTGAAAATGCAATCCTATTCTCCAAATTTATATGTACCTGAAACATTAGGCAGTTGTAGAAAAGGCTTTAATTTCTCCAAATTAAAATTATGTAGTAAAAGCTTTGATATATATAAAGAGATTACAAAAGTTCGCAGCTGGGTTGGCGTTTGTATATGGCAACATGTTGAAGATACACAATGTGTTTTTGCGCCTAAATATAAATGTACGGGATGTACAGAAAGTGGACAATCGCGTGAACGTAAGGAAGGAAAACAGTACAGTGCTGCAAATTGGGCATATTCGTTAAAACATGGTATTAAATATGCAAAAAATGCAGATAGATGGTTTATTATTCACAACACGGGGGGTAGAAAATATCGCGACGAAAAGGGTCACGAGGTGCCTTGTATTAACTTGATAGAGAGCAGCATGGTGCCATCAGATGAAATGAAAGTTCAATTACAACAGGATTACAACTGTAGATTTATTGATGAAATGAAAAATGAAACACGTGTATAGGCGCTACAGTTTACAGTACAAGTAGAGAAAGAAGATGAGTGTATAATGTGCTCTGCTCCGTATTTTTGCGCACGTAACGGTTGATTGTAATGGTTTTCCCTCCGCGTCTGCCGCAGCGCCTTGTCTTTTTCCATGGCGTGCGGCCATGCAACCTATCAATCGACACTCACTACCATGGTTGAACAACTTCACATGCCAAAGCGTACAATTCGGACTGATATCCATATTCAGTTGAACACAAACGACCCGAAGAGGCAATAGAAGCCGTGGCTAATTTTTGGTCGCAATTTTCGCCCAAATCAGCTGCGCGAATACTTGTTTGTTGTGACCTCGAAGAATGGTCAACAACTCTGCAATATCCTTTTTGGCCGACGCGTCTTTCGGCTCCTGTTTGAGGACACGCAATAATACACGTACAGGATGTTTATAGTCGGGCCTTTGGTGTTCATACACCAAGTATACGCCCAGAGCATGACCCAAAACAGATATGGTAAGCATGCCCACATTATTACTCGTAATAAATAGGATATTCACAATATGCACTATCGTTCTCAATATATTAAATCCGACGAGCTTGCACATGTCTCGTTCTTCTGGGACTTTGGACAACGCCTCGCGGTGCAATTGATGCGTGTTTGTACTCAGGAAATGTCGCCCAACGAGAATGGCCGCGTATACAACGAGCATCACGATATACAACGGAATGCTGTCCGATTTTAAATCGAGTATGTTGATTTCCGTCGACAAAAATTTAGACATATGTTTATAACGGGCGCGCATAAATATTCCACATTTGCTATTCATAATTGTGATTGTATATTTGTTGCACATAATGACCAAACAAAATGCAATCACAATCTTTTTGGAAGGGTGTTGCAATTGTCACCGATATGTTTGAAACGGAACCTGTCGAAGGTTCTTTTGAAGAATGGATGGGTGATATTTGGAAACCTTTCGAATCAATGTGCCTACAAATGGCACAGCATCACTATGTCATGCAGATGGCACACCGACAATGGCGCCAAGAGAAAACCTTCGTTGACTCCATTGAACGGGAACGTTTAAAAGAGTTGTGTCTGCAAGTACAGCTAGACCCGCGCGAAATGGTAGAAGAGGCGTTTCAACGACATAAACGCAAATGTTTAAATCAAGAAATGTAGCGCATATTTGTAGTTTTAAATATGCGTTAAAGTTTATCCAGAATATGCCAAAGGTTTGTAGCGGTAAAAGGTGCCGGCGTAATCACGACTGACCGCTTCGCTTCAAGACGTGTCCGCATCATCGCGAGATTTCCAGAAGGTCTAAGAAAAAAGGCACAGCGAAGCGGCCGGCCAAACACGTCCCGCCCGGATATCGTCGGTGCAGAGGACTCCTGTGCTGCATGTGCCACAAGGACGAGACCACTGAGGAGAACAAAAGAGAAAATTTAATAGCGGTAAGTAACATTAAAACGAAACTGTAAATTTTATTTCCTCTGTATTCCAAAAATCTATTTTTCTGTCTTTTAAATTCAAATTCACAAACCCTGGATTCGCGTCAAAGTATTTGAGCCCTTCTTGCGGATATTCGGCATAATACGTCGAAGCGCCTCCGCCAGAAATAATTTGGCGTATGCCACGCCACTCGAGGTACTGCATATTGTGGTCATGACCCGATAGAATGCCCGTCACGTTGTGTTTGTAATACAAATGCGCCATCTCGGACTGATAATCAAAATCGACGTTGTGGTGCCATCCGGCCGTGACGATTGGATGGTGCGTCACAATCCATTTAAAGCCAGATTTTTCAGACAATAAACGGTCGAGATGCTTAAACTGTTCACCGTCTATTTTTTCGCTGTCGGCGACGACAAAAGAGTGCTCGCCAAGGTCGAAAGAATACACGGCGGCCGGCATGTGCCACTGTGTGTGGTTGATATGCATTTGCGCGGTTATATTGCCGTGGTGATCGTGATTACCGAGCGCGACAAACCAGGGCTTGTTTGTGTTATACACGTCCAGCCATGATTCCCGTACTTGTGGGTCGTCCGCATTTACGAGACCATCACGGTAAAAATTGTCGCCCACTGATATAACAGCATCAGCGGACACGTCTTCCATCTTGTGGGCCACATCTCGCTGGGAAAATTGGCCCTTGCGCCCCCAATCACCAATAACGTGAATCGACGCCACCGCCATCAGTTTCAGCATTTGTTCAAACAAAGGCGCATATATACGCCATATATGATTATTTAAACGCGCGTCCATCTATGAAAACTAACGATGTCCGACGTGAAGAAAGAGAGAAATGTCAAGCAGCACCAAGAAAAAAAAGAGATAGGGAACGAAAGCGCGCCCAAACTACAAAGTGATGCGCAGAAGCAGGAGAACAACCGGAAGAACAAAAGGTAGAAACTGCACTATGATTAAAAAAAAGAACTATATATTCATTATTGTTTTTTGTATATTATGGGCGACACCAAAGAAAGGCCCGACTCGACTATGGATGAGTCGGTAAAAAAACAACTGAAAGCCATCATAACTTATAAAAAAAAGGACACTGGTGTTGATTATTCCAGTTTAACAGGCTTCACATGGTCAAACTATGAATATTGGCCAAACCTAGGACACATAAAGGGATATAAAAAAGGAATATTGTTTTTAGTCAAAAATGCAACAGGTTATTGGTGGATGAGGGAAGAAGGCAACCAAAAAAATATACGACCACCCACAGCTAAAGGCTTTCCCGATAACGATAGGAAATCCAAAGCGGAGAAGCTAAAAACCTTTTGGGTCGCTTCGTTTCGGGAACACGTCGTCCAACTAAATAAAAGCGTACCTATTGGTCTCTCAGTCGAAGAAGTATTGGAAGAAGCACGCCAGCAACAACAACGTCTGATCATCGACATGGTTGGTGGAAAGACGCAGACTACCACACCGGTAGCTCCAACCCGTGGAAATATATATGTAGCATCAAAAAAAACGCTTGACGGAAAAAAAATTGTTATAGTATGGTGTTGGGCAATTAGAAGCGGGACAACGTCAACGTTCACCAAGTACATTTCTTATTTTTTGCCCCAACTTGTAAGTGATGAAGAATTACCAAAAAACTTAGCCCCCGGCGGTCGTAAATGGACGGATGCCGCCGCCACAATCACACTTTTACCCGAAGGTGACCCCACGGCATTCGACGTAGGCGAATTAGTGTTGGGGCCTAGAGGAGGGGGGGGAAACCTTTATAGGAATGGAGCACGTAGTGGTGGTTCAAAACCAGACAAAGATCATAACAATCAAATATCATGGCAAAACCCCAACGTCACAACAGCAGAGTTATTAAAATCGTTTAACGAGTATCGTTTCCAAGTTATGGAAACGGATAATAAATCGACAAAGGATATATTGCTTATGACAAAATTAAGATTAGAACGTCTTATTTCGATTGGAATTGCGTTTAAACGAACGCAATTAACATCGGGGGCCGCTCCGGCCATACCGGCAGCACTACGTTCGACTACAGGAAGATTTATGAGGGCCGAGACCAATTTCGACCCTGTTTTGAAAAACCCGCTTATGGTACACAACGATGAAAATGTGAACGACGCGGTGCGATTTACCGAACTCCTTGAATGTGTCGATGACATTTGTAAAGTTGTTTCACATCGAACTGGAGCACTCGTTTCTGAAATGGAAACAACACATTTGGAAGAAAACAAAATAGACAAAATTCTTTGGGTTTGTTGCAATAGTTGTAAAAAGGGTTCTGATAGAGGTTCTTGTCAAATTACATCTCGAAAACCATTTTTACACACGTGGTATATTATAATGGCTGCTGGTATAGCAGCCGCAGGCCTGGGAACAAATAGCGCGCCAGTAGTTGTCGCTTCGATGCTTGTATCATCCATGATGGAACCTATTAAAGGCATGGCAACCGCTGCACGGTGCCAGGGCACCGACAAATCGAAGTGTTCACGCAATACGGGCCGATTTTTTGCACATTTTGTTTTATTAATGTGCGACGTTGGATTATGTCTATTTGTTGGATATATTGCGGGCTGGATATTTTCAATTTCAAGCGAAGACTGGAATGAATATACTTTGACAGAACAGTTATCGGGAACGGTGGGAATTTCGCAAAGAACTCGTTCCATAAAATTACCACAAGAAATATATGGCAGAGGCGAGGTGTCTGGTCTCGTCGTAGCTGTCGTCGTTGCATTATTCTCAACATTTGCCCTCATAACGGCTGATAAATCCGACAACAAATCGGCTCTTGTGGGAATAGGCATATCTGCGTCATTATTACCACCTGTAGTCAACGCTGGCCTTTTATTTGGAATGCATGATAGAGGTTACGTTGCCTATATAGGCACCAGCAAATCTGAACCGAATCTACAAAAACGCGGTGGAATATCATTTGCATTGGCCTTTATAAATATAGGCATCATCATTTGTACATGGACTCTGGGGTTTTTATGTCTTAGATACTCAAATAAAGAAAGATGTTGTCATAAAAAAACAAAGGCGGCTGTTGCAATAGAAATGTTTGAGAACCCATTGTCTGAAGAATATGAAGAAAATACACCATTATTAAGATTTTAAAATATTTAGTTTTTGTTGGCGCGTTTACGTATAGCGTATATAAACCCGTCTAATGTCTTGTATATGACAGGCCCTGTAGTATAGTGGGCTCTCACCCGAGTCTCACCAAAATAATCGAGCCATTGACACTTAAATTCTACCCATGCATCTTTGGAACGCTTAAAGGTGAGTCTCTCTTGCAATCTTTTAGGCATAGAACCATTCCATCGGAGGGTCACGCGTCTCTTCTTCATGGCGGTGATTGTTTCTGCCTGTTGTTCGTAAATGTACCGGGATCGCTTGTTGATTTTTTTGAGGTCGGACATAATGTCTAACTTCTTCGCACGCTCATTTTGCAATGAAGTCTTCAAATCATGGTTTGATTTCTTCAAGGACAAATTGTCGCAGAGAAGCCGTTTGTTATTCTCACGGCCTGCCGTTATCTCCTGTTCTTCTGCACGTTGTTTATTACCTAGGGCCGTTTTTAAAGTCGTCATTTCGGCGGCGTAGTGGTCATGGACGGCGGCGTTGTCGTCAGACGACCTACGCAAATCAACAGCTTGTTGCATGACGTCTGAAGCCAAAGCTGTTACTTTGATGTTTGCGAGTGTTAATTCATCTCCCTGATCATTTATTTGGGATTCATAAGTTTTTTGCACATCCACAAACTTAGCGTACGTTTTCTTATGGTCCGTTTTTAAAGTCGTCATTTCGGCGGCGTGCAAAACGCGGGCGGCGGCGTAGTCGTCAGACAACCTACGCAAATCAGCAGCCAAAGCTGTTACTTTGGTTTTTGCGAGCGTTAATTCATCTCCCTGTTGATCTATTTGGGATTCATAACATTTCATGCCATATTTAAATGTTTTTTGCACATCCTCAAACTTAGCGCACGTTTTCTCATGGGCTTGCGTCGAAGACTCCTTTTGCGCGTTGCTCTCTTCCAATTGTTTCTTCGTTGTCTCCAAAGATTTGGTCAAGTCATAACACTCGATTTTCATCTGAGAAACGAGTTTAGGCGCGCACGCGCTGGCTTTGCATTTCGCACACGTATAGTGCTTCGTGCGATTTAGATGCGAATGCTTACACCCTAGATGAGACCATTGGCCGCACTGTTCGCAACCAATGATATCACTATCTTCGGGAATTTCATTGCAGTCTGGACAACTCCAACTTGTACTGTCCCAACAATCGGAACATATTTGGACAGAGGTGCGGCCATCCACACAACAAATGAGGGACATCGACCCAGACGATGTCGTGTTCTCATTGCATTCATGGCACTTAAATGCGTCAAACGTGTTGTAAACGTGAGTTTGACGACCGGGTTGTTGCCACTGTTTGATAGTTAACATCTGTGTGTGTGGTTGCGGTTGATTTAAATTTTGATTTAAATTTTGCTTTAAATTTTGCTTTAAATTTTGATTTAAATTTTGATTTAAATTGTCGGCGGAACACAACCATAACCGGAACATTGTCCTATTTAGTCTTCGGAATACGATTAAACATGAGTAAATTTTCGAACATGAGTAAATTTTCGGACTACATGTCGGATAATATAGAAGCAAAAAAGGTGGTTTGTCGTTTTGAAAAAGATGAAATCGTAGAATATTATGATAAGAACACATGGCGACCGGCGAAAGTGTTGTCGATTAACAACCTTATTGTCAAACAAAAGATTCAAAAAGCCGATTCAGATGTTGAAAGTCTTTGCTTTATTATAATTGAGTGCGCCCACAAACAAGTCAATGTACTGCAGACGTCAACCTATTTACAGATCACAAATACTAATATTCATGAATATATTGGTACCACTAAGAAAAAGAATCCTAATTACGAGCGAATGCTTGAGATGATGTCACATGAGAAGAAAAAAATCAGACACAAGAGAGTAAAAAGAGTACAATGCCGTTTGGCAGCAGTTCATGCCATAAACAAATCCATACAACAATTTGATCCCAACAGAGACACATCGTTCGCAAGGCTACAGTTGGCGGGGTTTATAAGAGGAATAAGGCCGGACTGTAACACTATAAGAACAAGTGGAGAGAAAAAAGAGAAAAAAAAGAAAAAGAAAAAGCGGACTTTAAAAGAGAGCGAGGCTTTAAAAAAGCGGACTTTAAAAGAGAGCGAGACTTTACGCCAGACATTAGTGTTTTGAATCTTGCCGCACGGCAGGTGCTTATTTGAATCTGATTTAAATCAAACATGCGACCCTTCGACCATGTCCTATTATGCAACTTGGAATTTATGCTGTGGTATAAGAATGAAGGAGAGTCTTTTTCAGAGCACGACGAACCGGAATGGTGGGCGCTCGACCCGTACAAGAACAAGGTGTGTATTTCAGAACATAACGTGACACGGTTGCCTCCGCAATGCACTTACTTTGAAAAATGTGTGACTGAACCTAGGTTTTTTGGCGAATGTCATCGAAACAACAAGTGGCTTGAATTCGAAATAAAAAACACTCAAATGGTCGAAGATGTCAACAATGACCTTGTCAGCGGTGAATTTACAGAAAACGGAATCGTTTGGAAGTGGAATATAAAGGATTTGACATTATTTAAGAATAAAGAACAGTGGTTATTAAGAGTTATGACTCCGGGGGGATATTGGTTATAATAGTCGTTTTTTTAGACCGCAAGAAGTCGCGCCACTGGGTTCTTCGTTGGCTTCGTTGGCTTCGTTGGCTTCGTTGGGAGTTTCTGGCAGCCAAACTCATTCTCTCAGTGTGTCCCTTCAAATAATGAATATTCGCCTTAATTTTACTTGGTTATTCTATTTGTCTAAATTCTCGGACTCTCTCATCTCTCTACTCTACCTATATCCGTGACCATAGTACCCAGATTGTTGTTGCGCTTTTTATATCAAATATTGTCTCAAATTTTCAATTGTTTTCTTGCCAATCTTACGCTTTTCCGTAACTTTGAGCTGACGCAATTGAGCCGGGTCTTGTCTTAATTGTTGTTGCAAACTCGTCAAATTGGGATACTGTTCAACCAGAACGGCTGCAATTCGTTCAGAGACGGACGGAACGGCCATCAGCATCAATTGCCAAGCATTATCGACTTTGCGTTTGCGTTTGCTCAGTAAACTCTTGACACCTGTACTGCCTTTGATGTCCCGACCTATTTTCTTAGCCAATTGTTGCAAATGTAAACTTGTATCCTCCAGTCCCCGGGTTTGAATCACCCACATCTTGTCACGCAGCATGGCATTCATCATGGCACTGGACAATGTTTCGGGTGGTTTATTTTGATTATACAGACTGCCCTCAATGATATAAATCACAATAGCGCCTGAAGCAGCCAAGCGGGCCTTCTGTTCTCTCCACCGACCGTCAGAGATAGAGGCGGCGAAATCGTCCGTTCTTTTGCGTTCAATAATACACATGGTACCGTTATGTTCGATGATAATATCGCCCAGAGGTAGTCGTTTGATTTCAAATTCTACTTTTTCAAGTTGAAGCCGTGCAATGAGGTCGTGTTCGCGGTCATCGACAATCATTTTTTTGTTTTATTCTGACCAACTTTAGATCGAATTTGCCGGATTCGTCATATAAAGCAAGCGCTACGACCAATAAATGGACACGTTACAAATAATCAAAAAAAACTTTGTGTTGTGTAATGGTATTTACGATATATGTCTGTCTGTCTGGTGGCCCATGAACCACGACATGGTTCGCTACAATCCACCGTGGATGCGTACATATTTGTTATGTTGTGGTATTCTAAGGCTGTGTCTAGCGCAACGGCGTGCTATCAAATGGACGTACGCTGTTAACGCTGTTATTTGTTTACGTACCAAAAAAACGCGCGAACTGGGTATTTTGTACTATCTATTATCGACGATTCTCTAAAAATCTGTAAAATTAAACGCTTCTAAGTTATTTACATATTCATTTGTTTCAATGTAACCACCAATAAACCGTTGATTCAAAAATACCATGGGGAATGTCCTCGGTGTTTTTCCCGACAATTTGTCCACAAAGGCCAGGAAATTATGGCGATTTTGGTCCAAATACTCGTCCGCCGATATAATATGTGCATTAGGAAGTAGTTTTTTCACATGTCGACAGTACTTGCAATTGGATTTCGTATAAATCGAATAACCATTCTTGGGCCTGGCAAAATTCATATCTATGAGAATTTTTTTTTAAATACGTAATGTTTGTCTTTTTTGTTCGATGGATTTTTACTTGGACGGACTTTTTTGTAATGGGAATAAAAATAGGGTTTTCCTTCAAAAACTTGTCTAAAAACTCTCCTGGTAAATATTTTGTGAACAACTCTGTGACCCTTAAGACCCTCTTCAATACTTTTCGACACTGCAGCAATATATTATAATTATTCTACTGATACTTTAGACTGTATAATAATAGATTATAATTATTCTACTGATACTCTAGACTGTATAATAATATATTATAATTATTCTACTGATACTCTACACTATAGTACTCTACACTATAGTACTCTACACTATAGTACTCAAATATAAGAAAGGGTATGGCCAATCATTTCCAGCGGCAAGCGGGTTTTTTTTTTGAGTAATACGACGGTCATGGGGTCAACAACTTCTTTAAAATCGGTAGCACGTGCTCCCATGAACATAAGATATCGTGCAATAAGTTCGTTTCCGCCCATAAGGGCACAAGTCAGTGCGTTCCAAGCTGGCCTGTTTTCGTGTTCCCCTTCGTCGGAATAAGGGTCCAAATTTATGTCGGCGCCGGCGTCAACGAGCATTTGAACAATTTTCGCGTGACCAAAAAACGCTGCCGCACACAGAGGTGTCATCCTAGGGCTCCATCCTCTCGAAAAAGGCATCAGACGCCGCTGCCATTTGCGCTGAAGCATCTTAATGGGGCGCGTTTCCCACTTGCGTTGAAAATTGAAAAAGTGGTCAGTCATATTGATGTCCACCTCGGTTTTCAGAAACGTGCGCACGACTTCTGTGCGGCCCATCGCAACCGCAAGGACAAGCGCCAACGATTTAATTTTGTCATTGCCCTTGAAGTGGACGAGGTTGCTCTGAACCGCGGAGAGGTCGCCATCGTATACAGCACAGTGTAGGTTCATTTGATTTAAATCAAATCAAAATTCGTTTTTGTTGGAGCTATGATTATTTGATTGCAATAAGCACCTGCCGTGCGGCAAGATTTGATTCAAATAAGCACCTGCCGTGCGGCAAAACTTGAGCGAAAAGTTTTTGTTAGCGCTTGTAGTCTGAAGTGAGAAGTTGGAG
>MDTF01004569.1_pt1 | contig 11829 bp, 14 predicted proteins | sample 811191 | NCBI WGS metagenome assembly MDTF01 (sample SAMN05326649, study PRJNA326480) | marine metagenome | isolation source: seawater | place: Southern Ocean | collected 2011
ATGCTAGATAAAAAAAAATTCTTTAAACCTCTTGAAAAGAAAAAATCGATGATTTTAAACATTAATAATATTTTTGGGAGGTTGGAACTAAGCGACAAAGAATTAAGGATTTTGTTTAGTATTTTTAGCTCTTTAAACAGGAAACAATAGCTATAGTCTAATTGACAAAACTATTACAAAGTCTATAAAACACTCACTTATATAATGACAAAAAGAATTAACGCTAAACATAAAGTCGATCGTAGATTAAAGGTTAACCTATGGGGTAGACCTAAAAGCCCTTTTAATACTAGAGCTTACCCACCAGGACAACATGGGCAGAACAAAAAAGGCAAACCCACAGACTATGGTATCCAACTTTTTGCAAAACAAAAACTTAAATCTTATTATGGAAATATTAACGAAAGACAGTTTAGAAATATTTATAGAAAAGCACTAACTAAAAAAGGAGATACAACAGAAAATTTAATTGGATTATTAGAAAGTAGACTTGACACAGTTATTTATCGAGGCAAGTTTACCCCAACAGTTTTTGCAGCAAGACAACTTATTAACCATGGCCATATCAGAGTAAATAAAAAGAAAGTAAACATCTCAAGTTATCTTGTAAAAGAAACTGACGTTATTGAGATTAAAGAAAAATCTAAAACTTTAACTGTAATTGACGGAGCTCTATCAAGCAAAGAAAGAGATGTACCCGAGTATATACAGTTGGATGATAAAAATAAAACAGTAAAACTCATTCGAATACCTAAATTTTCTGAAGTTCCATACCCTGTTATTATGGAACCGAATTTAGTTATTGAGTATTATTCTAGATAAAATTTTCTGCTAAGAAGAACTTCCATAAATTTCATAAATCAAAAACTAAAAAATAATCCAGATTGGAATATTCTAGATATTGGCTGTGGATACACCGCCAACAAATACTCTAAGATAGTAGCCGACACTCAAGATTTATCAAAATTTTATAAAAATAAAAAATTTATAAGAATAACCGAAAAAAAACTTCCCTTTAAAGATAATGAATTTGATTTTGTCGTAACGAGTCATGTAATCGAACATGTTGTAGATTTTAAATTTTTTATAAAAGAAATTGAAAGAATTTCCAAGCAAGGATACATAGAATTACCTACCAGACTAGGAGACAATTTAGTTGTAGAAAATTTTAAAGACCATATTTGGTGGTTTAAATATGATGATGATTCTAAATTATTAATAGCATCGAAAAAAAATCAAATACTAGAACCTTTCATAAACGTTTCAACAGCAAAAAAATTAGAGTCTATTTTCAGAGAAAGCCTTGTTATGGAATTATTATGGGAAAATAAAATTGACTATAAAATAGACGAAAATTTAGAAATGAAATCTTACACTAAAATTAGCTTTATACATTTAATAAAAAAATATTGTAGTAAAAAAATTAGAGGATTTCTTAGTAGAATAAAATCTAAATAATATTTTCAGTCTTTAGTAATTCCTTAAGTTCTCCTTTTTCAAACATTTCTTTTATAATATCACAACCACCTACAAACTTTCCTTTGATATATAGCTGAGGGATGGTAGGCCAGTCACTATAGACTTTTATACCATTTCTAATTTCTTCATTCTCTAAAACATTAACTGTTTTAAATTTTACATCTAAATGTTTTAAAATATTAGAAACAGCCATTGAGAATCCGCACTGCGGTGCTTCTGGTACACCTTTCATAAAGAGGCAGATATCATTATTGTTAATTATGTTTTCAATTTCCAGTTTAATACTCATTCTTGTTTCCCTTCAGTTGTGATTGATAGAGCATGCAATTCATTGCCCATTTTTCCTTGTAAAGATTTGTATACCAGTTTGTGTTGCTCAATCTTTGAGATTCCATTAAAAGATTTTGAAATTATCTTTGCAGAATAGTGGTTACTATCACCAACTAAATCTTTAATTTCTATACTTGCGTCTGGTATAGAGTTGGTAATTAGTTTTTTAATTTCTTCTATAGATAAAGCCATTAGAAATTATTGTACCATGAGTTATTAATTTTATATAGGTCATTAGTGCTAATTTTTAACTCCCCAGTAACCTCAAAATAATCTTTTTGGACAGTTCCAATAATTTCATTAAATATATTACTTTCATCTAAAATTTTATTAACTTTTTCTAAATTAACTAGCTCTATTTCAATAAGATACCTACCTTGGTCTTCGCTAAAATAGTATTCCATTAAATTAGTTAGTTTTTTCGGTTTATCTAATTTTACACCGTAACCAGACTTAAAAGTCATTTCAGCAAGAGCTATAATTAAACCACCAGATGAAATATCATGTACAGAAGAAACCAATTTATCATTGATTAATTTTAAGACTATTAGACCATTATTTTTTTCATTCGACAGGTTTATTTCTGGCGGTGGTCCTTCTATAATTGAATAAATTTCTTCTAGAAAAACGCTTTGAGATAGCTGACCAAAATTTTTACCTATTTGCATAATAACATTTCCCTCTTTTTTTAAGTATTGATTTATCTTATTGTTAATATTTATAATTAGTCCAACACCACCAATAACGGGAGTAGGGTAAATACTTTTTTTATTTGTACCGTTATATAAAGACACATTGCCAGAAACAACTGGGTAATCTAAAAATTCACAAGCTTCTTTTATACCAAGTATACATTCAGCAAACTCACCCATTACTTTTGAATTTTCAGGGTTTCCAAAATTTAAACAATTCGTTATTGCAATTGGTCTTGCTCCTACAGATATTAAATTTCTCCAATTTTCACATACAATTTGTTTGCCACCAGTATAAGGATGCGCTTTACAATAATTTGCTGATGAGTCTACTGTAATAGCAATAGCCTTCTCTTTTTTGTGAATTCTAATTACTGCTGCATCCGAACCTGTTTTTTGCATTGTGTCTGTCATTACCATTTGATCAAACTGATTAGTAATCCAGCTTTTATTAGATTGATTTGGTGAAGATAGTATCTTCAACAGAGCATCTTCTAGTTTAATTTTTTTTAGATCTTTAATTTTAGTCTTCTTTTCTGGTAATTTCGTTTTTACCCATTTTCTATCATAAACAGGTGCTTTAGTAGCCAAAGCATCAATCTGAATTTCACCAATAATCTTATCTTTAAATTTTAATGTTAAATTATTGGTATTAGTTGTTTTTCCTATAACAACAAAGTCTAAGTCCCATTTATCAAATATTTTTTTCGCATTTTTTTCATTTCCATCCTCTAAAATAATAAGCATTCTTTCTTGGCTTTCAGATAACATCATCTCATAAGGTGTCATATTATCTTCTCGACAAGGAATTTTATCCAAGTAAAGCTCTATCCCTAAATCTCCTTTTGAGGCCATTTCCACACTTGAAGAAGTTAGCCCAGCGGCACCCATATCTTGTATTGAAATAATTGAATTATCTTTCATTAATTCCAGACAAGCTTCCATTAAAAGTTTTTCAGTAAATGGATCTCCCACTTGAACAGTTGGTCTTTTATCTTCGGAGTTTTCATCAAATTCTGCAGAAGCCATCGATGCTCCGTGAATACCATCTCGACCAGTCTTAGAACCAACATAAACTACAGACTTGTTTACTCCTTTAGCTTTTGAGTAAAAAATCTTATCCTTTTTGGCGTGACCTACAGCCATTGCATTAACTAAAATGTTTTCATTGTATGTATTGTTAAATTTTATTTCTCCAGCTACCGTTGGAATTCCAATACAATTTCCATACCCACCAATTCCCGAGACAACCCCATTGAGTAAATTTTTAGTTTTTGGATGATCTGGTGACCCAAAATGTATAGAATTTAAAAGAGCTATTGGCCTAGCACCCATAGTAAAGACATCTCTTAATATTCCACCTACGCCAGTAGCAGCTCCTTGATATGGTTCAATATATGAAGGATGATTGTGACTTTCAATCTTGAAAATAATTGCATCATCATCACCTATATCTATCACACCTGCATTCTCACCAGGTCCTTGAATGACATATTGCCCCTTAGTAGGAAGATTTTTTAAATGAATTTTAGAAGATTTATATGAACAGTGCTCATTCCACATTGCGGAAAATATTCCAAGCTCTAAGAAGTTTGGCTCTCTTCCAAGTAGTTTTTTAATCTTAGAATATTCTTCAGGTTTTAAACCATGTTTTTCAACAATAGCATTTGTAATTATCATTGCAATTAATTCAGTAAACTAGTGAATAGATTTATCCCATCATTATTAGACATAGTTCGATCTATCATTCTTTCAGGGTGAGGCATCAAACCGAGAATATTTTTATTATTATTAAGAATACCTGCTATATTATTTATTGATCCGTTGGGATTACTTTCTTCGCTAATATTTCCATTCTCATCACAGTATTTTAAAGGTATTAAATTTTTATCTTCTAATTCTTTTAAATGTTCTTTATCCGTGAAATAATTTCCTTCGTTATGTGCAATATTAAGTTTTAAGATCTGATTTTTTTTATATTTGTTAAAGAATTTATTTTCTAAATTTATTGTTTTTACATTCACATCTCTACCAATAAATTTTAAATTCTTATTTCTAAGCAGTACTCCCTTTAAAAGTCCAGTTTCAGTTAAAATTTGAAAACCATTACAAATTCCCAGAACTAAGCAGCCACTATTTGCAGCTCTTATAACTTCATTTAAGATATTAGATTTTCCGGCTATGGCGCCAGATCTGAGGTAATCACCATAAGAAAAGCCCCCAGGAATAACAATTAAATCAGATTTTGGTAAACTAGAATCTTTATGCCAAATCATTTTATTCTTAAATTGTAATTTTTCCAATGCAACAGCAACATCACGATCACAATTTGAGCCGGGAAATACAATTACTGATGAATTCATTTTTTAAATTTTAGAAATTTCAAAATCTTCAATAATTAAATTAACTAAAAGTTTTTTACAAATTTCTTTAACTTCATTAGTTGCTTTTACTTCATCATTTTCATTTATATCAATTTCAAAATACTTACCCTGCCTCAATGTTTTAAGTGTATCCATACCCATATTTTGTAAGGTTTGTTGAATTACTTTACCTTGCGGGTCAAGCACATCTTTCTTTAAAGTAACTTTAACAGAGAATTTCAATTTATTTCTTTTTAAATTTGATTGATGCTGTTTTTCCAAAATTAACTTCACTAATATTAGTTTCTTCAGGCACAATACCCAATCTTCTTGCGACCTCTTGATATGCCTCAATAATATTTCCTAAATCTTTTCTAAACCTATCTTTGTCTAATTTTTTTTCAGTTCTCATATCCCACAACCTGCAGGTATCTGGACTGATCTCATCAGCTAGTACTATTTTATTAGCTTCTTTGCTTTTGCTCCATACCCTTCCGTATTCAATTTTGAAATCAACTAATTTAATACCAACACCTCTAAATACACCTTGAAGTATATCGTTAATTCTCAGAGACATTTTATCTATCACCGTGATTTCTTCTTTAGTTGCCCATCCAAACTCGAAAATATGCTCTTTTGCAATAATAGGGTCCCCCAGAGCATCATCTTTTAAAAAATATTCAAGCAATGGTTTGTTTAAAACAGTACCTTCAGAAATCCCTAATCTTTTACTTAAAGATCCTGTTGCAATATTTCTAACTATAAATTCTATAGGTACAATCTCAGCTTTTTTAATAAGCTGTTCTCTCATGTTGATTCTTTTTACAAGATGTGTTTGTATTCCACATTCAGCTAATGAGCTTAGTAAATGTTCAGATATTCTATTGTTTAATACTCCTTTACCCTCGATATTAGCTTTTTTTAGAGCGTTAAAAGCAGTAGCATCATCTTTAAAATGTTGAATAACTAAATCTTTGTCATTTGTAGCATAAATAATTTTTGCTTTACCTTCGTATATTTTTCTACCCTTGTTCATAGGTGGTTATTTTTTTAAACTTCGTTTGAAAATTACATTAATTCTTTTTGTATGGTAATTAAAATTAAAAAGCTTTTTTAATTTATTCACAGGGAGTTTTATATTAACTGTAGGATCATTTGCTAGATTTTCGTAAAAAGAGGTCCCCTTATCCCAAGAATGCATAGCATGTTTTTGAACTAAGCTGTAAGCTTGTTCTCTAGTAAAACCTACTGTTGTTAATTCAATCAAAACTCTTTGAGAAAAAAAAAGTCCATTTGTCAAATTCATATTCCTAAGCATATTTTTGGGGTAAATATTCATATTTTTAACAACCCCATTCAACCTTGTTAATGCAAAATCTAAGGTAATTGTTGCATCAGGGCCAATATTTCTTTCTACAGCAGAATGTGAAATATCTCTTTCGTGCCATAGAGCAACATTTTCTAAGGCCGGAACAACACATGACCTCACCATCCTTGCAAGTCCTGTTAAATTTTCACTCAGGATAGGATTTTTTTTATGAGGCATTGCTGAAGAACCTTTTTGTTTTTTTCCAAAAAATTCTTCTACTTCTAAAACCTCAGTTCTCTGCAAATGCCTTATCTCAGTAGCAAATCTTTCAACGGAACTAGCTATAATTGCTAATGTAGAAAAAAATTGAGCATGCCTGTCTCTTGGGATTATTTGGGTCGATATAGGTTCAATTTTTAATTTTAGTTTTTTCGCAACATATCTTTCAATGCTAGGGTCTATATTTGCAAAAGTACCAACAGCGCCAGATATTGCACAGGTTGAAATTTCATTTATAGAACTTTCTAATCTTTTTTTATTTCTAATAAATTCTTGATAGAAGGTTAGCATTTTTAAACCAAAAGTTATTGGTTCAGCGTGAATCCCATGACTTCTTCCGATACATAATGTTTTTTTATGTTTGATAGCTTGTTTTCTGATTGTAGCTAGTAAAATTTTAATATCAGTTAATAGTATTTCACCCGATTTTTTTAGCTGAAGGTTGAAACAAGTATCAAGCACGTCAGAAGAGGTCATTCCCTTGTGAAGAAATCTTGCCTCTTTTCCAGCTTTTTCAGTTATGGAGGTTAAAAAAGCAATAACATCATGTTTTACCGATTCTTCAATTTTTAAAATTCTAGTTACATTTATTTTTGCTTTAGATTTAACTTTTTTTACTACACCTTTCGGTATGATGTTAAGTTTTTCCATGGCCTCTGCAGCGGCAAGTTCAATATCTAACCAAATTTTATATTTATTTTCATCAGACCAAATATCTTTTAGTTCTTTTCGAGAATATCTTTCAATCATATAGAGTAAGGTGGGTGATCCATTCCATTTTTTGACAATGTAAAAATTTCATATCCTGTATCTGTTATACCTATTGTATGCTCAAATTGTGCAGATAGTTTTTTATCTTTTGATACAGCTGTCCAACCATCGTTTAACATCTTTGTTTGATAGTTTCCTTCGTTAATCATCGGTTCTATTGTAAATATCATGCCTGGTTTAAGTTTAGGACCTGTACCTTTTTTCCCATAATGTAAAATATTTGGTTCTTTATGAAATACTTGCCCAATACCGTGGCCGCAAAAATCTCTAACAACAGAAAAGCCTTCTTTTTCGACATAGGTTTGAATAGTTGAGCCAATATCTCCTAGTGTAATATCTTTACTTAAAATATTTATAGCTTTCATCATAGAAGTATAAGTAACCTCTGTAAGCTTTTTGGCTTTAACCGAAACATCTCCTAAATAAAACATTCTACTTGTGTCACCATGCCATCCATCTTTGTAAACAGTTACATCAACATTAACTATATCTCCTTCTTCCAAAGTTCTGTTTCCAGGTATGCCATGGCAAATGACATGATTTGTTGAAATACAACATGATTTAGGAAATCCTCTATAGAATAATGGTGCAGAAAAACCGCCATTATCATTTATATACTCGTAACATAAACTATCTATTTGACCTGTTGTCATTCCTGGTTTTATAGTTTTTGCAACCTCATCTAAAGCTCCAGCAGCTATTGAACCAGCAACTCTAGTTTTGTTAAATGATTCTTGAATATCTTTACTCATTGATTTGAAATTTAATTTTTTTGTTTAGTTTTATTCCTTTTGATGAAAATTTACAATCATAGCAAAGAATTTTAACATTACTTTCTACAGCTTTTATCAAAGTTTTTGCATACACAGGGTCAATATCATCTGCAATCTTAAATTTATTACAATCATTTCTTTGTATTACGAATAATAAATAGGCCTCAAAACCTTTTTTTGTTGCATTAATCAATTCATTTAAATGCTTTGTCCCTCTAGCCGTAATCGAATCGGGAAACTCTGCAATTTTAGACCTTCTTTTTAAAGTTACATTCTTAACTTCTAAAAATGTTTTTTTATTTTTTTCCTCTAAAAAAAAATCAAACCTGGTATGCTCGCCAAATATTTGTTCACTTTTTATTTTTACTGTTTTACTAAAATCCGTAATAAATTTTTTTTGTAGAGCGTCATTAACAATTTTATTAGTTAAATGAGTGTTGACGCCTACCATAGATCCATTTTCCTCTATTATTTGTAGTGTGTATTTTAACTTTCTTTTTTTATTAATTGCTTCTGTTATCCAAACTTTATTATCTTTGTCTAGAAGACCCATCATAGAACCCGAGTTTGGACAATGGGCTGTAACAATTTTATTCTTTATTTTTATGTCAATAAAAAATCGCTTGTATCTTTTTACTAACACACCTGATATTAATTGATTTTCAAAATTCATATATATTAACTAATGAAAAAAGCTAAAAAAAATATTAAAGCAGCTATTCTCATTATAGGTAACGAAGTTCTATCAGGAAGAACGCAAGACTTAAATGTTTCATTTATCTCACATTGGTTAAATATTAATTGCGGTATATCAGTTAAAGAAGTTAGAATTATTCCAGATATAGAAAAAATAATCATCTTTAATGTTCGAGATTTAAGTAAAAAATTTAAATATGTTTTTACCACTGGTGGGATAGGCCCTACGCACGATGACATAACCGCCTTGTCAATTGCTAAAGCTTTTAAAGTTAAGTACGGCTTTAACAAAGAGGCCTACTCAATATTAGAAAAATATTATGGAAAAAATTATTTTAACGAAGGAAGAAAAAAAATGGCTAAAATGCCATCAGGTAGCTCTTTAATTTATAACCCCTCAAGTGCGGCACCAGGCTTTAAAATTAAAAATGTTTTATGTCTACCAGGAGTTCCATCAATTTTAAAATCTATGATCGGAAACTTAAAAAAATATTTAATTAGAGGAAAGGTTGTTACTGAAAAAAGCATTTCACTTTATACTGTTGAAAGCAATATTGCCTTGGAATTAGAAGTAATACAAAATAAATATTTAAATAAAAATGTTACTATAGGCAGCTATCCTTTTTTTAGACTAGGAAAAGTTGGCGTTTCAGTTGTTTTAAGATCAGATAATAATTTATCACTTGATAAATGTCATAATGATATTAAAAAAATGATTAGTCTAAAAAAAATAAAAATTTTTAAATGAATAAAAAAACAATAGTAACACTTGCTGATTCAAATTATTTTGATTTACTCATGGAACTGGTTTCTTCCATAAATAAATTTCCACAAAGTTCTGAAATTAAAATTTGTATTTTAGATGCTGGACTAACATCAGACCAAGTAAAAATTTTAGAAAAAAAGGTTTATAAAATTAAAAAAGCCGATTGGGATATTGAAGTTCCTTTCTACAAAACAGTAGGAAAAGAATGGCTGAAGAGTCAAGTCTCACGGGCTTTTTTACCAAATTATTTTCCAGAATTTGAAAAGTACTTATGGATAGACTGTGATGCATGGGTGAATTCTTGGGATTCTATAGAATTATATTTTAAAGCTTGTAACGAAGGAAGGTTAGGCATCACTCAAACAATGGGACCAGGTTATAGAATTATGGCTAAAGTAAAATGGATTTTTGGAAAATACGCAGAAATAAAATCTCAAAATTATAAACACGCAATTTCATCTGGCATAAATCAAAAAGATGCTAGAATATTAGCTTTTGCACCTCACTTAAATATCGGTGTTTTTTCGCTTCATAAAAATTCACCATGTTGGAATGTGTGGCAAGAAAATTTAAAAAAAACTTTGTCAGGAGGAAAGATTTTTGGCTCAGAAGGGCTAGCAATAAATATGTCGGTCTATTTAAATAATGTTAATACTGAGTTTTTACCATTAACCTGCAACTGGATTGCTAGCAATCTTTTGCCCAAGTATGATGAAAGAAACAATAAATTTGTAGAACCATTTTTGCCCAATAATATTATTGGCATAATGCATTTAGCAGCTGGTATCTGGGAGAATGGTGTTGATATGAGAAACTCTAAAGACGTAAGAATTAACATTGAAACCTTAGATGGAAAAAAAGTATTAAAATCTCTAAGATACTTAGATTGATTTATCAATGAGCGAACTAAAGAGAAATATAATTTATTTTTTACCAGCATTAAAGAAGCCATCAGGTGGTGCAAAATGTATGTATCATCACTCAAATCTAATAAATAAAATGTCCATTAAGGGTTTCTCTTCTTCAATATTGCATTACAAAAAAAAAAGAATTTCGAAAATTTTATACTCACTTAAATGGAAATATTTAAATTATGATACTGATAAAAATTATGGATACAAACCTGACGAAATAGAAGTGGTTAAAAATTTTAAACCTCTAAAAGAATGGATGGCAACTGATATAGAGCACAAAAACAATTTTGATTTTGATCCAAAAAAAGATTTCATTGTATTTCCTGAGATAATTTCACATTTTGCAAAAAAATTTTGTGCCAAGCCGGATATAAAATATTCAATTTTTGTACTTGGTGCCTACCACATGAACTCTACCAATAATTTGAAAGATCTTAATGAAGTTTATAAGAAGTCTTGTTTTTTAATGGATATCAGTAACAATTCCAGAAAATGTTTAAAAAGCATTTTACCTAATTATAATAAAAAATTTTTTAGAATCAATTTATCAATAGACTCTAATATTTTTAAATCTAAAAAAATTAAACAAAATATAATAACTTGCATGCCAAGAAAATTAAAAGAAGATTTTCATTTATTGAAATTTTTTATTAATCAAGCGATGCCCAAAAAATGGAAATTAATTACATTAACTAATATGAGCAACAAAGAAATCGCTAATAAACTTTCATCTTCAAAAATTTTTTTATCATTTTCTAATTTTGAAGGTTTGGGCCTTCCACCTATTGAAGCTGCATTTTCAGGCAATAAAGTGATCGGGTACGCGGGGGAAGGTGGAAATGATTATTTTAACAAGCCAATATTCGAGAAAATATCTAAAGGCGATATTTTAAATTTTTCAATAAAAATTCTAAAGAATATAAAAAGTTTTGATAAAGCATGGAACGTACAAAAAGATGTTTCGAAAAGTAGAAAAAAATTAATAAAAAAATATTCTTTAAAAAATGAAAAAAATTCAATAAGAAAGATTTTATTTCATATAAGCTCGTTGTATAAGTCTACAAACTAAAGATGCTAAGATATTTAATTATGTTATCTGGTTTTATTCTTTTAACCTGGATTTGGTGGAAAATTTCTAGAAATTTTTTTATTTTTTTATTTACTCTTCCAAAAAAAATCTTGAAGATTAAAAAAAATTCTTTGCAACAAATTTTATTTAATTATGGAATATTCGGACCAGCAGCCTTGTTAGCGATTTCTGGGTATGCATATACTTTGCTTGTTTTCTTTAAATTTTTTAAAACTTGAAATGTAGATTTGCACTAAACTTACATTTAGAGAGATAAATTAATTATCTTTGCCACTTTAAAACTCCAATGTATTAATATATTAACAATAACAATAAAAATAACACAGTGCCCTCGTGGTGAAATTTGGTAGACACAAAGGACTTAAAA
>MDTF01006699.1_pt1 | contig 11829 bp, 11 predicted proteins | sample 811191 | NCBI WGS metagenome assembly MDTF01 (sample SAMN05326649, study PRJNA326480) | marine metagenome | isolation source: seawater | place: Southern Ocean | collected 2011
CAATAATTTCTTATTTTATCCAAGGTCTCGTATATGGATCATTATATCCTTTGGCAGTAATTTTTAATATAGGTGCTGAGCCCCAGCTACCAATTAGAAACCAAGAAGTAATAACCATTATATCTCTAATTTATAAAATTATTAATGGTTCTCAAATAAACAATTATATTTTTATAGAATCCAAGGCCATTACTTTTGTGACCTATTTGTTTCTGATTTTATTTTTTTTTAGTAATATATTAGCTGGATATATATTAGCTAAACTTGAATATAGATGGAAAAATAATGATCAATTAAGATTGATGTACATATTCTTTTTTCAGGTGATTGTTGGATTTTTATATTTAATCTTTTCATTCGATATATCTTTAGAACATTTACTTAATTCTTCAGTTAGCATCTATGCTCCTATATTTTTATTTGCAGTTACAATTCATAAATTCAATAATTTTAATAATATTAGAATAATAGGATTTGTTATTTTTTATTTTATTGGCCTTACTTTGGTAGGGGGTCTACTTCCAATCTCAATTGTAACTATGATTATACCTTTTGATTTAATTGATAATTTAGTTGGAGATTCCACAGGTCATATAGGTTCATATGGAAGATTTATTTGGTACTATGTACCCTTATTGGGATTATTAATTATTGCGCTAGTTACTTATTTTTATTTAAAGTATCTATTAAAATTTTCCAAATCTAAATTTCCAGGAAATATATAATATCAATAATAGAGAATTTACTATTTCTTTTAGGCCAACATTGCTTTCTCCCCTAACCCTATTATTGAAAGTGATTGGAAAGCTAGCAACTGAATAATTTGCCTTTAATAAAATGGCGATAATTTCACTAAGACTAATAAAGCCAGAAGATTTAATATTTTTTGTTAATAGATATTTTACTGAATCTCTAGAATAAAACCTAAAACCATTTGTATAATCGTGTATTTTTCTATCAATAAGAAATCGAATCATCTGATTTGCCAAGTAACTAAATATTCTTCTTTTTTTAGGCCAATTAATGATAGTGCCACTAGGATATCTTGAGCCGATAACTACATCAAAATTTTTAATGAGATTTTTACCTTTATAGATTTCATCAGGCGAATGTGAAAAATCACAATCCATCTCTATAAATATATCAATATCTTCTAAATTATTATAACCCCATTTTAACCCAGCTAATACAGCGCTACCTCTTCCTAATTTATGAGATCTTTTAATTAAATGAACCTTACTTTTATAATCTTTATTCTTTAAAAATTTTTCTATTACTTCAATTGTTTTATCGGGACTATTATCGTCTACAATAACAAGGTTATTATCTTCACTTTGATATAAAATTTTTTCAATTAAATTAGTTATATTATGACTTTCGTTGTATGAGGGTAAAATAACTAAAGTTTTCATACTGGGTTTTTGTCAAACTTTGATTAATTTTTCAATTAAATTTTAGCTGTAAAAATGAAACATTTATTAAGAAAAGTTAACAATTATTCCAACATAGTGTAATATAATTTAATTCAGGAATAAAAGAATTGAAAAAATTATTTTTTTGAATTGATTGAACAAAAAACACAAAATAAGCTCTAAAAAAATGATACTGAAATTTATAAGAAAATTGATTGTTTTGAGAGTAAAAATGAGAAAAAAGTTGTCGATTTACATTCTTTTTTACAACATTAGTGCAGATTTTAACTTCGATAAATTAACTTCAATTAATTTTTATAAAAAGTAATATAGAAATTATTGGCTAAATTAATAATTTACCAAAATTGTAGTTAACGAAAAAAAATTTAAAAATAAGTATTATCAATGGTGTTTAATGAAAATTTATAAAAATAAAATAAAAGGATCTTTCACAATTGTACCTACTGTAGTTAAAGACAATAGAGGTTTTTTCACAAGAATAATGTGTAGCAAAGAATTAAAAAAAAATATTAAAAAGTTTAAATTTGTCCAGAGCAACCATTCTTTTAGTAAAAATAAAGGAACCCTGAGAGGGCTTCATTATCAAGTAAAAAGTTTTGCAGAGGCAAAACTAATTCATTGTATTGCAGGTAGTATATATGATGTAATTATCGATTTAAGAAAAAAATCCTCAACTTATCTAAAATGGGAGTCTTTTTTATTGACTAAAAAAAATAAAAAATTACTTTATGTTCCCAAAGGATGTGCACATGGGTTTTTAACTTTGACAAATAATACTGCAGTAATTTATTATGTCGATAATTTTTATAATCCAAATTATGAAAAAGTAATTAAATATAATGATAAAAAATTTAAAATAAAATGGCCAATTGCCATAAAAAGTGTTTCCAAAAAAGATGCATAAAATTATGAATGAAGTTACTGTATTTAAATTATGAAAATTGTTATTCTTTCAGGTGGTTTAGGAACAAGACTTGGTCAAATAACTTCAAAAATTCCCAAACCAATGGTTAAAATTGGAGGCATGCCAATTCTTTGGCATCTAATTAATTTTTATGCATCTTATGGACTCAATGATTTTGTAATCGCACTAGGATATAAATCTGAAATAATAAAAAAATTTTTTAATTTAAAAAAGATTAATAAAAAATCTGAAGAGAACTATATTCAATGCAAAAGTATAAATGGAAATATTTTAAACATAACACTAAAGAATACAGGCTTAAATACTTTAACGGGTGGCAGATTGCTCAGATTAAAAAAATTTTTAAAAAATGAATCATTTATGCTGACATATGGTGATGGTTTGAGTGATGTCAATATATCTAGCCTCTTGAAATTTCATAAGAAACATAAAAAAATTGCTACCGTTACAGGTGTTCATCCAATAGCTAGATTTGGTGAACTAAATATTAATGGAATCAAAGTAAAAAAATTTAAAGAAAAACCACAAATTAATAAAGGATGGATCAATGGTGGTTTTTTTGTTATGGAGCCTAAAATTTTCAAATATTTAGAAAATGACAGAACAGTACTAGAGGGCAAACCTTTAGAAAAATTAGCCACAGACAATCAATTAATGGCTTATTTACATAAGAAATTTTGGTATTGCATGGATACACCTAGAGACAGAGATAACCTAGAAGAAATGTGGAGGAAAAACGATGCGCCTTGGAAAAAATGGTAAATTAATTCGTTTATCTAAAAGCTGCCTATCATCTTTAGAAAAAATTTATGTTTGTAAAGTTTTAGACAAAGAGTTTTTAGGAATGGGCGAGGAAGTAAATTTATTTGAAAAAAAATTAACTTTTTTTTTTAAAAGAAGTGCTTTGTGTGTTGCTAGTGGCACAGCAGCTCTTCAACTGGCATTACAAGCTATTGGACTGAAGAAAGGGGATGAGGTGCTAGTTCCATCTTTGACTTATTTGTCCAGTTTTCAGTCGATATCTGCAATTGGAGCAATACCAGTGGCATGTGATATAAAATTAGATTCTGCAACAATTGACATTGAGGACGCAAAAAAAAAAATTACCAAAAGAACAAAAGCAATAATGCCTGTTCATTATGCTGGTGGAGTTGGAAATCTAAACCTCGTATATAAATTTGCCAAAGATTTTAATATTAGGGTTGTAGAGGACGCTGCTCATGCTTTTGGAACAAGATATAAAAATAGATTGATTGGAAATCAAGGAGACATTGTTTGTTTTAGTTTTGATGGAATTAAGAATATTACATCTGGAGAAGGAGGATGTATAGTTACCAGGGATAAAAAAATAATTAGTTCTATTAAAGACTCTAGATTGCTTGGAGTGCAAGGTGACTCATTAAACAGATACAAGAATAAAAGAACCTGGACACCTGTTGTTAATGAGCAGGGTTGGAGATATCATATGAGCAATATAATGGCAGCAATTGGCATTGTTCAACTAAAGAGATTTAAAATTTTATCGAAAAAAAGAAAAGAATTAGCAAAATTTTATGATAAAAAACTTTTAGGGCATAAAAATATATTGGTTTTCAAACAAGATTATAAAAATGTAGTTCCACATATTTACCCAATAAGAATTCAAAAATTAAAGAATCGTATAGACTTAATAAATGTACTGAAAGAAAAAAAAATACAGGTTGGTTACCACTATTATCCTAATCATAAATTAAATTTTTACAAAAAAAAGAATATTAAATTAATAAATACTGATAAAATATTCCCTGAATTATTAACCTTACCATTGCATCCTGATATTTCTAAAAAAGAAGCAAATTATATTATAAGATCGTTATTAAAAATTTTACCCACATTTTTATAAAAGGTTGTATTTTTAAAATTTAATGAATCAAAATTTAATAAATAAAAATCCATTAATTAGTGTAATTATTAATTGTTATAATGGTGAAAAATACTTAAAAGAAGCAATTAATAGTGTTTTAAAACAAACCTATAAAAACTGGGAGATTATTTTTTGGGATAATCAGTCATCTGATAAGACTGCAAGTATTTTAAAAAGTTATAAGGATAAAAGAATAAAGTATTATTATGCAAAAACTCACACAACTTTATATGAAGCAAGAAACCAAGCATATTTGAAGTCAAAAGGGGAGTTTCTTTGTTTTTTGGATAGTGATGATTATTACTTAAATAATTTTATTAAAAAACAATTACAATTATTTGAAAATTTAGATGTTGGTTTTTCATCTGCAAATCATTTTTATAAAGATGAAAAAAAAAATTTTTTTTGGGTTAGATTTAAAAAAAAAATGCCAGAAGGGTTTATTTTAGATGATTTACTTCAAGATTATAGCGTATGTTTGTCATCACTGTTTATTAGACGTAGTGTTTTGACTCAATTAAAGGCTCCATTTGATAATAATTATACTTATATAGGAGATTTTGATCTTGTTATAAGATTGTCAGCTGACTTTAAAATGGCACGTTCACACGAACCATTAAATGTTCATCGCCTACATGACAATAATTTAAGTATTAAAAATTATTCAATTCAATTAAAAGAATTAGATAACTGGTATAATAAGGTCAAAAAAATAAAAAAAATAAAAAATAGTATTAATTTTTCAAATATTCAAAAATTGATAAATTACAAAAAAATAATTATTGCACTTCATGAGAATAAAATAAATATCGTTATGTCACTTTTAAAAAAACAACCATGGTCACTTAGAAAAATAAGATATATTATCATTTTAATTCTAGTTAGAGGATTTGGATTTGGATTAAAAAATTTTAGATTATGAGAAAATTAATCAATAAAAAAAATAAATTATTTTATAATATGAAATTACTCAAGTATATTTTTTATGTTTTTTTTTCAATTAGTTTATTTTTTATTTTTGTTACTTCCTATATTCACCCGATGGTTGGTGATGATTATTATTTTAAAGAAATAGTAATTTTAAATTCTAATTTTTTTGACTTTTTTAAAGAAAGATATTTTAATTGGACTGGAAGGGTCTCCTCAATAGTTTTAACATTTTTGGTATTTTCAGATAATCTTTATTTATTATTGTTAAAGCTTTTTTTAGTTCCTTTAATGTTAATTAGCTGTAACAATATTTTAAAAAAAATTTTAGATTTAAAAATTAATTTTTTTTCAATAAATTTTATCGTAATTTTTATATGTTTTTGGTTTATTTACCCAGCTATAAACGAAACGATAATATGGACCTCAGGTTCAATAACTTATTTTTTTCCATTATTTTTTTCTATTATTTATCTGGGGTTATTTACAGAAAAAAAAACAAGTTTTAATAAAAATATATTTTTTTATTTTTTTAGTTTATTATCAAGTTTTTTAGCAGGATCGTCACATCTTCAAGTTTTTGTTGGATGTTTTATTGTAAGTTCATTTTTTATTTTTCACTTCTACAAGAGTCAAAAACAAAGGTTTAATCAATTAAAAATATTTTATCTTTTGTTTATAACGGGTGGTGCTGTTTTGATACTTGCACCTGGTAATTATGTTAGATTAACTGACTTAGTGGATTTTGATCTTGTGTCCATACTTTACAAATCATTTTTATTCATGACTACATCAATTTTTTATCTTGGGGATGTGCAATCCTCGTTAATATACTTTTTAATTATTATTTTTTTGATATTTTTTTTTCAAAAAAAATTTCTTTAAGTTCATTTTATAATAAATTTAATTATATTTGGCTTATAGCTTTCTTCGCATCACTTTTAATAGTTATACCTGCCATTAATAGCGTTAGTACTAGGCTAATTTTTTTTCCTATATTTTTTTTATCTATCTATTTGCTAAAAGTGATTTTCTTTAAACATGATTTGAATAAAAAATTTAAATTCAAAAATATTGCCGTAGGTTTCTTGACAATACTGATTTTATTGGAAACTTTTTTGGGCTGCATTACTAACTACTCTTATAAAAAAGAAAATGTTAAAAGATTTGAAAAAATAATAATTGCAAAAAATAATTCTGAAAAATATGTTGAAGTTTCTCACTATACAATAATCCCATCTCGATTAACTTATGTTCAGACACCTGAACATGATAGTAATTTTTTAGAAAATATATCAAAAATTTATAAAATTAAAATAAATTATTTGAAAAGTTTTCCCCGATCTACAAATATTAGAAAAAAAATTAAATACTTTTTTAAATGAGATTAATCTTTTAGATATTCAAGAATTTGCTGAGAACAGATTTTATGAGCTTTTTTTGTTTTACTTACTTCATAATTCCATTCTATAATTTTATTAATTGTCTTTCTTAAATTCCATTTAGGATACCATTTTAAATATTTTTTTGATTTTAAATTACTTAGTCTTAGTAAATCGGTTTCAGATTTATGGTTTTTATTATTAGTTTTTATTATTTTAATTTTACTATTTGAGTTATTTGAAAACTGTTGAGCAATAAATCTTACTGATTTGCAGCTACTTATATTTGGACCAAAGTTCCAATTGGGGTCAATTTTATCATTTTTTTTATTATATAAACTTTCGGCTAAAATTATATAGCCAGAAAGCGGTTCTAAAACATGTTGCCATGGTCTAACAGAATTTGGGTTTCTCAAAATAATTTTTTTTTTATTTTTAATTGATTTATTGATATCAGGTACCAGCCTATCTTTGGAGTAGTCTCCTCCCCCAATTACATTGCCAGCTCTTACAGTGGCAATTTTTTGATTTTTTTTATTTTTAAAAAAAGACATTAAATAAGAATTAAAAAGGTACTCACAACAAACCTTTGAAGCACTATATGGGTCTTTTCCACCTAGCAAATCGTCTTCCTTAAATATTCTATTTTTTGAAATATCATAAACCTTATCAGTTGTAATAATTACAGATGATTTAATTTTAGAAATATTTCTTATAGTTTCTATTATATTAATTGTACCATTAATATTTACGTCAAAAGTTTCTTTTGGATTAATGTAAGAATCTCTTACCAAAGGTTGTGCCGCTAAATGAAATATTATTTCTGCTCTAGAATTTTTAATATTTTTATATAGTTTTTTATAATCTCTGATGTCCGCTATGATTGATTTATCTATAATCTTTTTTACATTAGCTTGATTATATAAGTTGGGTGTTGATTTAGGTTTTAGTGAATATCCAGTAACTTTAGCGCCAAGTAAATCCAAAAATATACATAGCCATGACCCTTTAAAGCCTGTGTGTCCAGTCACAAAAACTCTTTTGTTTTTCCAAAAACTTTTATTTATAAAATTATTCACCATTATTTATGTTTAGTATTTTTTCATAATTAATTTTTTTAGTTTTTTTTAATTGTAAATAAATTCGCAATACATATTCACCAATTATCGATAAAAAAATCGATAAAACTGATAGAATTATCAGAATAATATTCTTAAAAATTGGTAAATAGTAAAAATTATTAGTGATATTAAATACTGTAAACAAAAGAGTTATTAGAGTTAAAAAGAAAGCAAACTTTCCAAAATACCTTATAAAAATTGGTGTCTCTTCAATTAACGCATTTATTGCATAGGTAAAGGTGTTGTAGAGACCAAGTTTACTAGTGCCTCGGACTCTTTCATTTCTATCATACTCTATACCCTTAGAGTTTTTTGAAAGTGAGAATGTAATACCTCTCATATAAGGAAAGAGACTATTATCATCCTGAAATTCTTTAATGATTTTTCTATCAATTATTCTAAAACCTCCAGCATCTAATGGATAATGATTGGAAGACTTTGTGTTCATTAAAATATAAAAAAATTTTCTAAGAAATGTAATAATAATATTTTCACTTCTTTTTTTTCTAATACCATAAACAACATCATGTCCCTTTTCCCATTCAATAATAAATTCTTTAATTATTTCGACAGGATCTTGAAGGTCACAGTCAATTACTATTGCCGAGTCACCTGTGCATATTTTGTAACCTTCCATAATTGATTTGTCGTATCCAAGATTATTTTTAAATCTAAGGTATTTAACAAATTTATCCTTCTTACAAATATTTGTTATAATTTTTTCAGTTTGATCTTTACTGTTATTATCTGTGAAGACTATTTCATATTGATAACTTGGTAACTTTAACCTAAAAAAATTAATTATTTCCTCATATGCGAATAAGATATTTTTTTCTTCATTTAGAACTGGAATGCAAATTGATATTTTTTTCATTTTTTTTATTAATTATATTAACGTAATTGAATAATGAATTAAGTTTTTTTATTTCATTATTATCTTTATTTATACCACTTTGTTTCTTTCTTAAAAAAAAATAAATTTGATATTTTAATGTATTATCTAAATATTTTTTTGGTATTTTAATTGGCTTATTATCAATTTTAGACTTAAAATTAAAATCTTTGGAAAAATCTAATTCCATCCTAGTACCATCTTTAAATATTATTTTTATTAATCTTTTTCTTACTTTACTTTTTCGTGATGATTCTATTTCTAATTCAGTATTTTTGTTCCCAAATTTTATTATTTCAAAGTTTTCTATATGGTTAATTTTATCAAAATAAGAAAATTGCCTGGTAATCCCCAAGCAAATTAAAATACTATATATGTGAAAAAAAATATCCACACTAAAATTAATATTTAAATCATGACTTTTATGTAAATTATTTCTCATCTCTTTATTTTTATCTTGCCAAAAAAATTTAACTTTTTTAATTTTTTTTTTTTTTAATTTTTCATTTAAATAAATAAAATAAAAAGCAAATAAATATTGCATACTCAATAATAATTTTAAATTATTTTTTTTAGCTATAGTATTTATTTTATTGAATTCCTTTTTTTTTAAAAATAAAGGTTTTTCAATTAGCACATTAAAACTTTGTCTGATCAAATATTCTCCAAACTTGAAATGTTTTTCATTTTTATTAGCTATAATTGCATAGTTACAGTCAATATTATTAGTTTCTTTAAGCTCGGATAATAAATTAATTTTTTTTAACACTTGAGGAGATGCCCAGCTTTTAAGTTGCTCACTGTTTTTTGTCAAAATATATATTTTTTTAATATTTGGAAAGAAGGTATTAATTTCATTTATTATTTCTTTGGCCCATCTTCCCGAACCCACAACAAGCAAGTTGTTATTTATTTTTTTTCTCTCTTTGTTAAATAATTTTATTAGACCTATTTTATTTTCCATAATAAATCTTTTTTATCCAATATATTAATCAGCTTGCCTTTAAACCCATTTTTTCGAAGGTATATCTCAATTTCTTTTTCTATATGCCACGCAAAGTTTATAATAACTTTTAATTTTTTAATATTCTTAAATAATTCATTATCTGATTTAACTAGTATCTTGGTGCCGGGTGCATAAAACCCAATTTTTTTCGATTTAGGTTTTTCATAGATTGTTTTTATAATTTTTTCGTCTAGGCCTAAAATTTTAATAAGTATGGCAGCTCTCCCTGGAAAAGCTTTTGCACTCAATAGTCCGTACTTGATAAATGCATTTTTCAAAATTTTTGATTTTCTATTTTTCCAAAATATTATAAATTTTTGAATCTTAAGAAATTCGGATTGAAACTTTTTTTCTTTTTTTAATATAGAAAATTTTTTTTGCTTTTCTTTGGAGTTTTTTTTCAGGTATACTCTAATATTGCCACCATATCTTTTGGGTAATGAGTAGTCATCTACGGTCATATCAAGTAGTTTTGCAATGTAAATAAAGGACTTTAACGAATAAGTTCTCGGGTGTTCGTGGTAGAATGTATCAAATTGTTTTTTTTTTTAAAACTGATCCCAAGTAATGGTTTTCTATTACTAAAATAGTATCTTTTTTTATTAGCTTTTTTAAATTCTTTATAAGAAGTTTAATGTTATCAATATGCGCAAAAACATTGGTGAATGTAATAATATCAATTTTTTTATATTTTTTTAATAAAACTTTAACATTTTGTTCACTAAAATAGTCATTAATCAAAAAATGATCTTTTTTATTAGCATCTTTTGCTGCATCTGTAGGTTCAATTCCAATTGTTGTTGAACCTTCCTTTTTGAATAAATCTAAGAGACTTCCATCGTTAGATCCAATATCTAAAATAATTTTATTGTTTAAGTTGCCTACTTTTTTTTTACACTCTTGAACTAAATTTTTCATTCCAGAAATTACATCTTCTGTAAATTTAGACCTATAATGATATGTTTTTGGAAACAAAATTTTTTTATTTACATTATATTTTTGAAAGGCTGTAAAACAATTCTTACAATAAAGAATAATAATTTTGTATAATTTATTCTTAGTATGGTCATTAACTTTTTTTAAGTCATCACATAGTGGATGTTTTCCTAAGTCTAAAATCTCAATTAGGTTATGTTTACAGATTTGGCAATTCATTTTATTTAACAATCTTTTAATTAATAGCTTTAACTATCAAAAGCATATCTAAAACCAAGTTAAATTATAAAAAATTAGAAAATTTATTCTTCACATAAAAGGCCAACTCTATGTTTTATTTATTTTGTAAGAATTATAGGATTTATTAGCAAATTTAAAAATATGATTGGCCGAACATTGCTTTGGTAGTTTGATCCTTGATACTGGATTTGAGCTACAGATTTATAAGTTATGTACCCACAAGTCACTCCTTTTTAGATTAAATAGATGTTATATTTTTACCTAGTCAGATAAAAATTTTAAAAACTTTATTAAAGTATAGTATGAATGTAGTTGGAGGTCTGATAGGGTAAGGCTTCAAAATTTTGTGCATAAATTTTTATGAAAAAACCAAGAAGATATTCTTTTTATATAATTTTAGGTTTACCGGTGGCAATAATTACAGTTGTGACTAATTATTTAGGACTGTCAGGTGGATACAATATTCTTGCTGGATTAATTATGACCTTATATTGCATGTTCAGTTATTTCACACCACACAAAAAAAATAATCTAGCTTTAATAGCTTCTTCTTTTTTTTTGTCTATTGGATTTGTGATGATATCAACTTTATTTGTATCTATTCCATTATGGATGATTGTTTTAGGATTTAAATAACATCAATACTAAAAACTCTCCTAATAATTAAATTATTTTTTTAATGTTCTGTTAATCAAAAAAGTGATTTCAATTTTAAAATGATTAGTCTTTAGTTAATACTACCAAAGTGATTCAGTAAGTTACTTTTATAAAACCAACTAGCGACGATCCTGCATCTAGATACCCAATTCAAGATTTAGTAGGGTTTAATCATGGCCACATTAGATGGAACTATTGAACCAATATATTTTCTGATTACTTCGATATCATTTATATTATTAAGTGTAATTCAATATAAGAAATTTAGAAAAACTAGAGAAACAATTTATCTCACAGGTTTGTCGGTTATCTTCTTAATTAGTTATTTTGCCATAATTTTAAAAGGTTAAAACTATAAGTTAATAACAGCAACTCCTATAGCTAGACACTTAATTTAAGATTTGTTA
>MDTF01001561.1_pt1 | contig 11828 bp, 11 predicted proteins | sample 811191 | NCBI WGS metagenome assembly MDTF01 (sample SAMN05326649, study PRJNA326480) | marine metagenome | isolation source: seawater | place: Southern Ocean | collected 2011
GTTTTCAAAAAAAGATCAAAAGTACCCTTTTTGTCAACAGATCTTACTGCAGCATTTGATACATTAATTTTTAAACTTCTTTTTAAAAGTTCACTTGTAAATTTTACTTTTTTTAGGTTTGGCAAAAATCTTCTTTTGGTTTTATTGTTAGCATGACTAACATTGTGACCCTTCATAGGAATTTTACCAGATAATTCACATTTTTTTGACATAATATTTAGTGATTATATAGAATGTGATATTGAACTCGTCAAGTTTATAAAGATCAATTAGTTATGTTTCTTACCTATTATTTCTCTAAAATTCGTAACACCATCATTTATTAATAATTCTTTAAGCTCTTTTTTTATTTTTCTAACAATATTTGGTCCTTGAAAAACCATACCAGTATATAATTGAATATAACTAGCTCCAGATAAGAATTTTTCATATGCACTTTTACCAGAATCAACTCCACCTACTCCTATAATTTCAATTTTTCCTTTTAATAAATTGTAAAATTTAGCAATTAAATCATTTGATTTTTCTTCAAGAGGTTTGCCTGAAAGTCCACCTTTCTGATGTCTGGATATATTCTTCAAATTTTCACGATTACCCTCTGTTGTATTTGATACAATAATTGCACTAACTTTATATTTTAATAATATTTCACTTATCAGACCGACCTGATCATCCTTAATATCAGGTGAAATTTTTACAACTATTGGAATTTTAGTTTGGTGAATAGTTTTTTCAGCAAGTATACGTTCCATTAGTTCCTCAAACTTTTCTTCATCATGAAAATTTCTTAAATTTTCAGTATTTGGAGACGAAATATTTATGGTTATATAGTCAGCAATTTCATGAAAAATTTTATATCCAATTATATAATCATTCAATCTATCTTTTGTATCTTTATTTGGACCAATATTTATTCCCAATAACCCTCTTGGTAAGTTAGATTTAATTCTAGAGCTTACATTTTTTGATCCTAAATTATTAAAACCAAGTCTATTTATTAATGCTTGATCTTCTACTAATCTGAATACTCTTGGTTTTGGATTACCATACTGCTCTAGGGGCGTGACTGTTCCAACCTCAACAAATCCAAATCCAAGTTTAAATAATGAATTATAAACTTCTGCATTTTTATCAAAGCCAGCTGCAATACCAATCGGGTTATCTATTGTTTTGTTAAATAAAATTGACTCAAACATTGGGTCTCTTTTATTTTCGTCAAAAATATTTGGGATTAGATTTAATTTTAAAGATTTAATTGCTAAATTATGAGCTGTTTCAGGATCAATTTTAAAAATTAAAGATCTGAATTTTGAAAACATTATCTTATCTTGTCTATTATCAGTTGCCTTGTTTCATTTACTCCAAAAAAACTTATAAAAAAACCCATTCTTGGACCATTCTCATTTCCGAAGACTACTTCATAAATTAACTTAAACCAATCTCTTAAGTTTTCTGCATAACCATTTTCTTTACCTGTTGCATAAATCAATGTTTGAATATCCTCAGGTTGCATCTCATTATTACATTTGTCTAATGCTTTAATTAAGGCTTCAAGAGCATTTTTTTCTTCCTCATTTGGCTTTTTATATATTTTTTTCAATTTAATTTCATCATTGAAGTATTTAATTGCATAGCCAATTAATTTATCGAAAATTGGATAATTTTTTTCTGAAATATTTTTTTTATATTTTTTAACAAATTTCCATAAAAGTTCTTTATTATCTGCATTACTTGTTTCCACTAAGTTTAGTAACATTGAAAACGACATTATAATTTCTTCTTTAGGCATTTCTCCATTATGCACATGCCAAACTGGATTCATTAACAGTTGTGGTTCGTCTTGTTTTTTTCCTTTTTCTATTAAGTCTAAATATTCATCTACAGCCTTTGGAACAATCTCGTTATAAAGTTTTTTTGCTCTCTTTGGGTTTTGATACATGTATAAAGATAAGCTTTCTGGAGAAGCATACTCTAACCATCGATCAATAGTGATACCATTTCCTTTAGATTTAGAAATTTTTTCGCCTTTTTCATCTAAAAAAAGTTCATACGCAAAACCAGATGGATTATTTTTTCCTATTAATTTAATTATTTTTGTCGATAAGATTGCGCTTTCAATTAAATCTTTACCATACATTTCAAAATCTACATCCAGAGCATACCATCTCATTGCCCAATCTACTTTCCATTGAAGTTTACAGTTTCCATCTAATATACTTACCTCAAGTTTTTTTCCGTTATTATCAAATATTATTTCGGATTTTTCTTTTATAATTTCAATAACAGGAATTTCTAAGACCATTCCTGTTTTTGGACAAATTGGTAAAAATGGACTGTAAGTTTTTTGACGTTCCTTACCGAGTGTTGGGAGGATAATATTCATAATGCCTTGATAATTTTCAAGAATTATTTTTAATGTTGGATTAAAGAAGCCTGATTTATAAAGAGACGTAGAGCTTTTAAAACTATATTTAAAATTAAATTTATTTAAGAAATTTTTTAGCATTTCATTATTATGTTCACCAAAGCTATCAAATTTTTCAAATGGGTCAGGAACTTGTGTTAGAGGTTTATGCAAGTTATTATTTAATAATTCTTTATTTGGAACATTTTCTGGAACTTTTCTTAATCCATCCATATCATCAGAAAAGGTAATTATTTCAGTCGGTAAATCTGTTAAGTGTTTTAGGGCATTAACCATCATCGAGGTTCTTGCAACCTCTCCGAAAGTTCCAATATGAGGAAGTCCGCTAGGACCATAACCAGTTTGTAGAATAATTTTGCCTTTTTTTTCAATAAAGGATTTTCTCTCACGAAGCATCTTTTTTGCTTCAACAAAAGGCCATGCACTAGTTTTATTTAAATTATCTTTTTCAATCACAAGTTATAATAACAAAATATCTTATATTTACTGCTTTTATTAATTCTTATAGAGTTGAAATTTATTTACCATAAAATAATGTTCTTTCAAAATGTCTAATTATAAAACTGTTTTTTTTACTCTGGGAGTTTTGCAAATTATTCTTGGGATATTCATGATCATCCCGGTTTTAATACAGATTATATATTCTGAAATAGATTCTTCATTTATAGGAGGATCTATTATTTCAATAATATTTGGTATTTTGTTTTTTTTATCAAATCTAAATCATGATAAAAAATTAAATCTTCATCAAGCTTTTTTACTTACTGCTCTTTCTTGGCTAACTATTGCTGTATTTGGTTCTTTGCCTTTTATCTTTTCTACACTTAATTTAACAATTACTGATGCATTTTTTGAGAGTATGTCGGGAATTACAACTACTGGATCAACTATAATTGCAAATTTAGAACAAGCACCAAAAGCAATTCTTTTATGGAGGGCTATGCTTCAGTGGCTAGGAGGCATAGGTATAATTGTAATGGCAATAACGCTAATGCCTATAATGAATGTTGGAGGTATGCAGCTGTTTAAAATTTCCAGCAATGACTCATCAGAAAAAATACTACCTAAATCTAAAGAAATAGCTCTCAGATTAATTTACGTCTACTTAAGTTTAACAACATTATGTTTAATAACTTATAAAATTTTTGGTATGAATTTTTTTGACAGCTTCACTCACTCAATGACAACAATAGCTACGGGTGGTTTTTCAAACTATAACGATTCTATAGGTCATTTTAATAGTTTACCTATTGAAATTTCTTCTATGATTTTTATTATTTTAGGAAGTTTGCCATTTATAGCTTATATAAAATTTTTAAATGGAGATAAAAAAATTTTTACTACTGACGTTCAAATTAAATCATTTATTAAAATAATTTTCTATTCAATTATTATACTTTTTATTTATTTAATTATCCATAATGGAGATATTTCAAAGGTCAATATAAGAGCAATATCTTTTAACGTTATATCTATTTTAACTGGCACTGGATATGTTACTGGTGAATTTGACGGTTGGGGAAATTTTCCATTAATTTTTTTCTTAACACTGATGTTTATTGGTGGATGCGCAGGTTCTACAACTTGTGGTATTAAAATTTTTAGAATCCAAATTTTATATCTTTTTATAGTTAATCAGCTTAAAAAAATAATTTACCCTAGAGGAATTTTTGTTATTAAATATGATAAAAATAATGTTGATGAAAAATTTATGGCCTCTATAATTTCTTTTATTTTTCTTTATTTGGTAATATTTTTTTTAATCACTGCTTTTTTATCTTTAAGTGGATTGGATTTTATTACATCAATTTCCGGGGCAGCAACTTCTATTTCGAATGTAGGCCCTGGTTTGGGCTCAGTAATAGGTCCAAGTGGCAATTTTTCCTCTATGCCCGATCTTTCAAAGTGGATTCTAAGTCTTGGCATGATTTTAGGTAGACTTGAGCTCTTTGCTATATTAGTTTTATTCTTACCTTCTTTTTGGAGGAATTAATTATGATTGAAATAAAAAAACAGTCACTATCTGAAACTTTCTCAATCTACTTTGATAGAAGAATGATTAGGATTTTATTACTGGGAGCCATATCTGGCTTTCCATGGGTTTTGATTGGAAGTAGCCTAAGTTTGTGGCTTAGTGAAGAGGGCTTAAGTAGGTCTACAGTTGGTTGGGCTGGTTTAATATTTGCCGTTTATGCTTTTAACTATTTGTGGGCACCCTTAATTGATAGATTGCAAATACCTATCTTAACTAAAAAACTTGGACATAGAAGAGGTTGGATAGTTTTAATGCAAATTGCAATTTTAACTTGTCTTGTCACCTGGAGTTTTATTAATCCTACAGAAAATTTAGCATTGTTAATTACAGTTGGTTTGATTATTGCTATAGCTTCAGCCACACAAGACATAACAGTAGATGCATTAAGAATAGAACAAATTGCAGAAAATGAGAATGAATCGATGGCTGCTGGTGCAGCTATGGCTGTTGTTGGATGGTGGAGTGGATATAAATTAGGTGGTGTAATAGCTTTATTTACAGCTCAATATTTCGAAAACATTGGAATAACTAATTATTGGCAAATGACTTTTTTAGTCCTAGGCGTGGTAGTAATCTTAATGAACATAGGGTTATTGTTTGTACATGAGCCTATCTTGACTGATAGACAGTTAAGACAAAAAGAAACTGATGAACTTATAGAAAACAAACTTGGGTCAAAAAATATAATAACTAGTATAGTAGCATGGATAACTGGAACCTTGGGAGGTCCCATAATAAGCTTCTTTAAAAAAAATGGGTTTTCTATAGCTGTTGGAATTTTAAGTTTTGTTTTTTTATTTAAAATAGGTGAAGCGTTTCTTGGTCGAATGTCTATAGTGTTTTATAAAGAAATAGGTTTTTCTAAAGGTGACATTGCAATTTACTCAAAAACTTTAGGATGGATAACTACAGTTATATTTACATTGTTGGGCGGACTTTTTGTAATTAGATCTGGAGTTTTAAAAGCGCTTTTTTTAGCTGGTATATTAATGGCTTCAACTAATTTACTGTTTACTGCTTTAGCATGGAGTGAAAAATCAGAATTACTTTTTGCAGTTGCAGTGATATTTGATGATATTGCAGCTGCCTTTGCTACTGTAGCTTTTGTAGCATTCATTTCATTGTTGGTAGATAGAACTTATACTGCTACCCAATATGCTCTACTTGCATCTATTGGAACGGCTGGAAGAACTACTCTTGCTTCATCCTCAGGAGCATTAGTTGATTTGTTAAATGGAGATTGGGGAATTTTCTTCATTTTAACAGCTGTAATGGTTATACCATCTTTAATTTGTCTATGGCTGATTAAAGATAAATTAAAACTTCGTGAAAAATAATTTTATTTCTAATAAAAATTTTTCAAATATTTATGAAAAAAATTCTAAACTATCTGAGGTAAGTTCACAAATTTTATATGGTGAAAAATTTAAAGTTTTATCAAAAAATAAAAATTGGTTAAAAATAAAAACATCTTTTGATAACTATATTGGATATATACAAAATCAAAATCTTATAAAAAAATTTATACCTACTCATAAAATATTTAAACTAAAATCAAAAATATTTAAAAACTCTACAAACAAAAGATTTTATCCAACAAGGAAATATCTTCCTTTTGCATCAAAAATATTAATATTAAGGAAAAATAATAAATTTGTAGAATATGAAAAAAATAAGTGGATTAAAAAAATAGATATAAAAAATATTAATCATATTGAAAAAAATTATTTGAAAATACTCAAGCTTTTTTTGAATACTAAATATATTTGGGGTGGTAAATGCTATCAAGGCATTGACTGTTCTGCAATATTACAATTATTTTTTTACTACAACAATAAATTTTACCCTAGGGATACAAAAGACCAAATAAAATATTCAAAAAAAAATAAAAGAATAAAAAAATTTAAGAAAGGAGATATAATATTTTGGAAAGGGCATGTCGCTGTTTGCATAAATTCAACTCAGCTAATCCATGCTTATGGTCCATCGAAAAAAGTTTTAATTATGTCTATCAATCACACGTGCAAAAATATTAAAAAAACAGCAAATTTAATTGTGAAAAAAATCTCTAATATTTTAAATTAATTTCTACCGAAATCAGGTTTATTAATATCTTGTTTTAATTTAATTATTTTTTTTCTAACTTTTTTAGTTTCAATCAGTTTTTTTATAATTGATTTATTGTTTTTTGATTTAATATCTTTTTTAAATGATTTTAAATTTTGAATAAATAAGTCAATAGCTTTCGATATATTAGATTGATTATTAAAAAAAATATCTCTCCACATAATTTCATTTGATGCTGCAATTCTTGAAAAATCTCTTAATCCTCCAGCGCTATATTTAATTAGATCATATTTTTTTTGTTTCTCAAAATCTTGTGCTGATTTAACTAAATTATATGCAATTAAGTGTGGTAAGTGACTTGTCATCGAAAAAACTGAATCATGTTTTTTGGAATTCATTTTTACAACCTTTGAGCCAATCTTTTTCCAGAACTTCTCTAGAAAAACTAAATGTTTTTTATTTGAATTTTTTTCTTTGATTAGAATACACCACTTTCCTAAAAATAAATTACTATCACCAAATTCTGGTCCACTAACTTCTGAGCCTGAAATAGGATGACTTGAGGTCCATGAAATACCCTTTTTTAATTTTTTCTTAATTAATGCTAAAGGAATTTCTTTGGATGAACCAACATCTGTAATGATTGTTTTACTGGTTAAATATTTATTTATTTTTAAAATTATTTTTGCATATTCACTCATTGGTGTACAAAAAATAATCATATCCATTTTTGGTATTACACTTTTAAAATTGTTAGCAATCGAACATGGTAATTTTAATTTTTTTATTTTTATAATATTTGCTTTTGATTTTTCGTAAACAAATATTTTTTTACATATCTTCTTTTTATCAATCACTCTTAATAATGAAGACCCAATTAAACCACACCCTATAATCAAAATATTTTTCATTATTTGTTAAACATATTGCTCATCGCATTTATAAATTTTATATTTTCTTTGGCAGTACCTATTGTAAGTCTCAATCTATTTTTTATATTATAACCATCTTCTGTAGATCTTAAAATGATTCCTTTTAGTTCTAATTCTTTAAAAACGTATTTTGCTGAAAATTTACTTTTATCAAAGTTAAGTAAAAAAAAATTAGCCGAAACTTCGTTACTTAATATATTCCACTTATTTAAAAAAAATTTTATTTTATTTCCCCAGGTAATATTGTGCTTTATTGAACGTTTTATAAAATTTTTGTCCTTTAGCGCTTCTCTTGCAGCAATTTGTGCCGCTTGATTAACATTAAATGGTGGTTTAATTTTATTCAAGGCTTCAATAATTTTTTTTGCTCCATACCCCCAGCCAACTCTTAAGGCTGCTAAACCATAAATTTTTGAAAAAGTTCTTAATATAATAACATTATTTTTATTTTTAAATATATCTAAACCAGATTTATAATCTTTATTCTTCATATACTCAAAATATGCATCATCTAAAACTAATAATATTTTTTGATTTAATTTTTTTCTTAAATTAATTAACTCAGATTTATTCAAATATGTTCCCGTTGGATTGTTTGGATTTGCCAAAAAAACAATCTTAGTTTTTTTAGATACTTTTTTTATAATTTCTTCTATGGATACTTTAAAATTTTTTTCTTTAGCAAGCTTAACATTGGCTCCAACAATTTTAGCATAGATCCTGTACATCAAAAAACTATATTGTGGAACCACTACTTCATCTGATCGATTTAAATATAATTGACAAATCATTTGAATTATCTCATCAGATCCTGAGCCACAAATAATTTTGTTAAAATCACAATTGTATACTTTTGATATTTCTTTTCGTAAATCTTTGGACTTGCTGTCTGGATATTTTGATATATTCATATTCTTTGTAGACAACATTTTTTTAGCTTTTGGACTAATTCCAAGTGCTGATTCGTTTGCTGATAATTTTATAATATCTTTGAGTTTACCAACTTTGGCTCTACCTGGCTTATAAGCTTGAATCTTAATTATTTTAAATTTTGGTATAGTCATTTTATTGCTTATTTACTTTATAAATAAATTATTAAACTTTTATAGTGCATAAGTGAATTAATTAAAAAAATTGACATAAGAAATGACTTCTAGTACAAAAAATATGCGCTGATTTAACTGAATTGCGAGCGCTTTAAAAAACCGCTAAATAAGTTTTTTTATCTCTCAATTCATCAAAAATTAAAATTTATGAATAATATAAATGATATAAAAAAAATTATTGTCGATAAACCACTTAAATTAGATTGTGGAAAAATTATTAATAATTTTCCAGTTGCATATGAGACCTATGGCACACTTAATAAAAAAAAGGACAATGCAGTTTTAATTTTTCATGCTTTAACAGGTGATCAGTTTGTTTCAGGTATTAACCCTATAACCCAAAAAGATGGATGGTGGTCTTATGCTGTTGGCCCTAATAAAGCGATAGATACCAATAAATATTTTATAATATGTGCTAACGTGATCGGTGGGTGTATGGGATCATACGGACCTAGCGATGTTGATCCGATTACAAAAAAAAATTTAGGGACAAGTTTTCCAATCATTACAATAAATGATATGGTTAATGCTCAATATAATCTTTTAGACTTTTTTAAAATAAATAAACTATTTTGTGTGACTGGTGGTTCAATGGGTGGCATGCAAGTCCTTCAATTTGTAAGTAATTTTCCAGACAAAGCAAAAATTGCTGTACCTATTGCTTGTACAGCAAGTCACTCTGCTCAAAATATAGCCTTTAATGAACTTGGTAGACAATCAATTATGGCTGATGCTAATTGGGCAAATGGAAATTATTCAAATGAAAAACTAAACCCAGATAAAGGCTTGTCCGTTGCAAGAATGGCTGCACATATTACTTATTTATCTAAAAATGGTTTACAAGAAAAATTTGGAAGAAAATTACAAGAAAGAGATGATCTAAAATTTAGCTTTGATGCCGACTTTCAAATCGAAAGTTACTTGCGATACCAAGGATCCGTTTTTGTAGACAGATTTGATGCCAACAGTTATCTTTATATAACTAGAGCTATGGATTATTTTGATTTAATTAAACAACATGATGGAAATTTATCTAAAGCATTTGTGAAATCAAAAACTAAATTTTTTGTTATATCTTTTACTTCGGACTGGCTTTACCCCACATCAGAAAATAAAGATATTGTTATAGCTTTAAATGCAATTGGATCAGATGTTGGGTTTGTTGAAATTGAATCTGACAAAGGACACGACTCATTTTTATTAGATATCCCTGAATTTTTAGATACTTTAAAAAATTATATTAACACTTCTTATTTAAATAATCAGACATGAAACAAGAATTCAAAATAATTGCAGATTTAGTAGAAAAAAGTACACGAGTTTTAGATGTTGGATGTGGTGATGGAACATTAATGGAATTTTTAAAAAATAATAAAAAAATAGATATAAGAGGAATTGAAATTTCAAAGAGTAATATACAAAAATGTGTAGGCAAAGGTTTGATAGTAATTGAGGGTGATGCAGAAAAGGATCTTATTCAGTTTCCCAATCAATCCTTTGATTTTGTTATCTTAAGCCAAACACTTCAGGCTTTTTTAAACCCTGAAAAAGTTATCAATGAACTATTACGGGTTGGTAAAAAAGCTATAGTTACTGTGCCAAACTTTGGTTTTTGGAAAGTAAGACTTGAATTATTAATTAAAGGAACAATGCCAATTACAAAAAACTTACCAGATGAATGGTATAATACACCCAACATTCATATGTGTACGATAAAGGATTTTTTTAATTTTTGTAATAATAGAAAAATAAAATTAGATAAATCATTGGCTCTCCATAATGAGAAAATCTCATTAATTAAAAACGGTAATTTAAATATAAAAAACTTATCAGCAGAATTAGGAATATTTTTAATTGAAAAATAAATGAAAATTGAAATAATTCCATGTCTGCAAGATAATTACGCCTATCTAATAATTGATGAAAAAAAAAATATTGGGTGTGTGATAGACCCTAGTGAGTCAGCTCCAATTATTGAATATTTAGAAAAAAATAAAATTAATTTAAAATTTATACTAAATACTCATCATCACTTTGATCATGTGGGAGGTAATAAAAAGTTAAAAGAAAAATATGGAGCAAATGTAATTGGTTTTAAGGGGGATAAAGACAAAATTCCTGGAATTGATATTCTTGTTGATGATCAGGAAATTTGGAAATATGAAAGTTTTGAATCAAAAATAATTCACATACCAGGACATACACTTGGGCATGTTTGTTTTTACTTTTATAACAACAAATCAATATTTACTGGTGATACTTTATTTTCATTGGGTTGTGGTAGAATATTTGAAGGAACATATTCTCAAATGTATGAGTCTTTAAAAAAAATAAAAGATCTACCACAGGACACAAAGGTGTTTTGTGGTCATGAATATACGATTCAAAATTCAAAATTTTGTATCCTGCATGATAAGAATAATGAAAATCTAAAAAAGAAAATAAAAGAAGTAAAAAAAAAATTACAGAATAATTTGCCTACTATCCCATCAACTATTAAGGAGGAACTAGAGTGTAATATTTTTCTTAGGTCAAACAATATCAAAACTTTTTCAAAATTGAGAGATTTAAAGGATAATTTTTAGTTTATTCGGCTTGACTATAATAGGTCCCCGACTATATTGCAGGCTATAAAAAATTAAATTAAACAATGTCATACGCAATAATACAAACAGGTGGGAAACAGTATAAAGTAAAAGCTGGAGAAATTCTTAAAATTGAAAGATTGATAGATTCTAAGCCTGACACCAAAATAGAGTTTAAAGAAATATTAGCTTACGGAGATGATAAAACTATTGAAGTTGGATCTCCAGTGGTTAAGGGCTCAAAAGTAGAAGCAGATTTAATTGAGAATAGCAAAGATAGAACAATTTTAATTTTTAAGAAAAGAAGAAGACAAAATTCAAGAAGAAAAAATGGTCATAGACAACAATATTCATTGATAAGGATTAATAAAATTTTTTCTAAAGATGGTAAAGTTCTATCTGAGGCAGAAAAAATGGTTAAACCAACTAAAAAAACTGAAAAAATAAAGGTTGTAGCAGAAACTAAAGTAACAACTAAAAAAAAAGAAGCTAAAGTAGTTGCTAAAAAAGTAGAACCTAAAGTAGTAAGCAAATAAATTAGATAAATTATGGCAACAAAAAAAGCAGGTGGATCATCGAGAAACGGACGAGATAGTGCTGGTCGAAGACTTGGCGTTAAGAAGTATGGTGGTGAAGTAGTAATTCCTGGAAACATAATTGTTAGACAAAGAGGAACAA
>MDTF01002023.1_pt1 | contig 11826 bp, 10 predicted proteins | sample 811191 | NCBI WGS metagenome assembly MDTF01 (sample SAMN05326649, study PRJNA326480) | marine metagenome | isolation source: seawater | place: Southern Ocean | collected 2011
GAGATCAGCAGGGTTGTTTATGATATTTCTAGCAAACCCCCGGCAACTATTGAGTGGGAGTAGGAGTTGATTTAGCTAGTAGTTTTGAGATACAGAAGTATGATTAAGTATGTAAAACTACAAAAATAAAAATTAAATATTAAAAAAATGCATACAAGATTAAACAAAATTTTAAAGAAACAATTTATATTTTTTACATTAGGAGCAATTATTTTATTTTGCGCTTCTGGATACTTTCTTAGTGATGACAGATATTTTAATCAAATAATTTCTGACAATAATATTAGTAGCCCAATAGATGCTTTCAACTATATTAATCTTAATACATCTAACCCAGATAGTTCAGATGAGTCTAAACAAGAATGGGATCATGTTATGCAGCCATACCAAACTCCAAGACATATTCTGACTAATAGAAATTATATTTGGTGTGACGAAGGCGCTATTCTTTTAGCCACAATCGTCCATGAGCTTGGTTACAAGACAAGGTTAGTGGATATGCTGGATGATGATGGAGTTAGTCGTCATACAGCTTTAGAGATTTATGATGGTAAAAGATGGATCCTTTTTGATACGCTAAATGATATTTATGGTGTTTCATATAATGATTCTGCGGGTTATATCGCTTCTCCAAGGTATAGGAATTATCCACGTTTTTACAATTTTTTAGTTCAAAATAATTTCTTTGTACAGCAAGCTGCCCTTACGATTAGAGGTGTGCGTTAATTTTGAATAATAATAATTTAAATGCAGGGCTAAAAGAATGAAAATTAAGATACTCTTACTATTTCTAATTATTAGCATTACTTCTGCAACCTATGGTTTTGCAGTTGGTTTTCTTCAAATCTTCCCTTTTTCAGTAATTCAAGAAATAAAAGAAAAAATTGAATATGCTTCTGTCAGCGCTCAGCCAATTCAACAAATGCAAATAAACAGTAGCGAACAATCTGAATTAAATGAAAGGTTGTATGGAACCAATGTCCAACTTCCAAAGTCTCTAGAGTTAGGTAACTCTATTAATTTAAATAATTTTTCTCTTTCATGGGGGCATCACGATGTACCAGGCCTTGAAAAAGTAGGTGCCGTAGACATCACAAAAGCTAATATCTGGTATTTAAATCAAGAGGATAAGAGGCTCATAAAGACTTTGAAATTAGAGGGCAAGATATCGCAACAATCAGGTATTAAAGCAATTTTTAACTTACAGAGCAGAGATTTCGCTTATGTTACATACATAGATGGCGATTGTGCTTCCGCCCGAATTTATGATCTTGAAAAAATAAAGATTGTTTTTCAGATGCCATGTCTTCCAAATGTTCAAAATGCTGATATGAATGGAGCAGGAGGAGGCGTTTTGCAAATAAGCGACAACGAGGTTCTTCTTGGTACTGGCACACCCTCAGTTGACAGAGTCGATAGTGATATAAATATTTTAGCCCAAGATAATAAAAGCTTTTGGGGAAAGATACTCTCCATTTCATTAATAGATGATCAAATTGAGGTATCAATTTATAGTAAGGGTCAAAGAAACACGCAGGGAATATTTTCTATAGATAATACTATTTTTAGTGTTGATCACGGCCCAAGGGGTGGCGATGAATTAAATATAGTGGAAAAAGGGATGAATCATGGTTGGCCTATTCAATCTTTAGGTTCCGAATATGACCTTAATAAAATAAATAAAGATTATAGTTTAATTGATAATAATTCATCTCCCTTGCTCTCATTTGTTCCGTCAATCGGGATTAGCTCAGTCTCCAGTTGCCCAACAAATTATGCAGACTATTACTCACCACAAAAGTGTGTCGCGGTATCTTCAATGAGAGGTGGTTCTATATTTTTTATAGTTCATGATGGCGCAAAAGTTTTATTCTATGAACGCATAAATCTTAAATATCGCATTCGAAAGTTTAAGACCTATGATGATAGTTTTATTGCTATCACAGACTTCACAGGAATAATTATTGGTAAGTTATCAGAAATAACGCCTTAAATTCTTCTCCCTATAAAATACTGTAGATTATTAAAAATAAGCTTTTTATGAATAAAAGTTAATTTATCGTTTTTACTTACAACTCCTTAGCTTGTATGCAGTTAATTCATCTCCATTATCAGTATTTGTAAAAGGAATAACCTTGCCGCCAGTAGCAGTAAACAAAACAAATTGGCATGAATTATGCTTGTACGACATAGGGGCAGCTGAACCAGCGAAAGAAACCTCGTCAAACCAAACCAAATTACCATCAGTGTCATATGCATAAACTTTTGTATCCGGAGTTCCTGTTGCGAAAATAAGGCCACCAGCAGTAGTTAAAACACCACCAAAATTTTTATCACCATTCGCAATAACATTTTTGTATTTATCAAGCCTTGCTCCAAATGGGATAGACCATATTTTTTTTCCTGAAACTAAATCAATTTTTGCAATCCCTCCCCAGGGTGGTTTGCTTGCTGGGTAACCATCTTTATCAAGTAAAAGTTGCCAAAAACCTCGCGAGGAGAGCAGACCAAATTTTTCCAGTCTAGAATCATATTTTTTAAATTGATCAAAAATTGAATGATGTTCTTTCTCAGAAATATCATATGAGATATTAAAGTATTCGTGAAGGTCTTTAAGTTTGCCAAAGTCTTTGATATCGCTATTTTTATTTGTTAATGAAACTCCCACTAAAGGGGGATAAAAGTTGTCACCCTCAGTCTCATATTCATATGAGCCTTTTCTAGAGACACCATGACAAGATGAGCAATTTTCTATATAAATTTTATTTTTTGGAACAAAAGGCAAAGAAGTGAAGATATTTTCAGCTAATTGCTGTCTTTCTCTACCAAGATATTGAGCTAATTCTTTCCTTGATTCTAGGCTAAGGTTTTGGGCTTGTGCTGCCATAGCCCCGGTTGTCAATGCAGCGTAAATTTCATCTTCAGGCATCTTGCCTATGAGCATCCTGCTTGGGGCATGGCCTCCAACATGACAACTTGAACAGTTCTCTTGATAGTTTCTCTCTTCATTAGTAGATGATTTAAGAGATTGATATTTCCCAACTAGCTTTTCCACTAGTCTGTGAAGTTTATCTGTATAAAAAGCTCGTAAAATCCATGGTTCTTTATTAAATGGAACAATCAATGAAGGGTTTTTAGCCGAAAAATCTATAGCACCTCCCGATAGATTAGCGCCTCCATTAATTCCATACATTAAAACATCATGATTTAAAGATGGAGGAAGAAAAATTTCTGACTTGGCATGACGAATTTTTCTATCAACATATTCTTTGTTGCTTTGGTCAAGATGGCTGAAGTCATTTTCCATATCAACATAGATATCATGAAAGGGCTCAGGAATTAAAAATCTTTTTTGAAAGAGTGGCGTTTCTTCTCTTGGAATATCAGATTGCTCAACTTCAATCATTGCAATAGAATTTTCGTGAAAAGGCTTTCCATTCAATGCATCCAATAATATTACATCACCTTTTTTATTGACTGCTACCAAGGCCTTAACCTTCTTTCCATTTTTCTCTAGATCTAAAAGAATAGGGTTGCCCATTAAATCAAGATCCCATAGATCATGCTCTATAAACTGAAAACGCCATTTTATTGCCCCAGTTTCAACGTTAAAAGCTATGATGCTTGATTCTAAATTAGGCTCTGTTCTATACCAACCCATCAAGCCTCCATAACTACCTGTCAGAACATATGCTAATTGAGTTTCAGGATCAAAAGAAAAGCCAGACCAGACGCTAGCTTTATAATTGTTCATTTCAAGACTTATGCGCCAAATCTCTTCTTTCGAAACAATATCATATGCTTTAATTCCATCAAGATATGTTGCAATAATAATTTTTTTATCAGTAATTACTGGTGGCACAGACACAGAGCCACTCTCGAAATACCCAAGAATACTGCCATCTTTCTCATCGATCTCCATAACGCCAATTCCGGTCGGCACATAAATTTTTGGCTTCAACCCTGCAGCAAAGGTAATCCCCCTAGGATTAATCTTCTCTTCTAGTTCTAACTCCCAAATTAAATTACCACTATCAGGATCGAGGGCAAATACGCTTGTTGGAGATGAAGAAATAATTTTTGTTCCTGTAAAGATAGGCGAGGATTGAACTGTTAGCCTTTCATCAATTTTGCCAGAAGAATATTTCCAAGCTAATTCTAAATCACTTATATTCGATGGAGTAATCTGATCTCCTGCATAGAATCTTTCAGACTTATAGCTGCCTGAGCTATGATTCCATTCTTGTGCTTCTAATGCAAAAAATGAAAAAAAGATTAAGAATAAGAAAGCAGTTTTAGAGTTTATAGCACGCATATTTTTTTTAAAATTTGATCTAGATACTTACGCAGTAGGTTGTAAGAAATTAATTTATTTCAATACTTATCTATTATAATGAATTTTTATTTTTTTAGTGCTAAATACATGTTAAACGCGAATGAGTTCTTAAGTGAGTTATATTCTAGATTAGATGCTGGAAACCCTTTGTACAATGATGGCCAGATTCTTTTAAAGAATTTTACAGATAATGAGATTGCCTCTCATTATATAGATCAATATGCATCTATTCTCCCAGCTGATAAAACTGCAAAGATTCTTGATATTGGAGTTGGGGAAGGCTGGTTCGGATCCATATGCTATCAATTAGGATATCAACATGTTGAATTAGCAGATTTTGGATGCACATCAAAATTTTCTCAAATTCAAGAAAGTCTTAGTGAGATAAAAGCTTTGCATGATGTTGAAACATCAGTTAAAGATTTGCTTCAGAAAGATAAATTCCATGATCAGTATGATTTTATCCATATGTCACATGTGATTGAACATATTCCTAAGTATGATCTCATTGCAACTATGGACTCACTTAATAATGCGCTTCATAGGCAAGGACAGCTATTTATAAGAACACCAAACTTATTAGGGCCTATTCCATTTAATGCATTGTACTGCACTGCAGGTCACGAATATGGCTTTGTGCCTTCAAACCTTGATCAATTTTTTCAAATTTCTAACTTTGAGGATATTGAAATACATGATCTTAAGATACCCTCCAAGGGCTTTAGCCAAATTATTGGCAGCATCATCAGAAAACTATATATGCTTAATGAAAAAATTAAATACCGTGCATTTGAGGGCATATACCCTCGATCTGTTGATCCTGAGCTGATAATGTCTGGCTACAAAAAATAAATCAAAAAACAATGACAGATTTAATGCACTGCAATATAATCTCATCAACAAAAATCAATATAAACCCCAGATATTACTAAGAGGAATTATGAGAGTTTTTTATGCTGAAGCTAATTATGGCAATGAAGAAATAGATGCTGTTATTAAAGTTTTAAAAGAAGATCGGCTAGCTATTATGGATGGCAAGCAAGTGCATGAGCTTGAGAAAAAGGTTGCAAATTTATTTCGAAAAGATTTTGGGCTGATGACAAATAGTGGTTCTTCAGCAAATTTACTAGGGATTCAAGGTTTACGATTACCCGACCAATCTAAAGTTATAACACCAGCACTTACTTTCTCCACTACAATCGCTCCTTTGGTTCAAAGCAATTTAGTGCCTTTATTTGTTGATGTTGAGTTAGATACATTGCAGATTGATACTTCACTTTTAAAAGACATACCCCTAGATGGAGTTTCAGCAATCTGTGTTCCTAATCTCATTGGCAATATAGCTAATTGGGAAGAAATTTATTCCTTTGCAAAGTCAAACAATCTAAAAATTATAGAGGATTCTGCTGACACTATAGGATACAAATATAATACCAACCTTAATGATTGGTCAGATGTCGCAACTACAAGTTTCTATGCATCACATGTTGTTACTGGGTCTGGGTTTGGCGGTATGACAGCCTTCAAAGATCAAGAATGCTACGAATATGCAAAATCTTTGAGAGGCTGGGGCAGAAGATCATCTCAATATGGAGAGACAGAAGATTATAATCGTCGTTTTGACTGCAAGATAGGTGGGTATGATTATGATGATAAGTATGTCTTTGATGATCTCGGATATAATTTTATGCCGTCTGAGATATCAGCTGCATTTGCTATAGTTCAATTGAGTAATTTAGAGAATAATCTGCAGGGAAGAGCAAATAATTTTGCTGCTCTTTCTGAGGTTTTCTCGCAATCTCCAAACTTTGATACGTTTAGAACATACGACAATGTTTTTACAGGCTGGTTAGCATTTCCAATGTTGCTAACCAATAAGCTAAAAGGGAAGAGAAAAGAATTTCAAATATTTCTAGAGAAAGCTGGCATTCAAACTAGAACTATTTTTACAGGCAATATTTTAAAACAACCAGTTGCTGAAAAATTTAAATGGGAGTCGCATGGCACCTTTGACATTTCAGACGAGATTATGCAAAACGGAGTAATGTTAGGCTGTCACAATCAAATGAATGAAGAAAAAATGGCCTATATGAAGCAAAAAGTGTTTGAGGCAGAAGCAGAGATTGCATAAAACAATATATGTTACTGGTATCACCGGGTTTATTGGTAGAAATTTAATCCCTCACCTTCTCCAGACATTTGATCAAGTGATCAACTTCACTAGAAATGGAACACTTCAGGTTTTCGCAAAAAAAAAGACGAAAGAATTAAAGATTTCTCAAGAATTTATAAATGAGAATCCTTCAGACTGCTTGATTAACTTAGCGACCCTATATCAACCATATCCCAAATCTCTTCCTGAGCTAGAGCAACTGGTAGAAGCAAATATTCTATTTCCCGCCCGTGTAATTGGCGTGCTTAATAGCTTGGAAAATTTAAAAATTATTAATGCTGTAAGCTATCATCAGCTCCTAGATTTTCCTGCTCAAAATATTTATTCGCTATCCAAGGAACTCTTTAAAAAATTCTTAGATCACCAGTCATTTGAAGTGGTTAATGTCTATATTTTTGATACCTTTGGTGCAGGCGATGGGCGGAATAAGGTTACGGACATATTTATTAAAAATATCCTCACAGGAAAGACAATCATCATTCCAAAGAATGAAATAAAAATTAATCTTTCAGACAGCCAATCGGTTTGCATTTCTTTAGCGAAAAGCATTGATCTTAACTCCGGCAGTTATTCATTAATGAGCCCTGATACAATTTCTTTAGAGTCTTTGGCTAATAAAATTATGGAAATTTCTCAGATAGAAGTTCCACTCTTGATGGAAGGTAGCGGAGCAAATTATTTCGATGATATTAAAGAATTTCCTCAAAATATCTACTCTTCATATTCAAATTACTCACTTCAAAATGGCTTAACAAATAGAATCTTAGAGATTCAAAATTCAATTTAATTCAATGGTCCTTAAAAATTTTTTTAAAGGCTTTCCAGATAATCGAGGGTATTTAAATCCAATTGATATCGAATCTCTGCTTAGCGAGATAAATAAACCTGATTTTAATTTTAAGTATCAACTACTTTCTTCTTCAGTAGAGAAAAATATTTTTAGAGGTTTCCATTATCAGGCAGAGCCTTTCGAACAAACAAAAATTTTAATTATTCACCAAGGATCAATTAAAGATATTATTTTTCCAATTAATAGCCCATCTCGAGCTTCTCTCATGGAATTTGATTTAGAGGCAGGTGATGTAATTGTCATCCCAAGTAACTATGCTCATGGATTTTATACAAAAACTCCAAATGTATTATTGCAATATCTTATCGATGAAAAATTTTCTCCCAATCATTACACTGGATTTAGCCCCTTAGAATATATCAAGACTGCCTCATTTAGCTCTATGCCACTCATTTCTTCTCAAGACTTAAACTTACCCAAATTGATCCTTTAAAGATTCTTATTGATATCCTTGCGGCAGTAATTTAATTATAATATTAATATTAAGCCCTTCGATGTCTGCTACATAACTATTAATATAAATATATATAATGCCCAATAAAAAATTTCTTAGTATTGGTATAGCATCTTTTAATAGAGCTAAGGCTATTGAAAAGTTAATTCAGGAAATCATTGATTTTGATTTAAATGATCAAATTGAAATTATAGTTATAGATGACTGCTCTTCAGACAATACCTTTGATGTTATATCTAAATTTACGTCTTTTGAGAATGTTACGGTGCTGAGAAATTCTAAAAACCTTGGACGCGCAAGAACTCAATTGAAATATTTTAACCTTTGCAAGACAGAGTATCTTGTCGAGCTTCCTGATGATGAGATGTTATTGAAAGATGGTTTATTAGAGTTATTATCATTGCTTCCAACTATTGATGTAGATTTCTTATCTACAAAATGGATTGATACAACTGGACTTTACTATGATGTTCGCGGGAGTGATGTGGTGAAAGAAATTTCTTTAACTCGTCTTAGAGAGCAATCTGAGCATAGTATTGGATGCGTGTTTAGAGCATCAATTATAAAATCTTCTGAACAATACATTATTGAAAGACTGGATAGAAATTGTGCTCTTGCTTTTTTCTATCATCAAAATATTGTTTTATGTATGGCAAAGTTAAATAATTTAAAATTATTCAGCTCTCCTATTGTGCTTGGAGGATACAGGACTGATGGTCCTCACGACTCTAATTTTGTAGACCATCAAGGTAATGGTTACCGCAGCCTTTCGGCTGGATTTAATAAGTACATTGGTATGAGAAGTTTCTATCAAGAAATGATCATTCGCTATCATGACTCCCCAATGCTTGGCGAGCTTAAAGCAGTTTCCCAGTATCACAACTTAGCTTTATATGGAGTAATAGATGATGCAATATCACACAGCGATGAAGAGGATTTAGAGGTGTTAGCTATCGCTGAAAGCCTGCGAGCAGGCTCAATAAGAAATTTTTTTAATCCAATTACAGCTTTGAAGTACTTTTGTATCTTTCTTATGACCAAGCTTAAATCATATAGGTATAAGTAGAATGAAGTATAAAATCTCAATCATTGGTATGGGTTATGTTGGTTGTGGAAATGCATTAATGCTTTCCAAACAGCATGAAGTATCTATTGTCGATATTGATGAAAGTAAAGTAAAAAACTTCAATAATGGCCAATTACCAATCCATGATGTATTTGCTCAACAATATTTTGAAAATGAAGATCTACATTTATCAGCAACAGTTAATCTAAATGAATCTATTCAGGATGCTTCTTTTATAATTCTATCTCTTCCAACTAATTTTGATGAGACAACTAAACAATATGACACGAAGATCATTGAAGAAGTTGTTAATCATATAATTCATGAAAACATCGGCGCGTTAATTGTAATTAAATCAACTGTAAATATAGGCTATACAAAATCTTTAAGTGAGAAACTCGGAACTAAAAGAATCATTTTTAGTCCAGAGTTTTTGAGAGAAGGTTACGCACTCGAAGATAATTTATTTCCTTCTCGAGTTATAGTCGGAGGTGAAGATGAGGATTCTAAATTATTTGGAAAAATTCTATGCGAATCTTCTAGTGCTGGATCAGCTCAATTATTATTAATGGAATCAACGGCTGCAGAGTCAGTAAAGCTCTTTTCTAATACTTATTTAGCAATGCGTGTTGCATACTTTAATGAGCTGGATGGATTCTGCATGGATAATAATATTAATACTCAAGATGTGATTACAGGTGTTTCCCTAGATAAGAGGATTGGTGAATTTTATAACAATCCTTCATTTGGATTTGGAGGATATTGTTTGCCAAAAGACTCCAAGCAGCTTTTAAATAGATTTAGCGACTCTCCTCATGATTTGATAGAAGCAATTCAAAGCTCAAATCACTCCAGAATAGAATTCTTGTCACAAAAAATTATTGGGGCTTCTCCTAAGATTGTCGGGATATATAAACTAGCTATGAAAGAGGGCTCAGACAATTCTAGAGATTCTTCAATCTTAAAAATTATCGATAGGCTTTTATTGGGAGGTATAGAGATTATAGTATTTGATCAATCAATTAATGAGTTGCATATTAAAAATATAACTCTTTTCCATGATTTCAATGAATTTGTGGACAGAGCTGATTTAATTATTGCAAACAGGCTAGACAATCAAATCAAACCTTTCTCAGGTAAAATCTTTTCAAGAGATATTTTTTCTTCTGATGAGTAAATAGCAATAATATGAATATTTTAATTACTGGCGGAGCAGGCTTTTTGGGAGCGAATTTGTCTAAATCTCTTCTAGAGGAGGGTCATTGTGTTACATCAATAGATAACTTCCATAGTGGCCGCAAAGAAAACTTTGTTTCTTTTGAGAATTCATCTTCATTTCAATCCATTTCTCATGACATACGAAAGCCCCTAGAGATATCAGATAATATAGATCAAATTTATCATCTTGCTTGTCCAGCTTCTCCAAAATTCTATCAAGCCGATCCAATCTATACAACTGAGACTTGCGTTCTAGGTACCCTCAATGTGCTGAACTTTGCATTACAAAAAAATGCAAAAGTATTATTCACTTCAACTAGTGAAGTCTATGGCGACCCCGAGGTTCATCCTCAACCGGAGTCCTATAGGGGCTCGGTTAATCCCATTGGCATTAGGGCCTGCTATGATGAGGGCAAAAGATGTGCTGAAAGCCTTTTTTATGATTTTCACAGAACACATGGGCTGGATATAAAAGTTGCACGATTATTTAATACTTACGGCCCATTAATGAGAGCGGATGATGGGCGAGTAGTTTCAAACTTTATCTGCCAAAGCATCTTAGATCATCCTATAACCATGTACGGAGATGGGAGTCAAACCAGAAGCTTTTGCCATGTTGATGATTTGATTAGAGGTCTCCAACTTCTTATGAATACAGAATCTAACATCCCGCACCCCGTAAATTTAGGCAATCCTGGTGAATTTACTTTGTTAGAGCTAGTCAATCAAATAGAGTTGATAACAGAGAAAAAATTGCAAGTAGAATTCTTGCCACTACCTTTGGATGATCCGCAAAAAAGAAAGCCTGATATCAGCGTTGCTATGCAAAAATTAGAATGGGAGCCATCAATATCTTTAAAAGACGGCCTCAAAGACACCTATGAGTACTTTCAAAACCAACTTTAATAGATTTTGTCGTAACAGAAATTTTTTCTATTATTCTAGTCTTTAAGGTTTATCAGGATAACTTGCTTTCATAACCTCTTTTACAAATTTACTATAGGCAGTTTCCTCATGTGAATTATTTTTAACTATTCCTGTTAAGAGTAAGGTCATTAATGTAAGGGTGCCAGTTTGAAGAAATACTAAAATGAATACACCCATGACAACTGAAAACCAGCCTGGGGTGGCTATACCCATAAACTTGAGAAGAATTGCTATCAAGCCTCCTGTGACCGATAAGAATGCAATAAATGCACAAAAAATACCAACCCTTACAAGCACCTCTTCAGAAAAAATCATTAAAGCTTTGAATCCATGTAAAGCGAAACCCACAAAATTCAACTTTGATTTGCCAAAATACCTTTGACCTCTGTCCAGAGGACATTCTGCTAACCGAAGCTTGGATGATAGAATGGTGGCTGCAAAGTGAGTCCAAATTTCTGGCATTTTCACAATTCTTTGAAGGCTTGAAGATTTCAATGCTGTGAAATTTCCAAAACCAAATGACCTCCCTGTGAGTGATTTAAAAATAAACTTATAAATTTTATAAAAAATTTGAAATTGCCAAGCCTCTGATCTATTTCTTCTGTGCCCTACTGCAATATCAACATCATCTTGATCTAATTTTTTTAATAACTCTTTTATTGTATCTGGATTATCTTCCCCGTCAGAATCCATAACTACAATCTTATCCGCCCAATCCAATTGATCAGCAACATACTGCAGACCAATCGCAATAGCCTTCTGATGACCAACATTTTTTACTAATTTAAGAACTACGCCATCA
>MDTF01011813.1_pt1 | contig 11824 bp, 5 predicted proteins | sample 811191 | NCBI WGS metagenome assembly MDTF01 (sample SAMN05326649, study PRJNA326480) | marine metagenome | isolation source: seawater | place: Southern Ocean | collected 2011
AGGTGAGGATTTAAATTCCCCATCACTTCAATTATAGATTTGGCTTGATGATTTCTCTTTTCACGTTCTTCGATTTCAATAATCGATTGAACCATTTTTTGAACATTTCTTCCATATTCAGGAATGATTAATTTGGGTAACGAGGTATTATATTCCATTCAAACAATTTTATTTGAGGATGCTGAGTTTGGCAAATTTTGCCAGTAGAGTTTTCTCACCAATTCCTGTAAAGTTAACGCTAATTTTTTTATTGGCTCCATAACCTTCAAGCTTAGAAATAATACCCAGTCCAAAACGATCATGAGTCACCTTCATTCCTGTCTCGTATTTTTGATCGGAATAAGACCCTGTGGAAGAGTTTGGTCGAATTCTCTTAAGGTTTTGAGGAGTAAAAATAGGGCTACTTTTGGCTTTGGATATCTCACTTTTTTTGCTAGACTTATTAAATCTTGAAGGCACATTTGTCTTGTAATTTTCACTTGGACTAGACACCACTCTAGAGGAACGATTATTAGAAAGGTGAGTGAAAGTCAAATCAAGGTAATCATCATCTATTTCTTCAATAAATCTACTAGGCTCACAGTCGATTAAATTCCCCCAACGATATCGAGTCAAAGCAAAGCTTAGCGTAGCTCTTTTCTCTGCTCGAGTAATAGCTACATAAAACAAACGTCTTTCTTCTTCTAAATCTGCCCTAGAACTCATAGACATTTGAGAGGGAAATAAATTCTCTTCCAATCCCACAATATATACATAAGCATATTCCAGACCTTTAGATTGGTGAATGGTCATCAGTGAAACATGATTTCCATCGTCAATATCTTTTTTATCGGAATCGGTAATAAGAGCAATTTCTTCAAGATAATATGCCAAAGTGATGTTACGTTCTTCTTCAGGTTTTTCATTTTCTTCATTCACAAAATTCTGAATACCGTTGAGTAACTCTTGGACATTTTCATAACGACTAATCCCCTCGGGAGTTTTATCAATCTGATACTCTCTGAGCAAACCAGTATTTTTAGTAATATACATTGCTACTTCGTGAGCATCTTTTTGAGTAAGCATACCTTTGAAACTATTTATTAAAATCGAGAAATTATCAACTTTGCTTATGCTACCCGAATTCATACCTGTTGCTTCAGCTTTGATATTTTCTACAACTCTCCACAGGGATTTGTCTCCCTGCTGAGCGCAAACGGTCATTCTATCCATAGAACTATTTCCAATACCTCTTTTAGGGAAATTAATAATTCTCCTAAGGGCTTCCTCATCTCTAGAATTAGAAACTAGTTTAAGGTAAGCTAATACATCTTTAATTTCGCGTCTCTGGTAGAAGGAAAGACCTCCATATATCCGGTAAGGAATAGCTCTTTTTCTGAGGGCTTCTTCCATGCTTCTAGACTGCGCATTAGTTCGGTAAAGAATAGCAAAATTTGAGTTTTTCGCATGCTCATGTTGTTTAACTTCAATAATATTAAAGGCAACAACGGAAGCCTCATCGTTATCAGTCATGGTACGATTGACTTTTATTTTATCTCCCAAATCATTGGACGTCCAAACATTTTTTTTGAGTTGATCTTTGTTGTTGCTTATAATGCTATTAGCTGCCTTAACTATATTTTGGGTGGAACGATAGTTTTGTTCTAATTTAATTATTTCCGCATCGGAATAATCTTTTTTAAAGTTCAGTATATTTTGAATATTAGCTCCACGAAAGGAATAAATACTCTGGGCATCGTCTCCTACGACACAAATATTTTCATTTAAAGAAGCTAAAGCCTTGACAATTAAATATTGAGAATGATTAGTATCTTGATACTCATCTACTAATATGTAATTAAATCTATGTTGGTATTTATGAAGTACATCTGGATGTCGAAACATCAACTCATTAGTCTTCAATAAAAGGTCATCAAAATCCATTGCTCCGGACTTAAAACAAGCATTGACATATTTCTCATAAAGAAGACCCATTTGTGGTCTGTGCGCTATGTCATCCTGAGTTATGAGTTCTGTATTTGTATTGTAGGCTTTGACTGTGACTAAATTATTTTTAAAAGATGAAATTCTTGATTGCACCACATTGACCTTGTAAATGTCCGTGTCCAAAGACATTTCTTTGATAATCCGCCGTAGCAAGGCTTTAGAATCGTCTGTATCATAGATGGTAAAGTTAGAAGGATAACCAATTTTAGCTGCTTCAAACCTCAATATCTTTGCAAATACTGAATGGAAGGTTCCCATCCATATATTTTTGGCTTCCGCTCCGACAATGTCCTGAATTCGTTCTTTCATTTCTTTGGCGGCCTTATTTGTAAAGGTCAAAGAAAGAATATGAAATGGATCTACGCCTTGCTTAATAAGATGAGCAATACGGCATGTCAAGACTCTAGTTTTCCCAGAACCGGCTCCAGCAATAACCATCAATGGACCTTTTGTCCGCTCAACGGCTTGACGTTGAGAAGTATTTAAATGGGTTAAATAATCACTCATCTACCTATTTTATCTACTTTATATATAATCAAAATTTAATTTTTTAATTCTGTTTTAATTCACTGTTTAAGAAATAAAATGATTGTAAAAATGCATTAAATGATTAAATTATAGTTTAAAATCTAACTTTAAAAAATCAATTTTTCCATTTAATAATAAAATAAAAAATAACATGTTGTCCTAGAATACTGTAAATTACTAGAAATCAATATGTTTTTAAAAAAATAAGTTAATCAAAAAAAAAAACAACAGCGATAAATAAATTTGCTTTATTATAAATAAATTAGCTAATTTCATGGATGTTTTTTAACAAACAAAGAAACCTCTCAAAATATGAATCGTTTATTACATATATTGTGTTGTCTTATTCTTCAAATAAGTGCTTTTGCCCAAGAAGATTGTGACTCAATTCCAATACTAACAAATGAACGAATTAGTTACGAACTTTGTAACGATTCACTTATTACAGAAATATCTATAATCAATAGCGAATTCTTTTTAATTGACAGTTGCTTATGGATTAGTAATTTAAACTCTGAAGTATTAGTTGGTTATGACTTTCCTTTGGATATATATACTAATGAATTTGTGGATATTATCATTGTAGCCACGGACATAAATGGTTGCTCATCCTCAAAGTTTATTGAATTTAATGTAGAAAACGGTCTCCATATTGACTCTATATCGTCTTCTCTCCAAGTTAGTGATCCTTTTTGTTCAATTGAATACATACCTTCTGATTTCATATCTTCAATTGAAAATACTAACTATAACTACAATTGGATTGTATCTGGAAATGGTATAATTGATACAATATTTAACGATTATTACGCCCCCTTCATGACGTCTGGAACATTCGACCTTGGGCTAAGCATTACAGATATTGAACAAGAATGCACTCTAGAATGGGCGCTACATGAAGGTTTGGAAATACTAAAAAGTCCAGAAGTCGAAATCACTAGCCTTGAGTCATCTTATTGCGGAACAACTGTTGAACCAATTATAACAAATATTGCTATTAATGACTCAGCTTTTGGCAACCTAACTTACCAGTGGTCGCTAATGTATTATGGAGACCTCATCTCAGAATCTACTGAATCTTCGTTTAATTTCACACAAGAAAATAAAGGTTTATATCAAATTTTACTGGAAGTAGAAAATGAAACAAATTTATGCTCTACTGTTGATTCTTCCTCGTTCACTGTTGAAGATTTAAATCTAAATTTTGATTTCCCTTCTCAACCACAGTGCAGCGAGTTTTCATTTTTACCTATGAATTTCACGTCAGATTCAATTGATACTGAAGTGACTTATCAATGGGAAATCAGAGATAATTTAGACTCGATATTATATACTTCCTCTTCAAACAACCCAATCTTTTTGATGAATACAGCTGGAATATTTGATCTGTACTTGAATATTAACTCATCTTTAGAAAATAGTAATTGCTCCGTCACTACACTTATTGAAGATGCGATATCCATATATGCTACCCCAGATTTGATTCTTTCTTCTGGAGACACGATTCTGTGTGATACTATTTCAACACTTAATATTATTGACAACAACTACCAAGCTTCCATTTCCGAAATTCAAAATTTAGAATGGATTCTAACAAAAGACCTTATTCCAATAGTAAGCTCTACTGATCCTAATTTCGAATATGCTTTTAATGAAGTTGGGTCATATTTATTAGACTTAACCACCACAGGAGTAAACGGTTGCACCTCATCTGAGGAAATAAGTATTTCAGTTCATGAAGTATCCCTTTCTTTTGAAGAGATGACTCCTAGAGTGGAGTGTTATCTTGATACTATTGCCCCATCAGAGTACCTTTCCTCCCACCCATTAGGGTCTAATGTCTCTTATCTTTGGAGTCTCAAAGAAGAATCTGGAGAGATTCTTTATGATGATCTCATTGAATTCAATGGTACTTGGAATTTGAGTAATGCAGGTGTTTTTGACCTTTCCATACTAGTAAGTGATAATGGATGTTTTTATGGTGATACTTTAGAAGAATATATCACCGTTAAAATCTTGGATGCATCTATTGTTTCAAACATTAATAATTGCGCTATTCTTCCAGCGACATTACAAATATCTAACAACTCTCTCATCGACCAATCCTTAAGTCCGGATTTCGACTGGACCTTTACTCATACAGATGGAGATACATTAAGTAGTTCATTTCTAGAATTGCCAAGTATAGAAATAGATACAACAGAATTAATCAATGTTTCTCTAACCATTTCAGCGGAAGGCTGTTCAAATACGGAAACATTAATCGACAGTGTGGGTATTGGCTACTTGGTAGCAAAATTAGACACTTTTAATCATATTGCTAGCAATTGTCTTCCTTATGCATTTTCTGTAGCTCAAATCAATCTTCTTCCTGGAAACAGTCTTTTCGAGTATGAATGGATGCTCACAAATCCAAATGGAATTGACAATAATGTCTCAAATACATCAGAGGGTAATTTTGAAGTCAATGAATCTGGTGCCTATGACCTTAATTTAATGGTTACTGACGGCAATAATTGTACTGATGAAATCTCTATCCCAGATTTTGTTCTAATGAATCGCTATGAATTAGAAATCGCAAAAACAGATAATAATAGCTGTTTCAACAGTATTAATCTTCAAGTAGATTCTCTAGACAAATACTTCTTCTTAGACAGTTTTATTCCAGAACAGAACTTTCCTATTGAGGAAATAGACTTCGATTGGACTATTCAATCTTCTGAAGGAAACATACTACCATATTCTGAGACCCAAGATACAGCTCGATTTGTTATGATTGACCCAGGTGAATACAAAGCCTTTTACACAAAAACTCTCGATGATGGAAATTGTCAATACACAGATAGTATTAACTTTACAGTTGGAGTAATAGCTGAAATTTCGGATATCAATCCTGGTCTTTTCAGTCTCCAAGGAGAAAATGGAGAAAACTCTATTTGTCTTGGAAAAGAATTTCCACTAAATCAAAATACTTCCATAGGAATAGGTCCAAATTCCGACTTCACATGGACTTCAGATTCCGCTTTTTTCATTAGTAATACAACGGCAGGAGAAACGTCTTTGGTTGGTCAAGTCGAGGGTTTTTTCGATATCAGCATGTCTGTAATTAATGACTCTTTATGTCTGGATACAGCAACTAAAACTATTGAAATATATGATCTATATCCTGCGTTTAATTCACCTAACATTCCAGAGCAATGTGTTGGAGAATCGATTAGACTAGACAGTGAAAATAATTATTTCATCAATCAATTTGATTGGGAAGTTTCTCAAAAGAATTATTTGAATGGTGACTCTAGTATTACTCAACTTCCTTCTATACCAGTTCCTTTCTCATACTACACTTCAGAAGGAATTACTTTTGATATAGATATTGAATTAAGTATCACTTCAATTCATGGATGTACCAAATCAATAAAAGTAAATGACATGATCGATGTAGTGGGACCATTACCAAAATTTGCCATTGAAAGCGAAGATGGATGTGATTCTATTACTACAAAAATAATTGATCTTTCAGATTCCAATTTAATAGATACTTTCACAATGGATTATGGAAATAATGATACTTCGGCTTATATATTAAACGATACAATTAACCAAACCTATACATTTCCCTATCCTATTGAACTCCTCGAGGGAGATTCTTGTTACTTTTACCAAATAAATTTGGCAGCAGATTATCACTCATGCATAGATACTTTTAAAGGAGAAGTAAGGCTATATCCAAATCCAATATTAAATATCCAACCTAACATAACTATCGGATGCGTTCCGATGGAAGTGGAATTCGAGAATTTAGATATCTATGCACCTGAAGAAAATTCTGAATTCCTTTGGTACTTTGATTTTGGACCAACACAAGTTGAATTAAGTAGCTCAACGAATCCAAATCCAACTCACACATACAATATTAAAAAAGAATATAGCATATTTCATTCTGCTACTACTTCTTTTGGTTGCTATTCCGAAAAAACATGGGAAAACTTGATTGAATTATTTAATGCTCCTGTTGCTGAATTTAATGTCCTTAGAAATCGGTATTGTTACAATATGGGAAATGCTATTTATCAAAATAACTCTACTCATGATTCAGACAGTCTAATCAATTCCTGGATTTTTGAAGATGGGGAAAGTAATCAAGAAAACCTTGCTATTACATATGATTCAACAGCTTTCTATGATATTTATTTGCATATATTAGATTCAAATGGTTGTTCTGATAGTATTCAAAAATCAGTATTTATTGAGGTTCTTGATACTATCGTTGCACTTCCTATAATGAACTATATCACAACTCAAGACTATGGTATCGAAGTGTTTTGGACAGATTCTGTAGATGATAATTTTGACAATATCAACCTCTATCACGAAACAAATTTTACATTATGGGAAAATATTTATGATGCCATCGATATTCTACCATATCAATATTCACACAACAACTCCAATCCATACCAAAACAACTATTATACTATGGTCCAACAAGATTCTTGTGGATATTTCTCTGATAGTTCACTGGTTCACTCACCTATTCTTTTAAAACTTGAAAGTACTGAATATGGAGTAATCAGATTAGACTGGTCTGCTTACCAAGGATGGGATTCTGTAGAAACATATGATATCTATAGATCTATTGAAGGAGATGATTTCGAGTATCTAGATCAAATTTCTGGAGATTCTGTTTCTTATCAAGACTCTAATTTATGTAATGTGAGTCATTACTACTACCTAGTTGCAAATCATCCTGAAGAAGACATTTTATCTCGTTCCAACAAGGCTAATATAGTCCCTCTTTTTACTGACTTTTCGAGCCCAATATATATTGAATATAGTTCGGTATTTACTACAGTTCAAGGAGATGATGTGATTGTTACAGATTGGCCGGTCATATCAAGTAATGCAGTGAGTTATTATAAAATAAGTCGTTGGGATGAATATTTTGGGTGGATAGAATACGACACTGTAGCTCTTGAACCTCCTTTTGTTGATTTTGATGTTAATGTCCAAGCAAGTAATTATAAATATAGGGTTCAATACAGAGATCTTTGTGGTAATATAGGCCCGGTAAGTAATTATGGAGAAAACATATTACTTAATGGTGAAAAGTTTCACCCAAGTCACATAGATCTCAATTGGAATCCTTACAAAGAATGGGTTGATGGTGTTGGAGAATACAAAATTCAATTCTACAACCAAATTCAAAGTTTCTATCAGGATATAAAAACAGTTTCGGGAGCAACACTAGAGCTTAAAAACATCCCATTAAGTGAGTATGGAGTTGACTCAAGTTATTGTTATCGAGTTATTGCTACTAACTTCCTAGACCCTACAATAAAGAGTTATTCCAATAAACGTTGCTTTATTGGATTATCAAGTAATGCATGGCCAAATGCTTTTTCCCCAAACAACGACGGAATAAATGATACTTATAGGTTTACAAGTAAACTCTCAAAAGCTTTAGATGTAAACATTTATAATAGATGGGGAAATCTTGTTTTTACAAGCGAGGATGTTTATTTTGAATGGGATGGTACAGATTCTGATTCTGGGCAAGAATGTCCACAAGGAACTTACGTTTTACGCTATGCATTAAAAAGCTTTGATGGCTCGATAATTACGAATGAAAAAGTTGTTTTATTGATTAGATAGCTTCTTAGAACAGAGGTTATTCTAATGTTCATTATTTTTAAATATATGATCTAATATTCGAGATGTCGCACCCCCGTTTTGCTTAATATATCCCAAACTCTTTAATTTCATCTCATTCAAAATATTATAATTACTTGTGATTATATCTGTTTCAATAATCATTTCCTTAGCACTATATATCTCAATTGCCACTTTTAATTTCTTTAAATCTTTAGCTTCCTTAAAGTTAGAATTATTTGGCCCTATAAAAATAGGCATTCCAAAAACAGCAGCTTCTAATATATTGTGAATTCCCTTACCAAACCCTCCACCAATATATGCAAAATCAGCATATTGATAAATCTTACTGAGCATGCCTATATTGTCAATGATTAGAATATCTGCTTGATGTACCTCTTCTAGACTGCATTCACTATAAAGAATAACTTTTCCAGGTATCTTAGATTTATACTGAAGAATATGAGCTTTATTGATTTCATGTGGAGCTATCACATACTTAAAAGCAGATCCAAAGTTTTTTATATAATCTTTCAATATAATTTCTTCCTTAGGCCAACTGCTTCCCGCTATAAATAACAAAGAATCTCCTTTAAATGCTTTAAGTATAGGGAGTTCTATTGCAAATTTGGAAGCATAAATGACCTGATCAAAACGTGTGTCTCCTACAGTAGATACTCTATCCACACCATAACGATTTAAAATATTTTTAGACTCCTGATTTTGAACAAAAAAATGATTTACTTTGGATAATAAGTCCAACATCCAGGCTCCATAAAATTTAAAAAAATACTGATTGGGTCGAAAAATAGATGAAATAAAATAATGAGCATGACCTCTTTTTTGAAGTTCATTTAAATAATGAGGCCAAAAATCATACTTCACAAAAAAGGTGTGTTTAGGATTTAGAAGTTCTATAAATTTAGATGCATTTGAAGGTGTATCTATTGGGAGATAAGAAATACAATCTATCCCTGGATAATCTTTACGTAACTCGTATCCTGAGGGAGAATAAAAGGTAAGCACCAATTTAAATTGAGGTAACTGGCTTTTAATTTGATGGATCAAGGGCCTTACTTGCTCAAATTCACCAAGAGAAGGCGCATGAATCCAAATTACATCATCATCATTGCAAAGATTATTTTCAAGGTAATCAAAAGCGTTCCTTCTACCCTGAACCCACAACATCGCCTTTGTATTGCTAAGGGCTGCTATCCGAACTGCAAAACCGTATAGGTATTGACCAAATGTATAGAGTTTAGGAATCAATAATAATAATATTTGTTATCAGATTTTTTATAAAGAGGAAAAGTCCAACCAAACTTTAGGCCAGATAATAAATCAATACGTTTATCTTCATAGGAAGATTGATCATTATAATCATATATTCTGACATCTTCCGTAAAGGCCTGAATGAATTCAATCCCTACAAAAAAATTAATCTTTTTGTTATTTGAAAAATGACGATAACCAATAAACTGACTGGAGGAGACACCCATACATAGCCGATCATAGCCTTTTAACATTTCCTCATTTACTTGGGGTGAGTTGTTTCCGATATCTTCAATTCTAATTTGATGGTATAGAAAGCCCAAACCTACTTGAATAAAAATACCAGAATTTGGATTAGGTCCAATGAAAGAAATTATTTTACCTCCAAAAACTTGAGCCTGTGCTCCTCTTTGCCAAAAACGGATAGATGCTGTATGCCCATTTGCATCTATAACATCAATAGAGTCAGCAGTGATAATATTCAGAATATTATCTTCTTTAACAGTGGCACCAGAAATTGCCATAATATCAAAGCCCCAATAAAAATTTGAAGTTTTCTTTACTTGAAAACCAATTCCTAAAGAAGAACTTTGTCCAAACCGATCAGCTAAATCTTCTCCAGGAACATGAAATCCGAAACTAAGATTAATCATTGGAATAGAAATATTACTTTCTTTAACATCAATCTGAGCATTCAATACGCAGGAAAAACACACGAATAGTTGTAAAAAAAATACTGCTTTCATAGACATTATTAATCTGCTAAATTAAAAATAATTCAAGGCAAAATGACTATATAAATAAATAGATCAATGATGTAAGTAAATATACCAATTAATAAAAAACAAAAATCACATGGGGATTCTTTATTAATTAATATATCAGCTAACTTACATTAATAATAAATGGAAATCACAAGCAACTAGATACACCAACAATCTCCCTTGAATGTGATATCAAATTCTTATTTTTGATAAAAAATAATTTCATGAAAAACATTCAAGTATACATTCAAGAAAATAAAAATCGTTTTTTAGATGAGTTAAAGGATTTACTAAGAATTCCATCTATATCTGCCGACCCTGCATATAAAAAAGATGTTCTAAGAACCTCGGAAATGGTTAAAAAAAGGTTGGAAGAAGCCGGAGCAGACTATGTGGAGATTTGTAAAACTCCTGGCTATCCTATTGTTTACGCACAAAAGATAGTCGATCCTTCTTTGCCTACCATATTAGTTTATGGTCACTACGATGTTCAGCCTGCAGATCCATTAGAATTATGGACTAGTGGTCCCTTTGAACCCGTGATTAAAAAAACTGAATTACACCCAGAGGGAGCTATATTTGCCAGAGGTGCTTGCGACGACAAAGGACAAATGTATATGCATGTGAAAGCTTTTGAGTTGATGATGAATACAAATTCTCTTCCTTGCAATGTAAAATTCATGATCGAAGGAGAAGAAGAAGTTGGTTCAGACTCGTTGGATGCTTTTGTAAAAAACAACCGAGAAAAATTGTCCTGCGATGTAGTTTTAATCTCAGATACAGGAATGTTGGCTAATGACACCCCATCAATAACCACTGGATTGAGAGGTCTTAGCTATGTGGAAGTAGAGGTCACAGGTCCCAACAGAGACTTACACTCTGGATTATATGGGGGCGCTGTAGCCAACCCAATTAATATTTTAACGCAGATGATTGCTTCACTTCAAGACAGTAAAAACAAAATTACCATTCCTGGATTTTATGACGGTGTAGAAGTGCTTAGCAAAAAAGAAAGAGCCGAAATGGCTAAGGCTCCATTTAGCCTAGAAAAATACAAAAAAGCCTTGGATCTTGAAGATGTTCACGGAGAAGAAGGATACCTAACCATGGAAAGAAACTCTATCCGACCCACTCTTGACGTCAACGGAATCTGGGGAGGATACATGGGAGAGGGTGCGAAAACAGTGATTGCCTCTAAAGCTCATGCGAAAATTTCAATGCGTTTAGTTCCTGGTCAGAACCCAGAAAAAATAACGAAATTATTTTGTGATTACTTTGTAAGTATTGCTCCCAGATCTGTAAAAGTAAAAGTAACCCCTCATCATGGAGGAATGCCGTATGTATCTCCTACCGATAATATAAGTTTTAAAGCAGCCAGTATGGCAATGGAAACAACTTTTAGGAAAAAACCGATTCCGGTAAGAAGCGGGGGAAGTATTCCTATCGTTGCTTTATTTGAACAAGAGCTAAATGTTAAATCTATTCTTTTGGGATTCGGTTTGGATTCAGATTCCATTCATTCTCCAAACGAACACTATGGGGTATTTAACTACTTAAAAGGAATTGAAACAATCCCGCATTTTTACAAAAATTTCACAGAACTTAAGCGTCAATCTTAATCAAAA
>MDTF01016236.1_pt1 | contig 11824 bp, 19 predicted proteins | sample 811191 | NCBI WGS metagenome assembly MDTF01 (sample SAMN05326649, study PRJNA326480) | marine metagenome | isolation source: seawater | place: Southern Ocean | collected 2011
TAACTACGCTAAAAACTTTGGATGTAAAAAATAATACTATGTACAAAAGAGATTTAAGTAAGCCTTTAGCATCTACATTTGGTGACCCACCTAAGAAAAAGAAATCATTTGGGGTCCTTAAGTCTGACGCTAACAAACGTAAGAAGGCGGGTCCAAAGATGGAACCGGGTAAAAAACCCTTTACTAAAAATGGGGTTACCTATACTTGGGATAGAAAGCACTCAACTTGGATGGGTGATTTAAAGCCTTAATAATATGGCACGAGATTTAAAAACCCCGTTAGGGGTATCTAAGTTTGGCACTAAGCCTATGTGTAAGAAAGGAATGAAGGCTTATGAAGGCTTTAAGAAGAAGGGCTACTCTTCTCAAGCATCTAATAAGTTAGCATCTAAAATTTGCATCAAATGAAATCAAAAGGACTAGGAGATACTGTAGATAAGTTCACGCAGGCTACAGGAATAAAAGCTGTAGTTAACAAGGTGGCGAAAGCTGTCGGTAAAGAAGACTGCGGTTGTGGTCAAAGAAAAGATACATTAAACAGGGTTTTCCCATACAATAAAGACAAGAAATAATGGCATATCAAAAACTTCAAGCCGGGCGAGCATTAGCGGTAATCCCAAGCGATACAGTTAATATACCTAACATAGCGGCTGTGTCTGCATCAGGTACAACAACAGCAGGTACGGCAGATAAATTAACAGATACAGGTGGTGACTTTATAAATAAAAGAGTTGCTATAGGTGATATTATATATGCGGGTACGGTTGCAGCAACAGTAACTGCTATTGATAGTTCTACTATACTTAGTACGTCAGCAACTATACTAATTAATACAGCGTATACTATCTACTCACAGGCAAATAACCCTCAGAATGGATGTGTGTTATACTGTGGTGGTGAAGGAACGATAAGCGTTGTTACAGCGGGTGGTGATACGGTTGAATTTGTAGGAGTTCCTGCAGGATTATTTATCCCTGTTCAAGTTCTTAAAGTAAATGCAAGTGTCGTTACGGGAACGATAGCGACTAACATTGTAGCCCTTTGGTAAAATATGCAAATATCTATAGCAAATGCAATTCTAGTAGCACGTCTAGTAGGTAGGTCTATTGTAAGACTAGGTTTAAAAATGTGGCTCCGCTTTAATAAGTCTAACATTTTAGGGTGTGAGTTGAACGACCAAACTTGGAACGCTAACGGTGGGTGGAGTATTTTAAATGGAGTTGCTTCAAACGATGGTAGTGGAAATACTTTAACGAATAGTATTTTAAGAATTGGAAGATTATATAAAGTAACAATTAAGTTATCAACCTATACAAGTGGTACATTTTCTGTATTTTTGGGTAGTGGAACTGAATCAACAACATTTAGTGGTTTAGATGAATTTACATTTACTGATATTTGTTCAGGAGATACAAATGCAAGAATAAGCTCTTCAAGTGGAATAGGTTCGGTTGCAATTTCAAACATCTCCATAAAAGAAGTAGCCCAATTTGTTCCTGATGATTCAAATAATTGCAATGAATGTAAGTTGTTTACAGGAAAGGCACTTAGCTTTGATGGGTCCGGGGATTTTATTGATTTAGGAGATGTAGGAGTTAGTTTAAAAACTATATGTTTTTGGATTAATTTATACAGTACATCCGAAAAAGTATTAGAGCTATCTTCAACTCATTCTGTTGAAGTTTCATCAGGTATAGTTGTCTTAAATGGAACTTGGGATAACTCTGTTGTTTATGTTAATAATTCTGCTACAACTGATATAACAAACACTATATGGCAAAGAGTTGTAATTACTACTACAACAGCTATTACAGTAAATGATTTTCAACTAGGTCGTATAAACGCTGTAAGGGCTAATGGTAAATTTATAGCATCAGACCTACAACTATACAATTCAACTTGGACTACCTCAGATGTAGCTTTCGACTACAATAACCCGAACCATCTCGTAACGGATAACCCTAATACGACTTTAACCTTATCAAATTTATCGTCTTACTACGCTTTAAGTGAGGGGAGTGGTTCAGTAGTTTACGATAGTGCAACTACTTTAGGTTCTGAACAGATTGTTAATGGTGATTTTAGTGCGGGGTTTACGGATTGGACTAATGGTTCGGATTGGAGCATAGTTAGCGATACAGCTTTTTTAAATAATTCAGATGACCAAGCAAATTCAACACTAACTTCGGACGCATCTTTAATAAGTGACCGATTTTATAAAGCAACGTATACTATATCAGATTATGTTTCAGGCGAATTAGCTTTAGTGAATGGTAATGTTTCAATACCTTCAACAAACGGAACTCATACAATAACATTTACAGGTAACACTTCTTTTAGTGTAAAAAGAAAAGGTGGTGCAACTACTTTAAAAATAGACAATGTCTCAGTAAAAGAAATATCAGCAGCAACGATAGTAGGAGCTACTTATGTATTTGCAGAACAGATTATTCCTCAGTTGGGAATGGTGGATTGGGTTAAAAGTACACCTGTATTAAATGAGATAACCCTAATACAAGCACCTAACAATAAAGGCTTCGATATATTAGGAACCCCATTAAGGCTAAGAGAACACTCATTTAATTTAGATGGGATTGGTTATGGTGAAGTGGCTGATGCCAATTCGCTCGACTTCGGTGCAGGAGATTTTACTGTTGAAGTTTGGGTTAAGGCTAGTTACTTATCCGGAGGTAGTACTTTAAATTCTATAATCTCTTTAGGTGGAGCCATGACAGATATAAATACTGTAAGTATTGGAGTTTATAGTACTACTAGTAAATTCGCAGTGTACGTTGCTAGTTTAGTTGTCTACTCAACCAATGCGTTTGTTTCAGGAAAGTGGTATCATGTACTTGTCACTAGAGATTCAGGGTTATGCACTATGTACGTTGATTCTGTAGTTCAGTCTACAATCTCAAGAAATAATAGTATTACGAATGGTCTAGTTAAGCATATAGGTAGAGATTCAGGCACTAATAGGTTCTACAGTAACCTAATAGGCGAACCAAGAATATACGACAGATATTTAACTCAGAAGGAAGTTACACAGAATTATAATGTAGGGTTACCTAGTCATAGCAATGATTCTAGTTACTCAGATGATTACTCAAGCGATTACGGATTTTAAATAAATAAAAATGGCTATTACAAAAAGAGATTACAGGGCTGAAAAGTCAAAATATAAATCACTAATTGGAACGAATTCGGATACTAAGGTTTCAGTTTCATCGGATGACCAACGCTCTAGAGCAGAGCTTTATGATGCAATAGAAGACTTCTTTAGAGGTGGTCCGGGAAGCATTACTCCTGAGAAGGATAGAGCTTTAATGTCTATGATGGTTTCTTCAGCTTTTAATACTGAAGATGATTTAATTAATGCTAACGATGTAGATTGGAGTAGACTACCTACCTCAGCCCCTAGAATTAGCGGTAAAGCTTGGAGTGATAGAGGGACAGTTAAAATATCATAATTATGAGAGGAAACATATATATTAGTTTAAACACACCAACTTATAACGGTTTAATTCCTAATGAGTTGTTAAGTAAGTATGGGATACCTGAGTATGATGTTGACGGTAATCAATTAAATTTAAATCACCCTACATTTAAAGAGTTAGGTGTTTATAATAAAATAAAGTTTGGTGAAGTTATAAAAGTTGTTATTGGTAGTTCAAACTATTATGTAATGGAATTAGATGCGAGTTGGAAAGACGGGGAAGTAAGCTCTTTATTAAGTTTAGGTACTAGTTTATCTTACCCAAGAAACTCTGTTATGAATAATGATGAAGCCATTAAATTTATACGAGATAACGCTTCTGATATTTTTTAATAGTATGTGGACTACATCAGCAACATTTAACTGCACAAACATAAAGTATTTATGGAAAGTAATAGAAAATCCTCAGCATTAAAAAGAGCCGGAGTTTCAGGCCTTAACAAACCTAAACGAACACCAAGTCATCCAAAGAAATCACATATTGTTGTAACTAATTGTAATAATAAAATAAAGACAATACGGTTTGGCGAACAAGGTGCAAGTACTGCCGGAGCCCCAAAGAAAGGCGAGGGTTCAAAGATGAGTGCAAAAAGAAGGTCATTTAAATCTAGACACGCAAAAAATATTGCTAAAGGAAAATGTTCTGCTGCATATTGGTCGGATAAGGTAAAATGGTGATGAAGAATTATATATATATATTGTTGTTATGTACAACAATTACTAATGCACAAATTTTAAGATTTTCAACTTTCTATGCAAGTTTTTCCACGTCTGCTCCATTTGCAGAAAACCAAGAGTTTCTTGTAGACGGAGTTGCAGGTTCGGGACAGCTTGTAGAGATAACTCAGGTAAGCGAGCCTAATTACAATGTAAGCATTGGACTTCGTAAAATAGCAAGGTTTGACTATCAAGTAAAGAGAGGTCAGTTTTATACAGGTACAGAAGATGAGGTAAGTGATTACGCTACAATTTCTAATGCACCCGGTATTGAGTATTCATTAAAATATTCCTCAATAAGAAACAGGGGTATAAAATTCCAACAACACGAATATAAGGTAAGGTATATTTCTAATCATTTTACAATGAGAAGTTCTTTTGTAGATGATGGGTTAATTAATTTAAAATATACTTTAGGAGAGTTTAGAATTCGAAAAAGCTTAGGGGGGTTAGATTTAACTGCAGGTATAGCTCATCGTTCACATCCTGTATACGGTAACTCACCTATTACAGAGTGGTTTGCAAATCCTTCCAATAAACATTGGTGGCAGTTAGCTCAAGAGTTTGGTGCTTTCAGTAATGACTTAGAGCAATGGACTGTAAATAACGAAGTGGTAGCTGAGTCCGATAGAGAGTTCTATACTTATCATTTTGGAGATTTAGTAGACCAATACAATGCAAGAGAATTAAAGACTTTAGGACTTCAACAAGAAGTTTCTATGGTTATAGGAGCCGATTACTATCTATATTCGGCTAAAGCTTGGGTGCACGCTTGGGCATCTCTATACCCTATACACAAAGGGTTGAGTGATTATTCATATTCATATCCTAATAATCAGGCTGAATGGGATTTAGGTTTTGTAGCAGGGTCTAAAGTTAACAGACATTTTAGTATATTTGTAGAAGGTAGGCATTTAAAATATTGGGACATTAAGTCTTATGAATTAAAGGCAGGAATAAATTATTTAATATTTTAGAATGGCTAAAGAGTTAAACGAAGATAGTGCAGTACAGATAAGTTTAAAGACTTTAGGTGGAATAGCATTTTTAATATCAACCTTAGTGGGGATGTGGTTTACATTACAAAACGATATAGCTGAAGCTAGAGAGTTACCTAAACCAACTGACCCTGTTATAACACGTATGGAGTTTGATATGAAGGATAAGTTAATCCGTCAAACCATAATGAATACGCAGGATGATGTCTCTGAAATAAAGGAAGATATGAAGCTAATTAAACAAAAGCTTTATGAATAAGTTTTTACTTTTACTACTACTTTTTCCTGTAAATATTGTAGCTCAAGAGTTTGTTACTTCTAGCTCATTTGACTCTAAGACAGCTAAAGGAACGGTGGTAATAGAGTTTTATGTAGAGTGGAATGATGGTAATAAAGTAGATTTTTTACCTTCGTTAAAAGACTGTAACGTATACAGAGTTTGTATAGTTAAAAGTTCTGACTTACAGTCCGAATATAAAGTAACATCAGTGCCTACTGTTATAATATTTGATAACGGTGTAGAGACAAAAAGATTTAACCCTAACATTATGATGAAGCTTAACGCAACAAAGAAAGAGGTTCAATCTGTAGTAGATGAAATAACATTTAATAAATTTCAGTAATGGAAAAGAAAGTATTAATATCTGAAAAATTAATATTATGCTTACTAATGATTTTTGTTTTCATTATAGGCACATCAAAAGTTAATGGACAGCAAAATCAAGTATTTGTAGAGTGTATTGCAGGGGATTACCCTGACGAAGTTACTTGGCAGATACTTACCTGTAATGGCGGGTTACTGCTAGAGGGTGGTGCTCCTTACTTAGGTGCAGTTATACTTCCGGATTACTATCAAATCAATATGCAAGACAGTTATGGTGATGGATGGAATGGTGCTTATTTATATATAGACAACACAGAATATGAATTTTTATCTGATGTAGATTGGATAGACTCTTTAGGGACTTGGCCTCAAGATAACTTAGAGCAACTTGTAGATGTAGGTTGTTTAACTATAGGTATAGAAGAGGTTAGTAATACAACATTCACACCAACATCTTATTATGATTTACTTGGAAGAAAGGTTATTCCTTCAACAGGAATATATTTTGCTACAGACGGTATTCTAACTAAAAAGATTTACATAAATGCGATTAAGTAAAAACTTTGTATTATCTGAGATAACTAGAAGTAATACAGCTAAACGATTAGGTTTAGACAATGGACCGAACAAAGACCATCTACGAAACATTCAACGGCTTATTTCTAACCTTATACAGCCTATGCGTGACGCTCTTGGTCCTATTCGGATTAGCAGTGGTTACAGGAATCCAAATGTCAATCGGGCTATCGGTGGAAGTACTAAAAGTCAGCATTGTAAAGGTGAAGCTTTGGATTTACAATTTTGGAATAATGGCAAAATATCTAATAAAGAGATTTATGATTGGGTCCTAAATTCAGAAATAGAATTTGACCAAATGATTAATGAGTTTGATTTTGCTTGGATACATATATCTTTTATTAAAGAAGGTAATAGAAAACAAGTATTAGAAGCTTATAAAGATAAAGATAACGACACTAAATACAGATACGCAGATGATTAAGAACTTAATAGGCAAGCTTATTGGGCAAGCTTCAGAAATCATAGATGAAGTAGTTACAACGGATGAAGAAAGAGAACAGCTTAAGAATCAGTTTAAAGAAGTGGTTCAAAATCACGAAAAAGAAATGTATGCACTTGAAGTTGAAGATAGAAAAAGTGCTAGAGGACTTTTTGAAAGTGATAGTCTTATACAGAAGATATTAGCAATTATATTTACAGGGGCTTATTTCTTTTTATCATATACAATGTTTAAATATTTTGTTATGAATACCCTTGAGTTATCTGATTACGAAATAGGATTTATAAGTACAGTTTTTGGAGCTATGTCGAGTAAGGTAAATACAATTATTGACTTTTTCTTTGGCGGTTCGTCTAAGAAATAATTCCCTATCTTTGTGGGAAACTAAATTTAATCAAATGGCAAATTTAACAACAGAGGAGTTAGAAACTCTTCAAGGCTCACTAAAAGAATTTAATAAGTGCAAGATGCAGTTAGGTGAAACAGTCCTACAACAACAAGCTCTTATAAGTAAAATGGCAGGTCTTCGTGAGGAGTCGTCAGAACAAGAAAGAAAATTAATAGATAAATACGGAAAGGACTCTGTCATCAACATTGAGACAGGAGAGATAAAACCACCTGAAGAAAAATAAGCTATGCCAAAGATAAGCTCGTACACAGTAACAACAGCCGCATCCGGTGATTTATTAATTGGAAGTGATGTAAATGCAACGCCTACTAATTCAACAAAGAATTTTACTGTAGGGTCTATTTTAGATGTAGCTACAACATTACCGGCATTAAACCCCGCTTTAGATTCTAATATAGTTGGGTCATTATTTGGCACCACTATTACAGGAAACTTTACCGCCCTTAAAGTATTAGACTTAACAAGTCAATTAACTGCAGACACACCTGCTCTAATAGATACAATAGTAGGAGCAAAGGATAGTACTACTGTAGCTAAGAACTTCACCGTAAGTGACATAATATCTTTAGTACCGACAACATCACACGTAAGAATACTTTCAGCTACGTCTGTAGACACGTCACAAGAACCGTCAGCTATAGACACTGAACTACAAATTGAATTTGGTGCTGCACAAACATTAACTGATGTTTCATTGAGTGCAGCGGGTAGAGTAACCTTTAATACTGCAGGTAACTATACTATAGAGTTTAATGCTACAACAAACTCAGGGATTGGTGCCATAGATAAAATGTCTGTTATAATGATTGCTATGAAAATAAATGGAACTTTATTTGGGACCCCTGTTGGTTATGTCACGCCATTAAATGTAACTAAATCGTCTACTGAAACTCGTTCAAATACATTTAATTATACTGCTTTAGCTACCGATAAATTAGAGTTTTTTGTAATAAGAGATGGTTTTGGTGAAAATTTAGGCGGGCTTTCTAACATTAGGATTGCTTCCGGTAGTCCTTTGACAGACAATGTGCCGTCAGCGTCTTTAATAGTTAGTAAATTAAGTTAAAAGAATGGATATTCGTAAAATATCTATTGGCCCGGACTATAAGTCGGGAGCTATGCACTACTTAGTAGGGCAAGAAATCCTTGGAGCTTCCCACAATATACACCTTATTCAATACGATAAAGAAAACTCTTCTTATAAGATTTGGATTCAACGTGAGGATGTTATAGTTTTGTGGAAAGAGTTTAACTCTAACATTCCAATTTCAATCGAATACAATATAAACTTCTAGTATGAGTAAAGATAAAGAGTGTAAATGCGTTGGCAACTGCAAGTGTACAGAAATGGATAATTGGTTACACGACTTAGAGTCTAAAGAGCAACCTGAAGCTTGCAGCATTGACGATGATGACTGTGAAGCTTGTGGCTCTTAATGAAATCCCCTTTTAATTTTATAGTAAGACCTATTGAGGGTAAACGATACAATAACACCAAGACTATTGGTGGGATGGAGTTTATCGTAAACACCTCAGAAGAAGAACATAAGTTCTCTAATAGGCAGGCTACAGTAGTAGAAACTCCTGTAGGATATGAAGGCCCTATAAACATAGGCGATATTCTTTTAGTACATCATAATGTATTTAAGTTTTATAACGACATGAAAGGTAGGCGGAAGAGTGGTAAAAGCTTTTTTAAAGATGACCTTTTTTTTGTAGACAGCGACCAATTTTATTTATATAAGCAAGACGACAAGTGGAATAGCCACGACAGGTTTTGTTTTGTTAAACCTATAGAAGTATTAGATAGCTTCATGGACAAGTCTTGTAAGTACGAGCCACTTATGGGGGATATGGTTTATCCAAATGAGTACCTTAAATCCCAAGGGATTGATAATGGTGATAGGATATACTTTACACCTGATAGTGAGTATGAATTTACAATAGATGGCGAAACTCTTTACAGGGTGTTTGACCATCAGGTAGCAATGAAGGCTTAGCATGGATTCTACAGAGTTAAGGAAAGAAATTATAGAGGCAGGATATAAAGCTGTTAAGCAACTAATAAAGGTTGCTAAAGAGGAAATTATAAAGCCTGACCCTGAAGATGAGTTGGCTGCAGATAAATTAAAAAATGCAGCAGCATCTAAGAAATTGTCTATATTTGATGCTTTTGAAATATTAAAACGTATTGATACAGAGAGTGATAACCTTAAATTAGAGTCACAAGGACCTAATAGAACTGATACTAAACAAGGATTTGCAGAACGAAGGTCAAAATAATTTATGCCGTATAGTACCTGACTATATACCTAAAGGTCCACTATCTAAAAAAAATAGCAGTCACAGTTGGTTGTATGGTTATAATGAAAAGTACGACTTTGTAAATATATCTAAAACCGGACAGGTAGGAGATATAGTAGAAATATCAGGACTTAAAATAGGCCTGCCTAAAAGACCTGAATTAACTCCTCAAAGACATACCACCAAATCACTTCAGTATTGGGAGCGTGAAGAGTTTCCAAAAGAACTTCAAAGAATAATATCTATATTCCAATGGAATGAAATGCCTAGCAACTTTAAAGATAGGTGGGTAGATTATATTGAGGCTGAATTTGATAGAAGGGAAGATGGGCATTGGTTTATGAATGAAGGGTTGCCTACATACATAACAGGCTCTCACTATATGTACTTACAGTGGACTAGTATTGATATAGGTTACCCTGACTACCGTGAGGCTAACAGAATCTTTTTTATTTTTTGGGAAGCGTGTAAAGCTGATAAGCGTTCATTTGGAATGACTTATTTAAAGATTAGACGTTCAGGGTTTTCTTTTATGGGGTCTTCAGAGGCAGTAAACTCAGGTACTTTAGCAAAAGATTCAAGAGTAGGTATATTATCTAAGACAGGTTCAGATGCTAAAAAAATGTTTACTGATAAGGTTGTACCAATATCAAACAGGTTGCCTTTCTTTTTTAAGCCTATACAAGATGGGATGGATAAACCTAAGACTGAATTAGCCTTTAGAATTCCTGCTTCTAAAATTACAAAGAAAAATATGCACGAAGTTGTTGCGGAAGAGCTTGAAGGGTTGGATACCACGATAGATTGGAAGAACACAGATGATAACTCTTATGATGGTGAGAAATTAATACTGCTTGTACACGATGAAAGTGGTAAATGGATTAAGCCAAACAATATACTAAATAATTGGCGTGTAACTAAAACTTGCTTGCGGTTAGGTAGTAAAATTATTGGTAAGTGTATGATGGGTTCTACATCAAATGCACTATCTAAAGGTGGTAGTAATTACAAAAAACTTTATGAAGATTCAGATGTAAATAACAGAAACGCTAATGGTCAAACCAAGAGCGGTATGTATTCTTTATTTATACCTATGGAGTGGAATATGGAAGGGTTTATAGATAAGCACGGTATGCCTGTTTTAACTAAGCCAACTAAATCTATACTAGGAGTAGATGATGAAATGATTTCTAACGGAGCTGTAGACTATTGGAATGCAGAAGTTGATTCACTTAAAAGTGACGCTGATGCGTTAAATGAATTTTATAGACAGTTCCCTCGTACTGAGTCTCACGCATTTAGAGATGAGAGTAAGTCCTCATTATTTAACCTTACTAAGATATACCAACAGATTGACTACAACGATTCAACCATAAAAGAACACTACACTACACAGGGCTCTTTTCATTGGAAGGACGGTCAAAAAGATACAGAAGTTATATTTAGTCCTGACACAAGAGGAAGATTCTTGGTTAGTTGGGTTCCTAATAAAAACCTACAGAACAACGTAATAACAAAACGAGGAATGAAGTATCCGGGTAATGAGCACATAGGTTCATTCGGGTGTGATTCATATGACATATCAGGAACGGTTGGTGGTAAAGGTTCTAATGGCTCTTTACATGGTCTAACCAAGTTTAATATGGATGACGCACCAAGTAGTGAGTTCTTCTTAGAGTATATAGCTAGACCTCAGACTGCTGAGATATTCTTTGAAGAAGTTCTTATGGCTTGCATATTCTATGGAATGCCAATACTCTGTGAAAACAACAAACCTAGGTTACTTTATCACTTTAAAAATAGAGGGTATAGAGGTTATTCTATGAACAGGCCTGATAAGCAGTTTAATAAACTCTCTAGAACTGAGAAAGAATTAGGTGGAATACCTAACTCATCTGAGGATGTAAAACAATCACACGCATCAGCTATTGAGTCGTATATTGAAAAGCATATAGGTCTAGATATGAGTGGTGCTTATAGAGATATGGATGATATGGGGACTATGCCGTTCCCAAAAACGTTAGAGGATTGGGCGAGGTTTGATATTAACAACAGAACTAAGTTTGATGCTTCTATAAGTTCAGGACTAGCTATAATGGCAAACCAAAAGCATAGCTACCTTCCGGAGCAAAAACAGTCAAAAATTAGTATTACCTTTGGCAAGTATAACAACAAAGGGTCAATCAGTGAATTATTAAGATAGATGAAAGAGGTAAATATAAATATTGCGTCAGCAGGTTTCCCAAGTCAATTTGTATCTGATGCTGAAAAAGCTTCA
>MDTF01004119.1_pt1 | contig 11819 bp, 8 predicted proteins | sample 811191 | NCBI WGS metagenome assembly MDTF01 (sample SAMN05326649, study PRJNA326480) | marine metagenome | isolation source: seawater | place: Southern Ocean | collected 2011
ATAAAAAATATTTTACTTTATGACACATTAATAGAAGATTATTACAACGTTCAAGATCTAGATGGACATGATAATATGATCTCTTACGGTGCATCAGATGAAAAAATTTGTGAAAAAATGAAAGAATTTAAACCAGACATCGTTGGTGTTTCTGCTCTTTTTTCTTCTCAGGTTTCGCAGGCTTACAGGGTAGCTCAGTCAGTAAAAAAAGCCAACAAAGATACAATAGTAGTTTTTGGAGGAATTCACGCTTCAGATAAACCAGAAGAAGTTATGAATACAGAACCGTCTGTAGATTATATTATGAGAGGAGAAGGTGATTGGACCTGGTTTACTTTAATAGAAGAATTATTTTCTAAAGGTGACTTAACCAAAGTTCCAGGTTTGGTGCGAAAAGATAAAAATGATTTCATAAAAAATCCGATGGCACCTTTGATCCATGATATGGATGGCTTACCTTTGCCAGCTTGGGACCTTTTACCAATGGACGAATATTTCAAGCTAGCGATGTATCATAATCCTTACGTAAAATCAGAGAGAGTAGCTTGCATTATGACATCACGTGGATGTCCTGATAGATGTTATTTCTGCTCAAGCACCGTATTTTTTGGTCACAAATTTAGACAAATGAGTGCTGACCGTGTCGGAGAAATGGTAGATTATTTAGTAGAAAAATTTAAGATAAAAGAACTTCAAATCGAAGATGATAACTTTGCAGTTAATCCAGTAAGGGTTGTTGATATTTGTGAAAAAATAAAAAAACATAAACTTAGAATAACAATGCCAAATGCAATGAGAGCCGACACTCCTTTAAATAGAGAAAAAAGAGGAGCTATGTATAAAAAAATGAAAGATGCTGGATGGGATCAAATTGGATTGGGTGTTGAAAGTGGTGATCAAAAATTCGTTAATGAAGTAGTTGGCAAAAGATTAAATCTTGAAGAGGTAAAAGCTACTTGTGATTTAGCCCATGAAGCAGGTCTATTAGTTCATACAAACTTCATGATGGGCTTTCCATACGAAACTAAAGCTAATAGAGATTTGACAATAAAATTTGCAATGGAACTTGATTCAGATAGTTATTCACTTTCTTTAGCAACGCCATTACCAGGAACTAAAATGTGGGATATTGTAGAAAAAGATAAATTATTTCATGAATCATATAATTTTGATACAGGTTTACCAACTTTAGTAAGTATTAAACCTCATGACATATCAGCTGAAGATTTATTATCACTTGTCGAAAATACAAATAAAAAACTTAATTTAAAAGCTTCACAAAAAAGAGCAGGAACAAGAGATAAATATAAATTATTAAAAAAATCTGTGCACGGGGATAGAAAGTATATGGACCCTTCAAGTGCTTCAATTGAGGTTGATAAAGTGGTGTATGGCATGGAAGAAGTACTATCAGATGAAGGTGTTAATAGACCGAGCACTGAAGGCAGAGGACCTGTAAGAAATATTTTTAAACCCAGAGAAGCTAAGTAAAAAATCCCATTTTTAATCCCCCAGGTAACAATTTAGCTAAGTCGCTAATAAAGATAAATCTAACTATTTAAAGTTGTAGACCTTTTGATATAAAGTAAATTACTTAATAGTCAAAAGTTATGGAATTTAAAAAATATAATCATTTAGAAGAAGAAGAAAAAATCTCAGATTTTTGGATTAAAAACAATTGTTTTAAACCAAAAAAAGGAAAATCTACAAAAAAATTTTCAGTAGTAATTCCACCGCCCAATATCACCGGTAGATTACATATGGGTCATGCATTAAATAATAGTCTTCAAGATGTATTAGTGCGTTTCAACCGGATGAAAGGGCTTGAAACATTATGGCAACCTGGAACCGATCATGCTGGAATAGCCACTCAAGCTATTGTTGAAAAAAATCTTGCAAAAGAAGGGTTGAATAAAAATAACCTAGGTAGAGAGAAATTTATTAAAAAAGTTTGGAAGTGGAAAGAGGAGTCGGGGGGAATAATATTAGATCAACTTAAAAAATTGGGCTGTTCTTGTGACTGGTCAAGAACAAGATTTACTATGGATGAAGATTTATCCAAATCAGTAATAAAAGTATTTGTTGAACTCTATAATAAGAAATTAATTTACAAAGATAAAAAATTAGTAAATTGGGACACTCAATTACAAACTGCAATTTCCGATTTAGAAGTTGATCAACGAGACGTACAATCTCAATTATATTATATTGATTATAAAATTGAAAATTCGGAAGATAAAATAACTATAGCAACAACAAGACCTGAAACAATGATGGGAGATTCTGCTATTGCAGTAAATCCAAAAGACATTAGATACAAAAACTTAATTGGTAAAAATGTAAAAATTCCGTTAGTAAATAGATCAATTAAAATCATTGCAGATTATTATGCTGATCCAGAACAGGGATCAGGAGCTGTTAAAATTACACCGGCACATGACTTTAATGATTACGATGTTGGAAAACGAAATAAACTTGAAATTATTAATATTTTAGAAAAAAATGGTAAAATTAACTACAATGGTATTAAAGAATTTATAGGATTAGATAGATTTGACGCTAGAAAACTTTTAATCAAAAAACTTAAAGAAAGCGGACATTTGGTAAAAATTGTTTCTATCAAAAACAAAGTTCCTTATGGCGACAGGTCAAATACTGTAATTGAACCCTTGCTAACTGAGCAGTGGTTTGTAAATGCAAAAAAACTATCGAAAAAACCAATCAAGATTGTTAATGAAGGTAAAACTTCTTTCTATCCTGAAAACTGGACCAAAACTTTTTTTCAATGGATGGAAAATATAGAACCGTGGTGTATATCTCGGCAAATTTGGTGGGGTCATAGAATACCTGCATGGTATGACAATAATAAAAATATATTTGTAGCTGAAAATGAAAAAGAAGCATTAAAACTTGCAAGGAAAAAAAATAAAAAAAATAACTTTAAGCTTGAGCAAGAAACAGATGTTTTAGACACCTGGTTTTCATCAGCTTTATGGCCGTTTGCAACTTTAGGATGGCCAGTTAAAACAAAAGAATTTTCAAAATTTTATCCCACATCAGTTCTAATAACAGGATTTGATATTATTTTCTTTTGGGTCGCACGAATGTTGATGATGGGTAATTTTTTTAACAAACAAACTCCATTCAAAAAAGTTTATGTTCACGCTTTAGTAAGAGATGAAAAAGGCCAGAAAATGTCAAAGTCAAAAGGCAATGTTATTGATCCGCTGGAATTAATTAATGAATATGGCGCTGATAGCTTAAGGTTTACTTTAATTTCCATGGCATCCCCAGGAAGAGATGTTAAATTATCTAAAGATAGGGTGACCGGAAATAGAAATTTTATTACGAAAATATGGAGTGCAAATAATTTTTTAAAGTTAAACAAATGTAAATTGGATAAAAAAATAAATATTAATTCAATTAAACTTCCTGTTAATCAGTGGATATATAATGAGTTTATACGTACACAAAATTTAGTTTCAAAAAACATAGAAATATTTCGATTTGATGAAGCTGCTAAAAATGTTTATCAATTTGTTTGGCATTCGTATTGTGATTGGTATTTAGAGTTTTTAAAGCCAATTTTTAATTCTAAAAATATGTCAGAAGTTAAAGAAGTAAGATTATTTTCATCTTTTATGATGGCAAATATTTTAAAATTGTTGCACCCATTTATTCCATTTTTCACAGAGTCTGTATGGTCTAAAAATAATTATAAAAAGGTATTCAAAAATAATTTAATTTCGGCTGAATGGCCAGACTACAAAAAGTTAAGTAAATTTAATAAAAATTATGATGATATTAACGGTATTATAGAATTTATATCCAGCATTAGATCTACTAAAGCAGAATTAAAAGTAACACCTAAACTGTTTTGTGACATATCTTTTAGTGAAAAATCTTCAAAGTTAAATTTACTAGTTAAAAAAAATATAACCTTAGTTAAGCAAGTTGGGAGAATAAATAATATTTTACAAAACAACGAAACTAATAAAAATGCTATAAAGATTTTGGTTCTTAATGAAAAAGTTTCTCTTAGATTTAGTGAAGATATTGATTTTGCATCTCAAAAAAAAAATATTATGCAAAAATTAACAAATTTAGAAAAACAAACAAACATAATAAAAAATAAACTAAAAAATAAAGCATATTTAAAGAATGCACCAAAGGATATAGTGAAAAATGACAAAAGACTATTAGAAGAATTAACTATTGAAGATGAAAAATTAAGAAGTATTGTAACTAGTATAAATTAAATATGCCTAAATATAATAAAAATAAATTACCAAGTCGCCATACATCATTGGGACCAGATAGAGCACCTCATAGATCTTTTTACTATGCAATGGGAGAGACAGAAGAAGACGTGGCTAAACCTTTTGTTGGTGTTGTATCTACATGGAATGAAGCGGCACCGTGTAACACGGCTCTTATGAGACAAGCTCAATCAGCTAAAAAGGGTGTCAGAGAAACAGGAGGTACACCTAGAGAATTTTGTACTATTACAGTTACAGATGGCATCGCAATGGGTCATGAAGGTATGAAATCATCTTTAATTTCAAGAGAGATAATTGCTGACTCCGTGGAGCTTACTGTGAGAGGACACTGTTACGATGCATTAGTTGGTATCGCCGGTTGTGACAAATCTTTACCAGGTTTAATGATGTCAATGTTAAGATTAAATGTACCAAGTGTTTTTATTTACGGTGGTTCAATTTTACCTGGTAGGTTTAAGGGTAAAGATGTAACTGTTGTAGATGTATTTGAAGCTGTTGGAAAACATTCAGCTGGATCAATGTCGTCAAAAGAATTAAGAGAATTAGAATTAGTTGCGTGCCCAAGCGCAGGAGCTTGTGGCGGACAATTTACTGCCAACACTATGGCTTGTGTGTCCGAAGCTATTGGTTTAGCTCTGCCTTATTCAGCTGGTACGCCAGCACCTTACGAGGAAAGAGACAAGTATGCTTTTCAAAGTGGGCAAACAGTAATGAATTTATTAGAAAAAAATATTAAACCTAGAGATATTGTTACAAAAAAAGCCTTAGAAAATGCAGCAACTATTGTTGCGGCTACTGGTGGTTCTACTAATGCTGCATTACATTTACCAGCTTTGGCTAATGAAATAGGTATAAAATTTGATTTAATGGATGTTGCAAAAATCTTTAAAAAAACACCTTATCTTGCTGACTTAAAACCAGGAGGAAAATACGTTGCTAAAGACATGTGGGAAGCAGGTGGTGTTCCCATGTTATTAAAAACCTTATATGATGGTGGTTATATACATGGCGAATGCATAACAGTTACTGGCAAAACTATGAAAGAAAATTTAAAAGATATCAAATTTAATTCCAATCAAAAAGTTTTAAGAGAATTCAATAATCCATTATCGCCTGATGGAGGTGTAGTAGGATTGAAAGGAAATTTAGCGACAGAAGGAGCTATTGTTAAAGTAGCAGGTTTAAAAAAACTACAGTTTACTGGTAAAGCAAGATGTTTTGATGCCGAGGAAGATGCAATGAAAGCAGTTCAGTCAAAAAAATATAAAGATGGTGATATAATAATCATTAGATATGAAGGGCCTAAGGGCGGACCAGGCATGAGAGAGATGCTCTCAACTACAGGAGCAATATATGGACAAGGAAAAGGTGAGAAGGTTGCGTTAATTACTGATGGAAGATTTTCAGGAGCCACAAGAGGTTTTTGTGTTGGTCATGTTGGCCCGGAAGCCGCAATAGGCGGACCGATAGCATTATTACGTAACGGAGATATAATTGATATAGACGCAAAAAAAGGAACAATAAATGTTCGTTTAACAAAATCACAGTTGGCAATTCGTAGAAAAAAATGGAAAGCTAAGAAATCAAATTTTGGTTCAGGAACAATTTGGAAATATGCCCAAACTGTAGGACCAGCATATTTAGGTGCCCCAACTCATCCAGGAAAGAAAAAAGAAGTCAAAGAATACTCTAAAATTTAATGAAAATACGTCCAGTTATTTTATGCGGTGGGTCAGGATCTAGATTATGGCCTGGGTCTAAAAATCATCAGCCAAAACAATTTATCGATTTCGGAAATTGGACATTGCTAGGTAAAACTCTTGAAAGAATTAAAAACTCTTTGTTTGACCCGCCAATAATAAGCACAAATTTAAAATATCTAAATGAGATAAAAAAACATTTAAGAAAACACAAGATAAAAAAATATAAAATTGTGTTAGAGCCAACTAAGAAAAATACAGGTCCCGCTATGCTAAGCACTGCTTTAATAAAAGATATTCCCAATCAACAGCCTATAATGTTTTTATCAGCTGATCACATGATTGAGAAAGAAAAATTATTTAATAAAGAATTAAAGAAAAATCAAAAATATTTGACCGATGAAAATATATTTATTTTTGGAATAAAACCTCATACTCCTTCTAGTGAATATGGATATTTTTTAACTAAAATGGGAAAGAAAAATGTTAATCAGGTTATTAAATTTATTGAAAAACCTAATCACACTAAAGCTAAAAAAATTATCAAAAAAAATGGATACTGGAATGCAGGTATGTTTTTTTTAAAAAAATCATCAATTATTAATAATTTTAAAAAATTCCAAGCTACTACCTATCAAAATTGTTTAAAATCAGTTCTCAAATCAAAATATAAAAACAATGTTTATCATTTGAATAAACGTGCTTTTATTAAAAGTAGCGCCAAGTCTTTTGACTATGGAATTTTAGAAAAAACTAAAGATATAAATGCTATAAAGTTAGATATACCATGGTCAGATTTAGGTAGTTGGAAAGAAATTTGTAAAATGTACGATAAAAGTAAAAAAAAATATATTAAGAAAAAAAATATATTTTATAGACCGTGGGGCAAGTACATAAATTTATTTAAAGGAAAGAATTTTTTAATAAAAGAATTACATGTAAAATCTAAAGGTATTTTAAGTCTACAAAAGCATTTTCATAGATCAGAACACTGGGTAATTACTCAAGGATACCCTAAAATCACTCTGAATAAAAAGTCTTTCATTAAAAAACCAAATGAAACTGTTTTTATTCCTATCGGTGCCATTCATAGGATTGAAAATCCTGAAACAAAGGTAGTTAAAATTGTAGAAGCTCAAGTTGGCTCCATTCTAAAAGAAACTGATATAGTTCGTTTTCAAGATGTTTACGGAAGAGTTAATTAATAATTAACTCAATGGGTGTATGATCTGAAGGTTTTGTTTTTGATCTTGGCTTTTTGTTAATATTAATTGAATTTATTTCATTGATTAAATTATTAGAAAGAAGAAAATGATCTATTCTCATGCCATAGTTCTTTTGCCAAGATCCTGCAAAATAATCCCAAAATGTATACTCTTGTTTTTTTTTATTAAGAAAACGATAAACATCTTTAAACCCTAAGTTTATTAGTTCTCTATACTTTTTTCTTATTTCTAATCTACCTAAAGCATCATTTTCATATCTTTTAAAATCATAAACATCAATATCTTCTGGAATAATATTAAAATCACCTGCAATTAATAAATTAGAATTTTCTAATATTTTCTTTTTAACATTAATAATAAATTTGTTTAACCAATTTTTTTTATATTCATATTTTTCCGTATCAACAGGATTGCCATTGGGAACATAAATATTTACTAATTCAATTTTTTTTTTATTTAATATGATCTCACCTTTTATTACACGTGATTGTTTTAAATCATCTTTTAAAAAATCTTTATCAATGTTGTAAATTTTTACTTTAGAAATTATAGCTACACCGTTGTAACTTTTTTGTCCAAAGACGTGTGACTCATACCCAATATTTTTAAACGTTTCTTCTGGGAAATTTTCATCTTGAGTTTTAATTTCTTGTAATAAAAGAATATCTGGTTCAGAATCTTTTATATAATTAAGTATATTTTCAATTCTTGCTCTTACAGAATTAACATTCCATGATATAATTTTCATTAAATAGAGAAAGATAGTCCACAACCGCAAGAAGATGTTGCCTTGGGATTTGTTATTACAAAAGAGTCGCCTATCATTTCTTTCTTAAAATCAACAACCGAACCATTTATAATATCTAAAGAAGATTTATCAATAATAGCATGATCAAAAATAATATCATCCCCATTACTTTTATCATCAAAGCCAAAATTGTATTTAAACCCTGAACATCCACCACCTTGAACAGTGATTCTAAAATATTTTTTATTATCCCCTTGGGTAATCTTATATATTTGTTCTTGCGCTTGTTTGGTAAAATCTATTTTTTTTTCCATAATTATATTACAACTAGTATATAATCTTAATTACTGGCATGCAAAAAAATTCAATGAACAAATTATCAAAATTAGCAGTGTTATTAAAATCTAAAGGTAGGTTTTTCAGTGAAAAGAAAACTAACTTAAGAAATGATTTTCAAAGGGATAGGGACAGGATTATTCACTCTACTGCCTTTAGAAGGTTAAAGCATAAAACTCAAGTTTTTGTTAATACATCAGGTGATCATTTTAGAACGAGAATAACCCATTCTCTAGAGGTGTCACAGATAGCAAGAACACTTTCAAAATTTTTTAACTTAAACGAGGATTTATCCGAAACACTTAGCTTAGCACATGATTTAGGGCACACTCCATTTGGTCATGCTGGGGAAGAAGCTTTAAATAATTGCATGCATAATTATGGTGGTTTTGATCATAATATACAAACTATTCGAATAGTTACTATTTTAGAAAATAGATATTACAATTTTAAAGGTTTAAATTTATCTTTTGAAACATTAGATGGTTTAGTTAAACATAATGGGCCAGTAAGCAATCTAGATAAATTTAATAGTATACTTGGAAAAAATTTCTTTAATAAAAAAATTAATTTTTTAAACAACGCGTCTTTGGAAGCGCAAATTGCATCTATTTCAGATGATATAGCTTATAACAGTCATGACCTTGAAGATGGTTTGAAATCTAATTTATTTCAAATAAGCGACCTCAAACATATACCAATTCTTGATAAAATTATTTTAAAACATAAACAAAAAATTAGTAAATATTCTATAGATTTAGTTGTAAGACAAATTATTCGAGAAATTATTAATGAAATGGTTAAAGATATTATCAAAACTACAAAAAAAAATTTAAAATTATACAAAATAAGAAATATAAATGATGTGTATAAAGCAAAAAAAGAAATTGTGTGTTTTTCTGATAAAATGAAAATTTTTGATCAGAGAATTAAAGAATTTTTAAGAAAAAAAATGTATTTTCATAAAAGTGTTAAAACTAAAACAAATTATGGTAGAAAGATTATTAAAAGTTTATTTTCAAAAATTAAAAGTAAACCTGAAAAATATATTAATATAGGAAAATACAGTAACTCAAACGTTGAAAGAATTATTTCTGATTATATTGCTGGTATGACAGATAGATATGCAATAAATTTATACAATAAAATTAAATGAACATATTCGAATATTATTTATTAGAAATTAATAAACTAATTTTAGATCATAAAGATGGTTTAAAATTAGAAAATCTTGATAACATAAATAAAATTAATCTAGAAGTGCCCCCAGACCAGTTTAATTTTGATTTATCTTGCAATGTTTCTTTAGTTTTAGCTAGATCAAATAAGTTAAACTCCAAAAACCTAGCTATACATATACAAAAATTATTTGAAAAGTATATAGATAATTTTGAAAAAGTAGAAATAGCAGGACCTGGCTTTTTAAATATAAAATTATCAAAAACTGCAATTGTAAAAAATATAAATTTTATTCTGGAAAATAAAGAAACTTATGGATCAAAAAAATCAAAAGAGGAATATAATATTGAATTTGTTTCAGCAAATCCGACTGGACCAATGCATGTAGGACATTGCAGAGGAGCTATTTATGGTGACGTATTGGCTAACCTGCTTATTTTTAATGGGAATAAAGTTACAAAAGAATATTATATTAATGATTATGGTAATCAAATTAAAAATTTTGCTAAGTCTGTCTACTTAAGAATTAGAGAAATTAAGTTTAATGAAAAATTTATCTCAAAAAAAGATTTATATCCTGGAATATATATAAAAGAAATCGCTCAAAAAATTTTAGATAAAAATAAAGATTTTGTTCTTGATATTTTTGAAAAAAGTTTTGATTTTCTTAAAGTTAAATCTTTAGAAGAATCGATGGAATTAATTAAGTATGATTTAAAACAATTAGGAATATCACACGATAATTTTTTTTCTGAAACAGAGTTGGTAAATAAAAATTTAGTTAATCAAGCAGTTAGTAAATTAAAAGAAAAGAAGTATATAGTTGAAGGATATCTTGAACCTCCTAAAGGTGAAAAAATTGAAAACTGGAAAAAAACTAAAAGACTAATATTTAAATCAACTTTATTTGGAGATGATACTGATAGAGCTCTTCAAAAAAATGACGGTTCTTGGACTTATTTCGCTAATGACGTCGCTTATCACATGGATAAAGTAGAGAGAAAATATAAAAATTTAGTAAATGTATTGGGTGCAGATCATACCGGATACATCAAAAGAATAACTGCTGCTGTATCAGCTCTCTCAGATAATAAAATAAAATTAAATTGTAAAGTTTGTCAATTAGTTAAACTTTTTAAAAATGGAAAACCATTTAAAATGTCCAAAAGAGCAGGTGAATTTATTTCTGTTACAGACTTACTTCGTGAAGTAGACAAAGATTCTATAAGATTTATGATGCTTAATAGAAGCAACGATGTAGAATTAGATTTTGATTTTGATAAAGTTAAAGAAAAAACAAAAGATAATCCCGTTTTTTACGTTCAATATGCTTTCGCCAGAATTAATTCTTTATTTAGAATTTTAAATAATAATTTAAATGATAAAATTGTTCTAAATACTAAAACCTTTAATTTAAATAATATTGAAGAAAAAATTATCAGAAAAATATTTGAATGGCCCAAAATAATAGAGTCAGCTTCTAGTAAATTTGAATTACATAAAATCTCCTATTATTTGTATGAACTTTCTACTCTCTTCCACTCTTATTGGAGTAAAGGTAATGAAGATAAAAATTACAGATTTATTGAAAATAATAAAATTAAAAGAATGGAAAATTTAGCAGTTATATTTTTAGTTGCTACGGTTATCCAAAATGGAATGAAAATTCTCGGTGTTTCTTTGCCAAATAGAATGTGATGTATAAAGTTTTTAATTTATTAATTATTTTTTTAATTTTTTTTTTTTATTTTAATATATTTAAGTATTATTCTTCAGTAAAAAATATTGAAGAAAAAAATTTTAATCGCAATAATATAGATCAAATTATTAATGACCAAATTTCAAATTTGCCAGTTTTATCGGATGATACAAATAATGTCATTGAATTTAATGACTCATTTGCTGAAGAAATTAAAAATTTTAAACCAAGAAGTTTCTGGAATTTATTGAAGCCAAAATGAAAAAAAAAGCAATTATTGTAAGTATAAAGGGCACCATACTAACCAATAGGGAAAAATTACTATTGTCAAAAGAAAAGCCTTGGGGCATCATTTTATTTAAAAGAAACATAAAATCATATGAACAAGTAAAAAATTTAATAAAAAAAATAAAAATAACAACTAAAGATAAAAAATTTCCAATTTTAGTTGATGAAGAAGGTAAAAATGTTTCAAGATTAAGTAAAATTTTTAATCACAATTTTTCAGCTAACTATTTTGGACATCTCTACAAATCTGATCCTAAAATTAGCATTCAAATTTATAAACATTACTTGTTAAGTATCTGTAAAAAACTTAGAGATATTGGAATAAATATTAACACTATACCAGTTCTTGATATTTTAAGAAAA
>MDTF01004129.1_pt1 | contig 11819 bp, 7 predicted proteins | sample 811191 | NCBI WGS metagenome assembly MDTF01 (sample SAMN05326649, study PRJNA326480) | marine metagenome | isolation source: seawater | place: Southern Ocean | collected 2011
GTGGTACCGAATAAACCAAACCATTTATAGACTTTTTACACTATATATAATGCATGCTCGCATAAAAATGTCTCACGTTCAACATAGTTTTCTCGACAACGGATTACGCGTACTACTCGTACCCACCGCCTCCAAAGTCTCCACCTTCAATGTCACCTACGGCATCGGCAGCGCCAACGAGGGACTCGGAGTCACCGGAGCCGCACACATCGAAGAACACATGCTCTTCGGAGGCTCCAAAAACTTTCAGGGGTCCGAAGGCATGTGGAAGCTGGAGGAAATGGGAGCCGTACTCAATGCCACCACAAGTCTCGATCGCACCAACTTCTTTGAAGTAGTCTCGACCGAACATCTCCACGAATGCATCGTAAGAGAGGCAGATCGCATGCTGCAGCCACTCAACGCCGCCAGCAAACTCAAGTCCGAAATGACCGTAGTGCGCAACGAAAGAGAAAGAGGAGCCAACAACCCCTTCGAACGCATGCAGTCCAAAATGATGAACATCGCCTTTCTAGAACATCCCTACCACCACTCGACCATCGGATACCTCAGCGACATCGAACACATCACCGCAGAGACCCTGCAGGACTTTCACTCCAAATTTTACACCCCCAACAACGCGACGGTCATCGTCGCCGGAAACATCGCAGACAACACCCTGGACGTCATCCAGACAGCCTTCGGAGACATTCCCAGAGGAGAACACCAGCAGACCTTCGTCACCGAGCCAGAGCAGTGCGGAATGAGACGCTTCGCCGAAAGCGGACCGGCAGGCATACTAGGCATCGGCTTCAAAGCGCCCTGCGGATTGCACACCGACGCCATCGCCCTGGAACTACTAGCACACAACATCAACAGCGGTCCGACCTCCATCTTTCAACCCCTCGTCGAATCCGGTGTAGTCTACAACATCAACGCCTCCTGGGGACGCATGAAAGATCCCTACCTCTTCAGCATCTGGGCATCGGCGCCAGATCCACACCGAGCCGAAGCATGCCTCTGGAAAATTATAGAGTCGCAGCCAGAGTTTGACGTGCCCAGAGCCGCTCTCAAGCAACAGTACAACCGCAGCGTAGAATCCTCGCAGGGAATGGCGTCCGAACTCAACGAAGCCGTCGCCCGAGGCTCCTGGAAAGACGTCTGGGACAGACACCAAGTCGCCGACACCTGCGACGTCGCACAAGTTTGGAAATACTTCAACCCACAAAAAGCAACCGTAGGCATCATGGTCCCGATGGAGACCATGGCTGGAGCTCCGCATGCCAGTCTCACCAGTGTCTACGACCAGGACGCAATGCCCGTGCCAAGCGGTGTTCAAGATCTACAAGATGTACAAGAAGTACTGCACGACACCCCGGGCACGTACATGCTGGGACCCACCGATAACATACACCTGCGAGTAGAGTACGCCTCCAAAGCAGCGCCGGCAGTCAACACCCTACTCGCCAATTTAGTTCTCAAAGGCAGCAATGGCAGCAACGCCAGACAAATTCAAACGCAAATGAACAACCAAGGCGTAGAAAGACAGGTCGAAGCCACGTCCGCAGGTCTAGTCCTGCACTACAACGCGCCGAGGTCCGCCCTAAACCTAGTCCTGCACGAAATCACCAAACCCTGCCTCACCAACATCGAATTCCGACTGGCGCAAAAACAACACATCGACAGCATCGGAGCCACCGTGCACAACGTAGACAAAATGGCAGCATTGCTACTCAAAAATACACTCTTTCACGACCAAGTCATGCCCCAGCAGAGCAGAGACCTCATTCAACAGCTCAAGGAAGTGCGCAGCACGTGGAACAACATCAACGCTGCCAAAGTCAGCGTCCTAGCCGGCTCCCTCGAAGATCTGCAGCAGTGCGCACAGCTCGCACAAGGCATAGTCACTCCGAAGGCTCTGGTGCCAAAAGTCAAACCCACAGACGTCAGCTGCCACATGCCGAAGAAAACCAGCTGCGCCATCATGCTCGGCTGCGCAGTCAAAGAAACGGCAGCGTTGAAAATTGCAGCCTCGGCACTCGGAGGTGGGTTCGCAGGGAGACTGATGAAAATCGTACGAGACAAAATGGGACTCACCTACGGCATCTACGCCGGAACAAGACCGGACATGTTCGCCATACAGACCAGCTTCGCACCACAGCTGCTCGAACAAGGCATACAAGCCACCCACAAAGTCATCGAAGAGTGGAGACACGGCATCACGCACAAAGAGCTAGAGACTCACAAACAAATGCTCCTCGGACAGAGAGAAGTCAAGTTTGACGACTTTGATAAACTCGTAGAATTCAAACACAATAATACTATTCCAAACCAAGATATTCAGAGCTGCTCGCTCGAAGAAGTGAATTGCGCCATCAAAGAACTCGGCACGCTCGTACAAGTCAAGGTAGGCTCCTACTAGTATGGCAAACCAAAGCACAGCATTCTGCTCCGGCTGAGTTAGACGACGGTTTTGAAACGTGGGTTCACCAGTGGGTTCACCAGCTTCGACAAAAAGAAAAAGCAGCGGAAAACGCTAGATTGAGAAAACAATACTACCACATACAACGCAAGAAAAGGAAATTAAGAGCAAACCTGGAGTCATATAAAATGGCAAATTCACTATACTAATGGTGAAAGCTCGCGATCTCAACAGAAACATAGAAAGACCTACCGTACACTTGGAGACCGTCAAGAACGTCTCGGTCTACTTCGATCCGAAACAGATGGTAGCAGTGTTGGCAACGCAGATACAGCGCTCCAAGCAGGTCTTCGGCTGCGTCGCCTGGCTCACCCACGAGAAAGTACTCGGCGCCCTCGAAAAAACAGACGCGACAATCATCATGACCAAGCACAAACGGAATAGAAACAAACGAAGGTTCAGAAAGAAATACGTCGGCACTCGGAAATTATTAATGCATCACAAGTTCATGGTCGGATTCGACGATCTCGGACCATGCTGGGTCAGCTACGGCAGCTTCAACCCGACCAGAGGCGCCCTGACTAACTTGGAAAACATGACACTCACCTTAGATAGGACACTAGCCGGAGTGTTCTACCAGGAGTATCTCAGGATTATGGCAGGCTAAAATTTCACAGACACACAAACACAAAAATGGTGACCCCAGGGACCCCAGGGACTTCAGTGACCCCGACCAAGACCTACTACATCCAAGGTATTCAAGGGACCAACACCCACGTGATTCCGACCCATAGCGGAAACGATATAGTCAAATGCCATTTCAAACAGCAGATTATTCACGTGCACGCCTTCTGCCTGGAATTAGAACCCAAGATACCGATCGGACCCAAGGCAATGAAGCCGCCGGTCATAGACTACCTGAGGCATCTGGACGAGAACTGGAGACCGCTAGATTTAGAACAGGTCGCATCGATGGAGCCGCCCACCACGGGGAAACTATCGCGCCTGCATCAAAAAAAGAAATACTGGACCTTCCTCAAACTCTTCGCCAAAAGAAACAGGTACACGCTAGAGGTAGGACCGAGAGGCGTCCGAAAAATATCGAGAGCAGCGCCATTAGGTCCAGGGAGAGTGCGCATACAGGGGACGGACATCGTAGGCATCGCGGGGAGAGTCAAAGACGGAATGCACACGGTGAAGTGGAAAACATTTAGACTACAGGTCAGCGCAAGCTGCCTCATACGAATATAAATATCCGATTCTTTATGACTTTGTTTCCAGTGCAAAGATACGCTTTGTCTGTCCATCGAGAACAAGTGTCTGAGTAAATAGATTTTGCCATGTTCGTTCAAGTACCCACGCCCAAGGAGCACTTGGCTCACTTTGAATAAACGACAACAGTTTCATATATATCGACAGTGGTACCGAGAGTATGGTTTCTTTCGTAACAACCATTTCCGCACAACACTTAAATGTTTCCATATTAAATATCTTCACGGCAGCTTCAAACGATTCGACATTGAACAATAACTTGTAGACTTTGTTCAGGTAGGGGATTTCACCATTGTTTGTTGCATCTCTGACCAACTTACCACGCCAAATGGCTCGTCCGTACATGTAGATCTTCGCCGGGGATTTGTATAGGTCGTAGGCAGAAGCATGCCACGAACTCTCGTGCCCGTGCAAAAAAACCGCGTAGTTGGGTAAGTCGAAGTAATTAGCAATGATCCAATAAAGCCAAAAGTAACTCTCTGAAACCGGTCGTCCGTAGTTTACGACATTGACAACTTTTGGTATAGTAATCCAACTGATATCTTTACCTACGCCATTAGATACTACAGCCATGCGTTGGGCAGTGACATGGGCGGTGACATGGGCGGTGACATTGGCGGCGACATTGGCAGTGACATTGGCGGTGACATTGCAATCCACGACGAGTGGCTTTCCCCTAATGCGACGTATACGGGGTTTCGGTGTTTGCAGCATGCAAACAATGCTTGTCATGCCAAACACAATGACCAGAAGAAGAAACCAAGCCATTTGTATAAACACAAAGGTATATATATAACCATAGAGTTCCAAGGCTCCACCGAAAGCCATTCGCAGGAAGTCAAAGCCGCAGGTCAGCGCAAGCTGCCTCATACGAATATAAATATCCGAATGCATTTACTTAAAATGACTTCGTTTCTCCTACCAATCATCGTGTTTAGGGTGATCGCAATCGTCTCCATGATGCCCAAAGAAACGCGCATCCAGGGGAACTATGCCGTACGAAGACATGCACCCGTAGAACCCGTGGATGTGGAACCTGTGAACTGTTATTTCATCACATCCTTTGTACAGGAACACAATGTACACCTGTATCCAGAAACCGAAAAACGTCTTCATCGTCTTTGTCCAACTGTAAGTGTGCATCTTGTCAGTGGCGAAAACGTCATCGACGGTGTAGTCGAAACTCTACTGAACCGGGTTGAGGGTTCACCTTGTATACCGGAAGAAGACACAATACTCAAAACGATTGGACTCCGTTGCAATAATACTACCGTAATGACAGCCATTGATCCATGCATGTCTACCAAAAATGCTCGGATTAAAGATCACAGCACATACATGAAAAATATAGATATGGATTCTATTCATTATGGACTACTACAAAATCTACAAATGCTGCATACCATGTCGCAAAAGATTGACATCCCGTTTATACTTTTGCACGGAGGACTCATTGGTTGGTATTGGAATGAGAAACTTTTACCATGGGATACCGATATAGATGTAAGCATAATAGACCACATAAGCTACGAATCATGGTTGAAATCATTTCCCACAACCAACGACACTGTATTTCAACACGAAGAGCATCGCGACGACAGGTACAAAACATTTTACAAAGTGTCTGAAGAGTTTGTTGTTTATGTTGATACAAATCCTAAACACCATATAGAATCAAGATTGCTGCATGAACCTACTGGTGTTTACACAGACATCACATATCTGTACCCTCAAAACAGCGATTATGTTATGAAAGCAAATTTGAATCAATTATGGGGTGGTCACACCTTTCCACAAAAACAACTTTTACCATTGCAGGAATGCAATATCAATAATATTCAACTACATTGTCCGCACAGTGTGGAAACAATTTTGAAGAATGAGTATCCAGGATTTAAAAATAAACGATTTAAAGAATTCGTATTCTTGCAAGACGAAAAATGTTGGAAACACATTTGATCCAGTATGGCAAACCATCTCTGGGGACCCACAGGTACCACACCATGGAAGCTTTCGCAGAAGGCGTCTCCCTCTCCAAACAAATACGAGCCTCCTACGACGCCTACCTAGACAAAATACCCTACCTCCTAAGCGAACACAACATCCTAGCACACAAGTTCGACGCCGACGGAGAAAAATGGATTCGAGTAGAGTTTCAAGGCTGCTCCATCGAAAGCCCCAAACTACTCGAAGCCGACGGAAGCTCCAAACCCCTAGACATTCGCATGTGCAGGCTGCGCAATCTCACCTACAATCTGCCCATCTACACCACCGTACACATACATCGCTCCAACGGCAACAGCACGGTGTACCCCAATGTCTACATCGGACGCATTCCACTCATGGTAGGCTCCAAAAAATGCCAGGCACACATACCCGAACACGACACCGGAGGATACTTCGTCTGCAGCGGCAGCGAAAAAACCATCGTCAAACAAAAGGCGCACGTACACAACCAAATGATGACCCTGCATCGCATGGCAGGCAGCACAGAACAGTGGGCGATCTGCTGCAAGTCCGAAGACGGACACAGGGGCGTCATGCGGTGCACCATTCGGTACGTGCCCGACGGACCGCCCATGGTACTCTTTTCCAAACTCAGCCAAGAAATCTCCGTCTGGACACTCCTACAACGCCTGCCGGCACCCGTACTCGTCACCCTAGATGCAGAGGAAGAAACATTCTTTCACATGGGGGAGCCCAGTGGGGAGCCCAGTGGGGAGGGGATGGAGGTGGACCTGCCTCTAGTCAACACCTTCTGCCTCGGAGGCTCCAACCGACAAGCCGAAGCCCTGAGAATGCTGCTGCCACACACCAAACTTAAAGCAGACTACCTCCTGCTCATGCTAAGGAAACTACGACACGACATCCAACACAAAACATGGGCAGACAAAGACTCCCTGGTCTACCAGAGAATTGAAACATGCGAAGACCTACTCTCCTCGCTCACACACCACCTCCTAGCCAAAATGACGCACGAAATACAAATGAGACTGCATCGCAAAATGGCGTCCGAAGTCCGAGACCAAACCATTCTCAAACTCGTCAGCAGCAACACCTCCCTCATGGACGGCATACAGTACGCCCTCGCCACCGGAAACTGGCGCACCAACTCCTTCGACGGAAGAACCAGGGTCGGAGTCGCACAGCTCCTGCAGAGAGCCACCATCTACACGGCACTCAGCCAGTTGAGAAGGGTCTCCTCCAGCATCAAACCCGAACAAAAACTCAGCAAGCCCAGGTACATTCACGGCACGCACAGAGGCAGACTCTGCTTCATGGAGACCCCAGAAGGTGCCTCCTGCGGTCTAGAAAGCCAGCTCAGCGTTGGAGCCTACATCTCCAGCGGATCGCCCACCGAATACATCCTAGAACTTCTGCAAGTACACCTGGGGGAGCCCAGTGGGGAGCCCAGTGGGGAGGGCTCGATCGTCTTCGTCAATGGAGACCCCTGTGGCTATGCAAGCAGTACCGTCTGCGACCTCCTACGCACTGCCAGGCGCAGTGGACAGATCGCCAAAGACGTCTCCATCGCCCTCACGCCCAGAGGAATCTTCATACGCACCAACTCCGGGCGCATCTGCCGACCACTCCTGCTCGGGGAGACGGGGTCGGGGTCCCTGACCTTTCAGGAACTACTGGACCAAGGCAGGCTAGAGTACGTAGACGTCTACGAAGAAGACACCCTGCACATCGGAACCACACACTTCGAACTCGCCGAAACACTCATGATGGGACTCTGCGGAGCCACCATCGTCTACGCACAGCACAACCCGGCACCCAGAAACACCTACCAGTGCGCCATGATGAAACAGGCGCAGGCAGTGCCGACCCTAGACTTTAGAGATCGGTGGGACACCACCACCAACGTCATGCACTACGGACAAAAACCCCTCGTCACCACCGCAGTCGAAAGAGCCTACAACTACAACCTGCCCATGGGACAAAACTGCATCGTAGCCATCATGCCGGCAGAGTACAACCAGGAAGACTCCACCATCTGGAACCAAGCCAGCATAGACAGAGGCATCGGAAGAACCACCACCCTCAAAACAAACAAAGACACCCTAGGCACAGACGAATCCTACGGAAAACCCGTGCCCAAAAGAAGGTGCAAGTACCAGGTAGACGAATCGGGACTGCCCGCCGTCGGACAAGTCGTAGAAGTAGGGGACTGCCTCATAGGCAAAATACGCACGACACTCACACACGGAGACACGGAGACAAATTCCACCGACGTCTCCGTCTTCAGCAACTTCAGCGGGAAAGTAGACGGAGTACTCTCCTACTTGGAAAGAGACGGCACGCCGGGAGTCAAAGTCAAAGTACGCAAGGAAAGAATACCCAGTGTAGGAGACAAATTCGCCAGCAGGTCGGCGCAGAAAGGCACCATCGGACTCATCGTCCCACAAGAGGACCTGCCCTTCACGCTCGACGGCATCGTGCCGGACATCATGCTCAACCCACACGCACTACCCTCCAGAATGACCATGGCACAGATGCTAGAAACAGTCAAAAGCAAGTACGGCTGCCACGCAGGACTACAAGACGGTTCTCCCTTCAACGGAGACACCGCAGAAAGTCTCGCAGAAATGCTGCACGGCGTAGGGTTCAGCGGCTCCGGGACACAAATCATGTTCGACGGACGCACGGGGAAAAGATTCAAAGTCCCGATCTTCGTCGGTCCGACCTTCTACCAGAGACTCAAACACAACGCCTCGGACAAAAAACACGCCAGAGCCAGAGGAAGAAGAGACCTGGTCACAAGACAGCCCAACGAAGGCAGAGCCTCTGGTGGAGGACTACGCGTGGGTGAAATGGAAAAGGATTCTTTTGTTTCACACAGCTGTCCGTTTGTCCTCACGGAGAGACTCCTGCACGCCTCTGACCCACACGAAATAGACATATGCACCTGCGGACTCACGCACTCCATCAAAAACAAAGTCTGCTCGACCTGCGGAGGATCGACGACCAAAAAAATTATTCCATACGGATTCTACCTTCTCATACAAGAATTGCAATCCATGTGCGTAGACGTTAAACTAAAATAAAATCTTTTTTGCACTATATAAACCACAGCACTGTCTAAAAAATGTCATTGTCAAACGAAGATTTGGTGTTTTTCATACCAAATGCAATACGTAGACAGATAATATACATAAATCTAATAAACAAATTGGACCCAAATACACATACCGACAAAATCAATAAGCAGTACGAACAAATAGACCATGCCAAATATCAAATAGATGACGATAACAAGAATCTCTATGATTTGAATGGAAAGCTTAGCACGTTTTTAAAACACCGTATGGTTATATTCAGAGCCCGAGCCATAGAAGTAGAAGAAGCCAATCAGAGACTGGCGAATTTCAAGGCGATGAAGAAGGAGCAGGCGGAGGAGGAGGAGGCGATGAAGAAGAAGGAGGCGGAGGCTCTGAAGGCGATGAAGAAGGAGGAGGCGGAGGCGAAGAAGAAGGAAGAGGCGGAGGCGAAAGCGGAGGCGAAGGCTCTGGAGGCGAAGGCGAAAGCTCTGGAGGCGAAGGCGAATGAGGAGCAACAGGAAGCTCGCGAAGACAAGGGTGACAAGGATGAAGAGGAGGATCCAAATTCATCGGACACATTTGAGGAGGAGGATGGGGACGAGGATGATGGGGATGAAGAGGATGACAAGGGTGATGAGAACATGATCAACCCGGGTAATGATTATAAGGATGTAGCTTTAAGTGCAGAAGATCAAAAGGAACACGATAAATTTGCAAACATGGATGTATTTGATGATGAAAGGAGAGATGGTCGAAGAAATGAAGAGACGCAGGAGTTTGAAGATGCTCGAATAATAGGTAATGACGAGATGGACCAGTTCGCTTTTTCACTGGCTCAGGAAGAGGCTAAGAATCTGAAAGTTCGGAAACAGGCTCAGGCAGGTCTGGCAGCTCGGGAATTTCTGCAAGCTCAGAAACCTCAGGAACCTCAGGAAGCTCAGGTAGAGCCTCAGAAAAGGGCTCAACCACCAAGACCAAACGAATTTCTTGCTAAGAAAGAAAAATTCCTCGAAAAAAATGATCGTGTACATGGTCTGAGTAGCAGTGACAGTGGCAGTGACAGTGGCAGTGGCAGTGATAAAGAATTCTTCGGTAAATTGAAATTTCGCGACAGGTCCTACAAACTCGGTAAGTCTGCCCAAAGACTTCGAGAGAAAGTCTACAAATACGAACAAGAATCAGGATCGGAACAAGAATTGAAGGACATCATGAAATTGCTTCGAAAAATACGCATAAGAAGCATGAATTTGTTTAAAGAAATAAAACGACAAGGACGGAAAATCCTGGACATAGGCGATAATAAGGAAGTAGTACGAACTATATTTGCAATACAATCCAATGACGACGACTTGTTTAGACGTGGGCATCAATTTATGAGTCAGAGGGAGGGCAAAATACCAATGAACAACGAAATAATTGGCACAAATAAAACTATTCAACAAGAGGCACGAGATATTTTCGTGGAATGGCACAAATTGTTGGGCAGATTTCGCCCAAAACCCAGCCAAACGGCAAAAGCCAGCCAATTATACGAATATGAATTCGGGAGACAGTGGTATGAAGAGGTCGTAGCGTCCTTGGCTAAGAAAAAATACAACAAAAAAATCAAAAAAACGTTCGCCCAAAAAATATCGCCCGAACCCGAAAAAAAGCGCCTGCAGACAGATCTAGGTAGTATGGCAAGAAATCTAATAGACCAGCTAGACCAGACAGACAAAAATAAGCTAGTAGAAAAACAGACAGACAAAAATAAGCTAGTAGAAAAATGGAACAAGGAAGAAGTGGAAGAAGAGGAAGAAGACGAAAAGACAGACGACGCTGAGTATAGATCAATAAATTTTAGATTTTAGTTTTAGTCTTTTTTCTCAGTGGAGTTCTCAGTAATGCAGGCTGGTAAGCTTCAAACGAAGACCTCATTCTCTTTTTATGATCTCTATGCGCTCTTTGTCTCGTGTCCTCTTTGATTCGCTGACGGAACGCTTCCGAAGCCGCCTCCAGCTCGTTGCACAGACGGATGTGCTTGGCGTGAGGGGACTCCGGGGACTCATACGTGTGAGGTACAAACATTGCCAGCTCCTCCTCCGTGTACGGCGCACACAGAGACGGAAACCCGGCGCGAGAAGGACAAGCTTTAGCAATGCGGTAGACCTGTCCCGCACGCTTGCCACTCTTCACCGTGTACTCAAAGCAATGGCGATCCTGCACGTTCAAAGACCACTCCGCCACTTTCTCGACGTGAAACACCAAGTGCATCCGAGAGTACACTCGAGGCTGCTGACCAGACTTAATACGAGGCGTCTCCAAATTTTTCAATGCAGGCAGCAGCTCGGGATCCAGAACCGTAGTGCGACGAGTCAGCTCGTAGCCCATAAAAAGACGAGTCATCAGCCCTCTCTCACGACGGAGACGAGCGCCGGGGGAAAACACCTCGTGGACAATGTTCTCGTAGAAAATTATCCACTGACCGGGTTTCACTTCCACACGCACACTCAAATCCTTGTAGTACGCATGGCGCTCCTTCGGAATCGTAGCAAATCCCTCACCAGTGTCGGTCAGGGAATGCGTGCGAGGACACAAGCTCATCGTGTCCGACGTTGTACTCAAGTTGATCCAGCCGCCGAAAATCACTCCCTTGTCGGTCCCGGGGGACTCGTCGCGATGCCAGGACTCGCGAGAAGGGGTCTGGCTGGGAGTACGGTGCATCGTACGGTCCTTGTGCTGCGCTATCAAGTTGCCAGGAACTTTCAAGTAGTCGGCAAACACCTGCGGTGCCACCTCGCGGTCGACCAGCAGACAAAGATCCCGCACGGGCTCAATGTGAAAAGAGTGAGGGGTAGCCAGAGCAGCAAAGCCGCCCAGCGTCAACACGTCCGGAGTGTAACGGAAGTAAGGGTCGAAAGACAAGTCCGAACGAATAGCGTCGCGGAAGCTCTTGGTACATTCGGTGGAAAGAACATCCACCACCACGTAACCTTCCGATTGCAGGGTTAGCATGGTTTGGGTGGGTACGACCCATGGGGGGAGATATTTGCCGTACCATTACACTTTTTGGGTCCTGTGATCTTTTTCAGTCAAAAAAATCCCCAGTCAATCCCAGTCAA
>MDTF01007628.1_pt1 | contig 11813 bp, 8 predicted proteins | sample 811191 | NCBI WGS metagenome assembly MDTF01 (sample SAMN05326649, study PRJNA326480) | marine metagenome | isolation source: seawater | place: Southern Ocean | collected 2011
ACTAGCAGGATCTTTATAATAAATAACCTTATTATTGAGGTTAGAGATTGCTAAATTGTATTCATTATCTATACCTATAGAATGTAGCTCCTCATCTAGTATAGCAATTAAACGATCAAAATTTATAATTTTGGGCTGACTCACTTTAGACAGCAGGTTACTGAGTAGTCCATTAACCTTTTGCATATAGTCGGTGCCCATATAATTTAGTGGGTTACCCGCAGTATGGAAAACACTGTCTATAGAAGGATGATAACTTTTATGAAATAAATTAATTGTATTAGGACTACTGGAAGTTACAGGTTGTAAAGAATCTGTAAGCAGAGAAAAATAATCAAAGCCATCTAAACTTTCGTTTAAGTAACGATCAGAAGTACGTGCCAAAACACGATTAATCTCCCAGTCGAGTTCTCTTTTGTTGGCTTCGAAATAATTACTCACCCAGTACCACTGAAAAGCAATAAGTCCCAATAAAGACAAACTCATTAAGGTAACAATGGAATATAGGTTTCTCTTTAGCATACTCAAAAATACAGATTAAGATGAACCAAAAACCATACTTAACAATGTTTAACTTTTAGTGAATAAAAGAAAGCTGTCAATTTAAAAAACACTTTATAAGTAGTCGAAGTAAATACTTAGAGTAAGATAAAACTCTAGTGTTCTAAAGCTTATTTAAGCTCTTTAGCAAAGAAGAACAAAGAAATCCAAGCTACCATAAAACACAAACCACCTAAAGGGGTTATAGCTACTAAAAAAGTAAAATTACTTAGTGCAAGAATATACAAGGAGCCCGAGAATACTAGTATCCCTATAGAAAAAAAAATAGCTGCACGATTTAGATGCTTACTAGAATTATTTTGGAGTAAAACAGAAACTACTAAAAGTGCAATTGTATGGTAAAAATGGTAACGTACAGCAGTTTCAAAAGTAGCAACTCGATTATTCTCAATCAAAAAAGAAGATAAACTATGTGCGCCAAAAGCACCAATTGCAACAGCTAGCAAGCCGAAAATTGAAGCTATTTTTAATACCTTTTGTGAAGTCATTAGTTTTGGATAAAGATTAAACTTATTCTAGAAAAATCAAAAATAAGACATATTGTATTTAGAAGCAATGGCAAACGATCTAAATGCTAAAAAGCATATCTTTGCAGCCTCAAAAATAGCACTATGATTTCTGCAACAAACATTTCCATACAATTTGGAAAAAGAATATTATTCGACGATGTAAATGTGAAATTCCACGGCGAACGCTGCTATGGGATGATCGGCGCCAATGGTGCTGGTAAATCTACCTTCCTAAAAGTTCTTTCTGGGGAAATGGAAGCAAATACTGGACAGGTAAGTTTAGAGCCTGGAAAAAGGATGGCTGTTTTGAGTCAAGACCACTTTAAATACGATGAAGAAACGGTTTTAAACACGGTTATAATGGGTCATCAAGAGCTGTGGAAATTAATTCAAAAGAAGGATGCTATTTATGCAAAGCCCGATTTTGATGAAGCAGATGGTTTAGTCGCTGCAGATTTAGAAATTGAGTTTGAAGAAATGAATGGTTGGAATGCAGAATCTGATGCATCTAACATGTTATGTGGATTGGGTATTCCTGCCGAAGAACACTATAAATTAATGAATAATTTTGACGGTAGTATAAAAGTAAGAGCATTATTAGCTCAAGCTCTATTCGGTAATCCTGATGTGTTAATCCTCGATGAACCTACCAATCATTTAGATTTAAAAACGATTGAGTGGTTAGAAGATTTCTTATTAAACTTTAAGAATACAGTAATCGTAGTTTCGCATGACCGTCACTTTTTAGATACTGTATGTACCAATATAGCAGATATAGATTTTGGGAAAATTAAATTATTCACGGGTAACTACTCTTTCTGGTATGAGTCGAGTCAGTTGGCATTACGTCAGCGATCGTCAGCCAACAAAAAAGCAGAGGACAAGCGTAAAGAATTACAAGAATTCATTTCTCGTTTTAGCGCAAATGCTTCTAAAAGTAAGCAAGCAACTAGTCGTAAAAAATTACTAGAAAAAATTGACCTCGACGACATTCAAGCATCTAGTCGTAAATACCCTGCAATTATATTCGACCAAGAGCGAGAGGCTGGAGATCAGATATTAGAAGTAGAGAATTTATGTGCGCATACAGATGATGGAGTTCTACTTTTCGAAAACCTAAACTTCAAAGTTAATAAAGGAGATAAAGTTGCTTTATTAGCAGAAAACAAATTAGCTCTAGAAGCATTGTATGGTATTCTTGATGGTACACGAAAAGCAACATCGGGTACTTTCTCTTATGGACAAACAATAACACAAGCATTTTTACCAAATGACAATGCGAAGTACTTTGATACTGATGACAACCTGATAGACTGGTTACGTCAGTTCTCGGAAGTTAAAGATGAGGTGTATGTACGTGGGTTTTTAGGGAAGATGTTATTTAGTGGAGAGGAAACATTTAAATCTGCTCGAGTACTTTCTGGGGGGGAGAAAGTTAGATGTATGCTATCTAGAATGATGTTGGCACAAGGGAATTTATTAATGTTTAACGAACCTACATCTCACTTAGATTTAGAATCTATTCAGGCTCTTAATAATGCCATGACAGAATTTAAAGGAACAGTTCTTTTTTCTTCTCATGATCATACTATAATCCAATCGGTTTCTAATCGTATACTAGAAATTATGCCTAGTTCACAACACGATAAGTTAATGGACTACGATGAGTTTATTGAGTTTAAAAAAGCTTTGGAGAAAAACAAGAAGTAGTATTTATTATAAAATTAAAAATGACTTTCGGATAAAATATCTGAAAAGCATTTTTTTGTGGCATAATTAGATGAAAAATTTATAAGTACTGTGTAAGCTGTTTTCTGGTTTAGATTAAAAAGAGCTTTGTAATTTTTGGATCGTTTTATTAAAGTCAGTCCAAATCTCAGCGACAATAGTAGCAGCTGGTTTTATAGTATTTATGGCAGATGAAATTTGACCAATTTCTAATTCACCTTCAACTAAGTCGCCTTCAAACATTCCTTTTTTAGCTCTCCCCCTACCTAGTAATACTTTTAAGTCTTCAGTACTAGCGTTTTGTTGCAATGATTCTTGTATATCTGCGTAAAACTTATTCTTAAGTAAGCGCACCGGAGTTAATTGTTTAAGTGATAATTCTGTATCACCTTCAGCGGTACTTAGAATAAGATCTTTGAAATTTTGATGAGCTGACGATTCTGGACTCGCCACAAAAAGAGATCCTATTTGAACTGCTTCAGCACCTAAAGAAAAGGCTGCTGCCATAGCTCTACCAGACCCTATACCACCTGCTGCAATTACAGGGATATTAACTGCATCACTTACTAAAGGAATTAAACATATTGTGGTCGTTTCCTCCCTTCCATTATGTCCACCAGCTTCAAATCCCTCAGCAACAATAGCATCTACTCCAGCGGTTTCAGATTTTTGTGCAAACTTCACATTAGAAACTACATGAACTACCTTTATTCCGTGTTGCTTAAAAAGTGGAGTCCATTTTTTAGGCGAACCAGCAGAAGTAAAAACAATGGGTACTTTAAGTTCGATAATTGTTTGAACATGCTCTTCTATACTTGGGTATAGTAAAGGTAGATTTACAGCAAACGGTTTATTGGTAGCCTCTTTACATTTAAGTATTTGTTCTCTTAAAATCTCAGGATACATAGAGCCAGCGCCAATAATACCTAGGCCGCCCGCATTACTAACAGCAGAAGCTAATTCCCATCCGCTACACCAAATCATTCCGGCCTGAATAATTGGAAGTTCTATATTGAATAGTTGTGTAATTCTGTTTTTAGTCATGAATTGATTGTATTAAAACAGTTAAAGAAAGTGTTTTTATAATTTTTAGAAGCTAAATAATTAAAATAAACCTTACTCTTCAAACTTGGTTTTAGTCTCTATAAGGTCTCCAAATTCATAGATTTCCATTTTCACTTGAACACCACTTTCAGCAAAGTAGAACCATTTCCCATTTTTAAGTCCTTTCTTGTAGCTTCCGGCAGTTTTTGTCTTTCCGGAGGGGTGGTTCGAAGTACTTTGCCCATGTAATTGTCCGGATACATAATTTGATTTCTGTAATACCTTAGCGTTGGTGTTATATTTAACCCAAGAACCATTCTTTACTCCCTTAATCCAATTAGTTACTTCGGCTGTAGTACTATCAGAATAGAACACTTTTTCTAAACCATCTTTTAAACCCTTATTATAGTTTTCTGTAGAAACTAAATATCCTTTGGTACTGAAATATTTCCACTCTCCTATTTTGTTTTTTCCATCTAGCTTTCCTAAAGCTTCTACGCCACCTTTAGGAAGGTACATTACAGCTGTGGCAATTCCACCCGCTATTTCATAATTTCTTTGGGATACAATTTTCCCGTTTTGATCGTAAAACTTAAACAAGCCAATTTCTTTACCGTCTTCAAAAGCTCCTTCATAACGAGGAGAACCCCAAGGATAATCTTTAGACCAAAGACCTTGTTTTAAACCGTTTTCGTCAGCATGATTTTGTGCAGAAAGGAAAGTGGTACAAATAAGTACTGTTAGAATAACTAAGCGCATAAATAGAAGTTTTGGTAAATATAAAGATACTTTTTCTCAGAATGAAGCTTCGGCATTTTGTATTTTATCTTTTATGATTATTGGTGGTCGCTGCAAAGCCATGATCACCAGTTTCGTTTATATAGAAAATAAATCCACTTTGATAAATTGCTCCAATCTGAATATTTGAATAATCTGAACAATCACTTTGATAGTCAGGAAATGTTAAATATTAAGGGTTATCAACAACTGGAGTACTAACATTTAAAATACAGTCGTAACTACTATAAGTAACCTACTCACAAGAAGAATAAAGAACAGAGGAAATACCAGTAAAATATAAAGTTGATTTTTCATAAATATAGCAAAAACAAAAATGCCACCGAATTTCGGTGGCATTTAAAAAATTAGGTTTTAAACAACAGGATTAATGAACAACGGTAAGTTTTTTCATTAATTTATTACTTCCATCGTTAAGTTCAACAAAGTATAAACCATTTGCGAAGTTTTTTGTTTGGATAGTGAAATTCAAATTAGACTGTATTTCGTTTAAAACTACTTTCCCTTGTACATCGTAAATAACCACTTGTACATCATCTGACCAAAGTCCAGCTAAAGAAATAGTACATGCATCTTTAGAAGGATTAGGGTATAGATGTGCGAAAGAAACTTCTTCGACTTCATCTACAGAAACTCCGTAATGATCGAACATAAGTGTACCACCATCAGAAACATTATCGCAAGAGAGATCTGAAGAGCTTGCACTATAAACACAAGCCGTATTTTCAACTTGGAAACGATCTATAATACGTACATCGTCAATAGTCCAACCTTCTACTTCTTCAGTAGAATTGCCATCGTCTGTAACATAAGTAAAACGGATGGTAATTGTTTCGCCCATATAGTTAGATAAATCAACCAAAGTATTTACAAAACCATCACTGTTACCCCAGAAAGAGTTAATACCACCTAGAGGAGGCGATGCTTGAGAAACACCTCTATAATGGCCTCTAATAATACTTGAACTCACTTGTTCGAAGTTTACTTCATCTGTAGAAACAGAAATATAACCACCATCGTAACTAGCTTCCGTACTGTATTGATGCCAGAAACTTAAAGTAGGAGAGTTTCCTTCTACTGTGAATGGCTCTAAGCCTAGGTAAGAAACTGTGCGGTAATCAACATTTGGAGCATACCATGCATACTCACCACTATTAGCTTCAAAATCTATTAAAGCCCATTCTGGGTCAAAACCTTCGTCTGCCCACGTTATCCAGTAATAGTCATCATCTTCCATATCATCTTCGAAAATAACTTCACTAAACAAGTTTTCGTTTGGACTCACTGAGTAAGAACATTCTATCGATTCCCCAGTTTGCATATCGCCTAGTGTAAAGGTTAAAACATTCCCTTCTATTTGTGCATCACAGGTAGCAGACTCACTAATAAAAGACACATCAGCTTGTAAAGTATCAACAATATATACAGCCATAGCAGAATCAGGTGTATGATTGTATACGCTTAAAGTGTATAATAAGTCATCAGAAGAGTTAGCATCAGCAATTGCAGACTTAACAATCTTTAAAGTTTTAATGCATTCAGGAATATTATCAAATGCTTCAATTCCATCGCCTCTATCGTCAGCAGAACCAGCATTGGAAGAGTAACCTAATCCTCTACGAGCAAAAGTCTCCCAAATCATACAAGCATTTTCTCCGTTGTATAAATATTCATCTGCCAGAATTACGGCATCTCTCATTTCTGTAAAATTAGCATTACAAGGTTGTAATTTCAAACCATCAATTACCAATTGCATTACCATATTATTACCTCCAGTACCGTTGTATCTATCAGTATCGTAACCGTATAAATCCGTGAAATTCCAGTATAAATCCCAAATCATAGTAGCCCAAACAGAACCAACACCATGAGGCACAGACTCAGTAATAATATTATCGTAGGTCATAGGGTTTAAGCCCATATCTCTACTATATGGATAAGAACGTATTCCTCTACCATCGTTATTCTCTGCCGAAACATAGGTTCCAATTCCACGAGACATTGCTCCTGTATCGCCTACTTTTGAAGTCATTGCTAAACCGAAGAAATCACTCCAACCTTCACCTGCTTGTTCGTCTCCGTATAAACAGTTTCCACCAGTTAAACGAGAAGAGATTCCATGACCATATTCGTGTGCAATGATACCGTTATCAAAGTCGCCATCTAAATAAGAAGGACCTGGAGGTGAGTTGTTAACAAAGGTTGCATTTATAACACCATCACCCAACAGGTAATTGTAAAACTCATCTCCATTATATTTCCCCATAAAAACAGCAGGAATAGTCACTTCAGCAGCATCAACACCTGCAGCCATTCCAATAATACCTCCCACATTATTGTAAATAATTACAGCAATTGCTCCAGCATTTTGAGCATTTAATGCCTTTGTACTGAATTCGCAAGTACCACGGCTAACAAGTGCAATTTTCCCGGTTAGATCATTTAATATCTCACCACAGCCTTCTATACCATATGCCGAGCCATCGTCTACAGGAACAATATCAGCAGTAAGAGGAATACTGGTGATTTCTCCAGCCCAATCTGTTGTCGGTGAAACTTCGTAAACTCCTGCAAATTGCTCAGGAGAATTAACCGTAAATAAATCAAATGGATTTGCTGGTTTATCCCAAATATACATTTGCATGACTGGGTTAGACCCATCGTTTGGAGTCATAAAATTGGCATTGTTTAAGGCTATATTTTGATCAATACCACTTGAATCTTGAGCTTGTGCAAGTACATAATCGTTTCCAAAACCATTTTCACCATAGTTATTGAATTGAAAATTACCCGAAGCAGGATCAAATCCATAGTGATACCAAACATCGTGCATCATATTAGCCATATAAAACAAGTTTACCGTAGCTGCATCAAGATTCTGATCTGGTTCTGTCATAGCATCGAAAGGATAATCGAAAACCAAATCGAAGCCACCAGTAGGTTCATCACCTTGAGGTGTATTAGAGTCTGTAAGGTCAGAATAGGCGTGTACATTATTTCCTCTAGTAATATAATATTCGGGGCCTTCTAAAGCATTAGTGTCGTGCCATCCAAAAGGAGACGCATCTGCATTACTAGGAGAAACCTCCATGGTTCTATCCCCATGTGAAGGACTTTCTAATGGAATAGCAAATACATTATATGAAGGACCGACTACAGGAGTTGCAATAAACTCTTCAATAGCTACAACTTTATCGTGATTATCATGACTACAGTCTGCAGTAGAATTAAACGAACAGTGTTGAACCCAGTTATACTTACGTAGTATTTCTCCTGTAGTTGCATCAACAAGTACATTCCAACAATCGGTAGCATCTTTTTCGTAGATTGTTAAATCCCATACTTTTCTGAGTGTATTATTAATTTCAAAGTACGCTTCTTTCACTGGGATTGCATCAATAGAGAAATCTGCAGAATAAAGAGATGTCGTTTCGTTATTTTTGGAAATTCTATTCGGTTTAGAATAGTCGATTTCTAAAATTCTACAAGCAGATTCAATAGCTTGAATTTGATTTAAGCTTGTTTGGCTAAATACTTGTTGGTTTTCTAGATCCGAAACAAAAGTATTCTGCGTTTGCATCCAACCTTTGTCTTCTCTGTAATGTAAGCGGATTTCTGCTTTATGTATAGGTATCCCAGAATAGTTTTGTTGTAAAAAAACATGTTGCAAATGTGTTTGCTTACTATAATAATCTCTGTAAATAGAGTAGTCTTGAAAGTCGTTTTGACTTAACGCAAGCTTGGTGCTGTTTTTTTGTAAATAGGCTTCAACTTCTGACTCAACATTAAACGATTGAGCAAAAAGGAATGAAGGTATTAATAGTAAACTAGCAAATAGGTTTCTCAATTTCATAATCTAATTTTAAGAGGCTAAATATACTAATTTATACTACGCAGTAGATGTTATAATGTGTTAATGATTTGACTAGCCATATTAATCCAAGAATACTTTTTCTTTTCCTCTTTTACATTTTCTATAAACTCTAATTCTCTACCATTATCATAAAAATCATTAATGGCTAATGAAATTTCGGTAGGGTCTACCTCCACTACATAACCTACTTTATTATGAGGAACTATTTCTGGTAGTCCACCAACATTAGTCACCAAAATAGGTTTATTAAAATGATAAGCAATTTGAGCAACACCACTCTGTGTAGCAGATCTATATGGTTGAACTAAGATGTCGCAAGCAGAGAAAAAAGTAGCAACTTTTTCTTGAGGAATAAAATCTGCATGAAAATGAACTCTAGCGCTTAAGCCTAATTGTTGGACTAAATTTGTGTAATCTAGCTTAGATTCATAAAACTCGCCAGCAACAATTAATTCAACATTATCATTTATTGAAGGTAGAGATTCAATCAATAAATCGAGTCCTTTATACCTTCTGATAAATCCAAAAAACAAAATATATTTCTTAGCGAGATCAAGATTCAAGCTCTTTAATGCAGTATTTTTTTCTTGTAAATCTCCAAATTGATCATACACAGGATGTGGATGGAAATTAACTTTTGGACTCTTAATGAATTTATTGATGTCTTTCCCTACAGACTTAGACATCACCAAAAATTGATTATTTGCTTTAAGAAAATAGGAGGTTAATAATCGGTCGCCCATTCTCTTTTCATGTGGGATAACATTGTCACATAAAGCAATGAGTGGGGTACTACTTTTTAAACGCGAGAACTTTAAGACAGAACCTAAAGCTGCACCCATAAAGGGTAGCCAAAATCTGGTAATAATCAGGTCAGGTTTTTGTTTTCGAAGCCATAAAGCTGTTTTAATCCAAGATAATGGATTTACAGAATTTATAGATGTATGAATTTCTATAGGTGGTTTAACGCCCTTAAAATCGAACTGAGTCTTTCCTGGGAATAAAAAAGAAGGGTACTGAATCGAAAAAGAAAGCATAATTATCTCGTGTCCTAAGTGCTGTAAAGCTAAAGCTAAGGAATGGTTACTATCTGCAATACCTCCACGTAGAGGAAATGCAGGACCAATGAGAATAATTTTTTTCTTTTCCAATAATATTAATTCAGAAGGTCTTCTACAATATATTTATTGCGATCGGTGTTAGAACGAGCAATTAATTCTGCTATAAAGCCAGTCATGAATAATTGTGCTCCAATTATCATAGCTAACATCCCAAAGTAAAACAAAGGTCTATCTGTCATATTATAAGCTTGCCACATAAGTTTAGCAAAAACTAAATAGGTAGCAATTGCAAAACCAATAGCAAAGCTTAAAACACCCATTAATCCAAAAAGGTGCATTGGTTTTTTACCAAATTTAGAAATAAACATAACTGTGAATAAATCTAAGAATCCGTTTATAAAACGTTCAATTCCAAATTTAGTAACACCATATTTTCTTTCTTGGTGTTGTACAACCTTTTGACCAATTTTATCAAATCCAGCCCATTTAGCTAATACGGGAATATAACGATGCATTTCGCCGTAAACCTCAATGCTCTTAACTACTTTATGGTCGTAGGACTTTAAGCCACAATTAAAATCGTTTAAAGTTATACCAGACATTTTTCTAGTAGCCCAATTAAATAGTTTTGTAGGGATTGTTTTTGTTAAGGGGTCAAATCGCTTTTCTTTATATCCCGAAACAAGGTGTAATCCATCTTCCTTAATCATTCTATAGAGCTCTGCTATTTCTTCAGGGCTATCTTGTAAGTCTGCGTCCATGGTAATAATAACATCTCCTTTAGCAGCTTCGAAAGCTACATAAAGCCCCGCAGATTTACCATAATTTCTGCGAAATTTAATTCCTTTTACAGAACTATCGTCTTTAGCTAGATTAGCAACAATTTCCCATGAATTATCAGTACTTCCATCATCTACAAAAACTATTTCGTAGGTAAAAGAATGTTTCACCATCACTCGTGTTATCCATGAGTGAAGTTCTGGAAGTGATTCGGCCTCGTTAAACAGAGGTATACAGATAGATAGTTGTAGTTTCTCCACTTAATTACTCGCTAAGTTGTTGATTTTCGTTCTTAGTGAAAGCTGCAACTAAAAGACCAAATACGGTATAAAAGACTATAGAGAAGATGAAGCCCTTAAACATATTAAGTGCATCAAAACTAGAACCTTCCTCCAAGTTCTTTATTGTTGCTTCAATTATAGACTCCTCTGCTCCTATACTTTCTAATTGAGAAACTGTTTTATTAATAATAGCATCAATAACCTCAAGACCAAAATCTGGATCGATTATATTGTAAAGAAGAATACTCGCAAAGGTATTTATAAAGCCTGCAGCAATTAAGATACCCGTACAAGAGGTAAATGCATCTCTGAAGCTTATAAAGCCATCATTTAAAGATCTAAATCTACGAGTGTGATAAATAGGGAAAGCGATCATTAAAACAAATGAACTGATAGATACAGCATAATTCGTTAGTAATTCAGGACCTCCAATATAAGTAATTGTAGTAATGGCAACTAATATTGCTCCAAGGCTTAATCCATTTTTAAGCACATGTTGTTTTAATTCTTCAGACATATTTAATATTGTTTAGAACAAAGATAATAATCTATCTAAAAGGTACAAGTACATTAAGGTTTAAGCATAAAAAAAGCCTCTTCTTTTCAGAAGAGGCTTTTGATTATCAGAAAATAATTTATTGAACAATTTTCTTTTCTACAGTACCGTCATTGTATAAATACAATACAACTTCACCTTTAAATTGATCTTGAACATTTACTTCTTGACCTAACATATTCACCACTTTTACAAGTGAACGAATATCGTTTGGATGAACATCAGCTTCCATATTAGCAGCCCATTGAGGTACTGTTGGAGACATTTCGATACGCTCACCATTTGTATTTGGCCATGTATAGCCTTCAATTGCAGAGAATGTTTTAATCTGGTAACCTTGACCAGGAATAAAGTTTCCTATACCATTAAAGCCAAACTCAGGCCAGTACACATTTGCATTATTATCTTTAACAATAGCAATTGACACTTCTATTGAAGAAAGTGTAGCAACTACATCTTGCTCATAAGACAATGTATATCCTAAGATATTCCATCCTTCCACAATATCAACATATATAGGAGCGCAAGAATTAGCTAGAGCATCATCTAATTGAGCTTGTAAGTCAGCAATAGTTCCTGCTGAGATAAGATCTGCAGCACTTACAGCAACATCTACATCTA
>MDTF01008993.1_pt1 | contig 11812 bp, 8 predicted proteins | sample 811191 | NCBI WGS metagenome assembly MDTF01 (sample SAMN05326649, study PRJNA326480) | marine metagenome | isolation source: seawater | place: Southern Ocean | collected 2011
AGATATCATGTTGAATGGAGATCAAGTAGATGCTTTATCGGCATTGATTCACAGAGATAATGCTTACAACATTGGTAAAAAAATATGCACCAAATTACGTGAGTTAATTCCGCGACAACAATTTGAAATAGCTATTCAAGCAGCTATTGGTTCAAAAATCATTGCTCGCGAAACCGTAAAAGCTTTGCGTAAAGATGTAACAGCAAAATGTTATGGTGGTGATATTTCTCGTAAACGTAAGCTGTTAGAGAAACAGAAAAAAGGAAAAAAACGAATGCGCCAAGTTGGTAACGTTGAAATACCTCAAAGTGCATTTATGGCTGTTTTACAGCTTGATTAATAGATTTAACCCGGTTGATTTTTCAATCGGGTTTTTTGTTGCCAGAAAGTTTGAGTAGCTTTAATGGCACAGTTTTGGTTTAAGAGCATTTTCAAATACAAAAACACATAGCTATGAAAACGATTTTACCTGCATTATTAATAGCGTTAATGCCTGTAATTACTCAGGCTCAAACTGAAGTTCCAGAACCACCTAAACCACCAGAGGCAAAAACTGGAGGAGACACAACTAGAATTAAGATCGGTAATAAAGAAATGGTTTTGGTTGATGATGAAGACAATCCTTACATCAATGTAACAACCAGAGATACGGTAAAGAAAAAAGAAAGAACAGTTTCAGTTTTCGGAACAGGAAGAAACAGGGTTTTTCAAGGATTCGAAATTGGATTTGGCTCATTTAGTTATGCATCAGATTTTGATACTGATGTGCCAGATGGAATGGATGCTTGGGAAGTTGATTTAGCCAACTCAATTAACTGGTCAATCAACCCATTTGAAGTTGATATTCGACTTGTGAAGGAATACGTTAAATTTTCAACTGGTTTGGGATATACCGTTAAGAATTTTAGCCTGAAAAATAATTACCAGTTGAGTAAATTTAATGACACCATCATAGGAGCTCCTTCAGCAAATGACCTTCAAAAAAATCGTTTCAGAACGGGTTATTTAACTGTTCCAGCGATGTTGTTTTTCAATACGAGTCAAGATCCTGAAAATGCTTTTAGAATTGGTGGTGGTGTTTTAGCTGGAATGCGTTTGTTTCAAACATATCGCACTAAATATTTTGAAGAAGGCCAAAAACATAAAGGAATTGTGAATGGTGGTTGGGAAACCAATTTTTTAACCGCTGATCTTAGAGGTGTTGTTGGTTATGGACCAATCAATTTATATGCTACTTACTCTATGGTTCCACTGTTTGATATTGATAGAGGACCAGAATTGTATCCATTTACATTCGGTATTTCATTTGTAAATGTATTCTAGATTAAAGTATCACAACTCAATAAAAAAGGGAGCACAATTTTTTGTGCTCCCTTTTTACATTTATTATGAGAAAAGTAGGCTACTCGACTATAAGTGTTTTGGTATGAGAAGTCTCGTTACCATTTACTTTTACAAAATAGATTCCAGCTGGTAATTCAGAGGTCGAAATTTTAATTGTTTGAATATCTTCAACATGTTTTACAGTTTGGTAAACTAATTTTCCGTCAGTTGAAATTAATTCAACTCGATATTCACCACCTTTGATTGTTGTCACTTCGATATTTACTTCATCGTTTGCAGGATTTGGATAAAGAAGCACAGCATCTTTTTCATCATTAATAGTAGTACCGCCCATCACGTAATCAACAGTGAAGAAGTATTCTTGGAAGCTCCCAAAATCAGAAGATAATGATTCAATGAAATATGGATCTGAAGTTGAAAGTCCAAGGTTTGACAATTGCAAGCTTCCAGAGCCTTGAGCAGTGTTTGCCCACCAGCTTAAGCCATCGCTACCACTATCAGTAATTCTCAACTTATAACAACCTGGATCAAGGTTTAAAGTATCATCATAACTTGTGTTAGCTGTTAAATTTTGACGAGTAATAATGGTATCGCCTGTAACAGCATTTGTTATGAAAAGTCTATTTTCTTGAGGATAGTTGTTTGTTCTTAACCTGCACATAAAGTATGATGGAAGAACATCAGGAGTTTCAAATACCGATGAATTTCTATTGTTAGATGGATTTTCATCTTCTTGACCATTAACTTCAATAATTTCAACATTAAATGTATTGTCTCCATTGCCACCATAGAAATATATATGATCAATTGGGAGTACAATTTCTTGTGATTGGTAAGGCAAGATTTCACCCTGCCATGTATGATTTAGAATGTGCCCTTCATGAGAGCCATATTCAAATTTGATTGATGAGATTGGATTTCCTCCTTGGTTTTTTACTTGGACAGTAGCTTCGCCACAAGATGGATTGAATTTGCCATATCTATCATCAGTTGATGGTGATAGTATTTTCTCAAGTTCAGCATCAACTTGATAGGCTGAAGCTCCATATTGGAATAATTGAGCTTCAATCCAATAATGAGGATCGAAACTTGAACCGCTTGTGTAAACGTATGGCTCCCAGTTAACATCAATATCAACTTGTTGCCCATTTAAATATGGCGATAAATCATGATCGAAAATTTGCGCAGCACTACCTGGGCACCATCCAGCACGGCTATACACCCAAGTACCCGTTTGAGCAGAAATTGCATCCGCAGCACAGTCGTCTTTCCAAACTAAATTTTGATAGCGTTGTGTGTTATCCACAGCTACGATAAAATATTTATCGCAGAATTCAGCACAGTTTTCTGGATTACCACCATCATTTCCAAAACCATGACCTGTAGCTACCATTCTAAACATTGCTTGTTCAGTGTTTGGTTCTAAATCAAATGTTTTGTTGGTTAGGTAGTCTTCAATTGGATCAGAGGCAAAGCCATATCTATAACCACCTGTCCCTGATCGATAAACTTGATCTACTGATAAAACTTCTCTTGGTGGTGTTCCTTCAATAAAATCAAACCAAACGGTTATTGTAAACCCGTCTTGGTAACCACCGTAGTAGGCGTTGATTATTTTTTCACCATTAGTTAAAAGAGGTGCGTAGTCTGTTACGTCAAAAGTGTATTCGTGAAACCAACCATAATTTTTGTTGCCAGCATAGGGAGTGATTACTCGAGCTAACTCAAACCTTTCATATGTTGAATCATTAACAGGATCCCAAACTTCAATATTGGTTTTATAATCCCATTCACTACATCCACCAGTAGGACATCCTAAAACATAGTGCATTACAATTTTTTGGTAGTTACCTGTAGTTGGGAATTGAACGGTATCTAAATATTGATTGGCCCAACTCCAATGAGTTTCGTCATGCGAATAAACCTTAAGCGTATCGCCAGGTGCAGCGATAGTTGTTGAGTAGGCTAAGAATGCTACCGCAATGGTGAAAAATGAGTATAGATTTTTCATGCTTTAACTTAATTTAACATACCAAATATAGTTTACTTAACCTTGATTCAATTTTTAATGGAGGGTACAAATTCGAGACATCCTAAAGTTACACTTTGTAAAGTGCAGGTAAACAGTAGCTTTGATTAACTCTTAGACAATTAATTATGATACTTAAGTGTAATTTCTAATTTTACACCAAACTTACCGTAAGCAATGAAAGAAAAGTTAGAACAACTCGAACTCAAAAACCAAGAAGCTCTTCTTGGTGGAGGCGAGAAAAGAATTGAGGCTCAGCACAAGAAAGGTAAATTAACTGCCAGAGAGCGCATCAGCTTTTTATTAGACGAAGGATCATTCGAAGAAATTGGTAAACTAGTTACTCACAGATCAACCAACTTTGGATTAGACAAACAAAAGTTTTTAGGTGACGGTGTTGTAACTGGTTACGGAACTATCAACGGACGTTTGATCTATGTTTTCTCGCAAGACTTTACCGTTTTAGGTGGGTCTTTAGCTGAAGCACATGCTGAAAAGATTTGTAAGATCATGGATCTTGCCATGAAAAATGGTGCTCCAGTTATCGGATTGAATGATTCGGGTGGTGCACGTATTCAAGAAGGCGTGGTTTCATTAGGTGGATACGCAGATATCTTTTACCGAAATACCCTTTCATCAGGAGTTATCCCTCAGTTGAGTGCTATCATGGGACCATGTGCCGGTGGTGCCGTTTATTCTCCAGCATTAACAGATTTTATCTTGATGGCTGAGAATACATCATACATGTTTGTAACAGGTCCAAACGTAGTTAAAACCGTAACTCATGAAGAAGTTACATCTGAAGAGTTGGGTGGAGCAATGACGCACGCTTCTAAATCAGGTGTTACACATTTTACAGCTCCTAATGAGGTTGCTTTAATTAATCAGTTGAAACAATTGATCAGTTACATGCCTCAAAACTGTGAGGAAGATGCTCCAGTTTATCCTTATGAAGCTGGTGAAGAAGTTCGAAAAGCATTAAACGATATTATTCCTGATAATCCAAATCAACCATACGATATCCGTGATGTAATTCATGAGGTGATTGACACTGATTCATTCATGGAAGTGCATAAAGATTATGCTGAAAACATAGTGGTTGGGTTTGCTCGTTTGGGTGGTAGATCAATTGGTATTGTCGCAAATCAGCCAGCTGTTTTAGCGGGTGTTTTAGATATCAACTCTTCTAAAAAAGGAGCACGTTTTGTTCGTTTTTGTGATGCATTCAACATTCCTCTATTGGTATTTGAAGATGTGCCTGGTTTCTTACCTGGAACAGATCAAGAGTGGAATGGAATTATATCAAATGGAGCTAAATTGTTATTTGCATTTAGTGAAGCTACAGTTCCTCGGATCACTGTGATTACAAGAAAAGCATACGGTGGTGCATATGATGTAATGAACTCTAAGCACATTGGTGCAGATATGAATTATGCTTGGCCAACTGCCGAAATTGCAGTAATGGGAGCAAAAGGAGCTGCAGAGATTATCTTCAGAAAAGAGATTGCAGAAGCATCAGATTCAGAAGCTAAGTTGAAAGAAAAAGAAAATGAATATGCTGAGATGTTTGCACATCCGTATAGAGCTGCTGAACGTGGTTACATCGATGAGGTAATTGTTCCTGAAAATACCCGTAAAAAATTAATCAGTGCATTTAAAATGCTTGAAAACAAAGCGGTTGTTCTTCCTAAAAAGAAACACGGAAATATTCCATTATAAGATGGTTTCCATTCTATAATTCACAATAGGAGTAATGTTTATAGCATTGCTCCTTTTTTGTTTTAACCCAGAATTTTTCTTTGTTAAGAGCTTTATTATACTTTTATCTCGATAACCCCAAAAGTCTATGTTTTTAAGGCACCTTTTAACGGTAACGTTATTTTCTCTCAGTATTTGTATTCAAGCTCAAGTAGCAGATTCGTTACGTAGAGTTGCTGAAAACTCTAGCGGATATGAATCACTAGAGGCGTGGTACAACTTTGGTGTTTATCAGAAAAGCGTAAACCCTGATGATTTACTACTGGCGGCTAAAAAAATTGAGGCATTATCTGTAGCAGACACTTCTTTTAGAGCTGTTATGCTCAGGGCATCAGCTTACTATAGTCAAGCAAAATATGATCTGGCATTAAAAACTTGTAAAGAAGGTGAGAAGAAGGCTTTAAGAGCTAACAATGAAAGAGCTTTAGTTGATCTTAGGCATACCAGAGGCATTGTTTACTTAGTACAAGGTAGTTATAGTATTGCTGAGTCTCTAGCGGAGCAAAATCTACAGTTGGCTGATTCAATAGATTACCTCGATGGTCAGGGGAATTCAAGGCTATTATTGGGTAATATCTACAACAAGAAAGGTGAGCCGGAATTAGCTCTCAAACAGGCTGATTTAGCCCTTCGGCTATATTCAGAAATGAATGATGAGTCTGGTATAGCTACTTCCTACAAGCTTATTGGAAATACGCATTTATACAAAGGCGATTATGCCAAGGCCTTAGAGGTATATTTAAAGGCTGCGAAACTGCAATCAGACCCCAATGAAGTAAGTGAGTTAGCTAGTATTTATGTGAATATTGGAGTGATACACGAAGAGTTGGGGAATATATCCCAATCCGAATCCTATTTACTAAAGAGTAAGCAAATCAGGCAAGAAATTGGTGATTATTCGGGTACTGCAGGGGCTCTTATTTCTCTGGGGAATTTATGGGTAGAAACAAGGCCAACTAGAGCAAAATCATACTACGATGAGGCACTTCAGATATACAGTCAGAATGGTGAGTTGAATGGCTATGCCCAAGCTTTAAACAATGTTGGTAATACGTTTTATTGGAGTGGAGATTACGAGCAATCTTTAGAATATAGTTTACAAGCTTTAGAGATAAATGAGAAAACTCAAAATCAGCATGAAATAGCTCTGGTGTACAACAATATTGGGTACTCGTACATGAAACTTAAGCAAAGGGATAAGGCTATTTCATACTTTACTAAAAGCTTAAAGAAGTCTCGTGAGATTAATGATAAAACACTAATCGGTAATGCTCTTATTGGATTAGGTGATGGGTATGAAGAGTTTGGTGAATTTGAAAATTCTGTCAAATACAGAAACAACTACATCCTTTTTAAAGATTCCATTATTTCAGAAAATACGGCAATCAAGGTTCAAGAATTAGAAGCCAAATACGAATCTGAAATCAAAGAGCAACAGATTAACCTTCTTACAAGAGAGCGAGAATTACAAGAAATTAAAATTGAACGTCAAGAAGCTCAAATTATCAAACATCGTTCTCAAATCGTTTTCTTCATTTCATTCTTATTTATGTTCGTTTTGGCTGGTTATGGTAGCTACAGAAGGTTGAGGTTGAAGAAACAAAAAGAAATTCAAGAAGTAATTATAAGCGAACAGCGCAAAGGTTTAAAGGCCGTTATTAATGCTACTGAAACTGAAAGAAAACGCATAGCCAGAGATTTGCATGATGGTGTTGCGCAAACGCTATCGGGTCTACATTTAGCATTCAATAAATTTTGGAGTGAGATTAATTTCGATTCCAGAATGCAAGAAGAAAGGTTTAAGCAATCGGTTGAATATTTAGATGAAGCCTGTGCTGAAATTAGAAGTCTATCTCATCAAATGATTCCATCAGCATTACTCAAGCTGGGTATTATTCCAGCAATTGATGATATGCTTTCTAAGTCTATTTCTCATTCTAGTTTACGTTATAGTTTCGAGTATTTTGGAATTAAACGTGAAGAGCGTTTAGATGAAAAATTCGAAATCAATATCTTTAGAATTGCTCAAGAATTGGTGAATAATGTGATCAAACACAGTGGAGCTAAAAACGTAAGAATTCAGTTAATCAAAGATAAAGATGAACTGGTTTTTATGGTTGAGGATGATGGTGTAGGAATAGAAGCTGAAGATTTAGAAAAGGGGATAGGTTTGACCAATATCAAAGGGCGTATTCACTCTTTAGATGGTAGCTTATCTATGGAAAAGGGAACTAAAAACGGATTGTTAGTTACTATTAGAATTCCTGTAAATTCTGATGAAGCCAATTAAACTCATAATAGCTGATGATCATCATTTGATTCTTCAAGGGTTAGTCACCATTTTTGAAGATCATAATGATATTGAAGTGATCGCTGAAGCCTCTAATGGTTTAGAACTTGTAAACTACGTTGAGGCCTTAAAACCCGATGTAATAATGGTTGATTTGGATATGCCTGTTATGGATGGATTTACTGCTATTCAAAAAATCAGAGAAAAAGGTTTTGGGTGTAAAATCCTCATGCTGTCTATGCATCAAGAGCGATCTTTAATTGCTAATGCGATGGAAATTGGCGCTGATGGCTATCTACTAAAAACAGCCGCTCCAGATGAAATAATTAATTCAATTCATGCAGTATTAGAGGGTAAAAAAGTCTTCTCAGCCGATCTAACTATGTCTTTATTAACTTCCAATTCGAGTGCGACATCAAATCAAAGTTCTGAATTGGAAAACCTCACGCAGCGCGAGAAAGAGATAATTGCGTTGGTTGCTCAAGGAAAAAGTAATAAAGAAATAGGAGAGCAATTATTTATCAGTCACCGAACCGTTGATACTCATCGCACCAATTTGATGAAAAAGATAGATGTAAACAACGTTGCAGGTTTAATTCGTTGGGCAATAGACAACGGTTTAGCATAATCCTTTTTAAATATAGCCTTAACATCTGCATAAAAGAGGGTAAACCTCATTGTTGGACATTTGCGCTTTTCCAAACAACAATGATGTCTATACTTACGCGCTCCTTCAAATCAAACTACCTTAAAGTTATTTCTTTTGTTATTTTAATTGTTTGCCTAACAGCTCTTCATTTCAGTTTCACAAAGGTTGAAATCAATCAACAACAAATGGCAAATGAGTATTTTGACTCATTCATCGAGCGTGTTAATCATTTGAATGCCGCTTCAATTCAATTTAAAGACGATAAACTTTCATTAGATCAACTTCAAAAGGAGGTTTTAGAAACTAGAAAGGCCTACAAAAAGATTGAGTTTATAATTGAGTACAGATATCCATCTTTTGCCGAAGAGCATATAAATGGAGCGCCTTTGCTTCATATAGAGAAGACAGAGTCTGGAGCGTATATTTTAACGCCAGAAGGACTGCAAACAATTGATGAAATGGTTTTCTCAGGCGAATATTTTGATAAAAATGCGCTATTTGAGTTGACTCAGATGCTTATGAATGAAGCTAATTTGTTGGCTTCTGGATTTCATGCAAAGCCGATTTCAAAAATGGATTTAATTGAATCTATAAGACTTGAGTTGGTTCGCATTTTTACTTTGGGATTAACTGGGTTTGATACGCCTGGTTCACTCAATGCTCTGGAAGAATCTAGAGTAGCATTTGGTTCAATGTTCGATTTTTTAAAGCCAATTCTGAGTGAAGATCAAACTAAAAGAATAGCTCCTATTTTTGATAGAGCACAGCAAATGTTCAAACAGAACAAAGACTTTGAATCTTTCGATCGGTTAACCTTTTTGGTTGAGGTAATTGAGCCTCTATATCAAGAGTTAAATATTGTTCAGTCTGGGATGCACGATGACAGGCTTGTCAAAAATGCAATGGGTTGGAATTCAAAAAGTACACACATTTTCGCAGACGATTTTCTTAATCCCTATCAGTATACCGCATTAACAGAGTCTCAAAATTCAGTTGAGTTAAAAGAATTAGGTCAAAAATTCTTCTTCGATGCTTCATTAAGTTCAAACGGGAAAATAAGTTGCGCAAGTTGTCACAATCCTAACCTAGCTTATACCGATGGTCAGGCAAAATCATTATCCTCAGTTGAGGGGAAAACAGTTGCTCGCAATGCTCCAACTTTAATGAATGCAGTGTATTCTGATCGTTATTTTTATGATTTAAGAGCCTTTAGTTTAGAGCAACAAGCAGAGCATGTTATTTACAATCACATGGAGTTTAACACAAGTTACAACGAGATTGTAGATAAGATTAATCAAAATTCAAATTATACTGCAACTGTTAAAGAGCTATTTGGTTCTAAGGAAATCAACCGTGAGAATTATAGCAGAGCGTTGGCATCTTATGTTATGTCTTTAAGATCATTCAACAGCCCTTTTGATCAATATGCACGAGGTGAATTACAAGAATTAGATCAAGATGTGAAAGACGGTTTCAATCTATTTATGGGAAAAGCCAATTGTGGAACATGTCATTTTGCTCCCACTTTTGCTGGTTTGGTACCTCCTTTTTATCGCAAAAACGAAAGTGAAATATTAGGTGTTTTAAAAGATCCTAAATCTGATGAACCAGAACTTGACGATGATTTTGGTAGAAACCACAATAGAGTTGTGAGTGAATCTGCGTGGATTTACGATCGATCGTTTAAAACTTCAACAGTAAGGAATGTTGAATTATCAGGTCCGTATTTTCACAACGGGGCGTATTCCTCTCTTGAAGAAGTTGTTGAGTTTTATAACAACGGTGGTGGACTTGGATATGGTTTAGAAGTTAAAAATCAGACTCTTTCGGGAGATTCGCTACATCTCAATGAAGCAGAACAAAAAGCACTTATTGCTTTTATGCATTCTCTCACAGATAATCCATTCACATATTAAGCATCCAGTCATGAAAAAGTTTTTATTGTTATTGCTCTCTACTTGCTTATATTTAGTTGGTTCTGCTCAAATTAAGGTGCTTGATGGTGAGCGAGTGTATACCTCTGTTGAAGATGCTTTACAGGCAGAACGTGCTACTCTTTTGAATTTAAGAGACAAGCACATGTTTCATGTTGATACGAATATCAAACAATTACAAGAGCTTCGTTTTTTAAGCCTCCACAGGAATAATTTCGAATCATTAGATGAGTCTATTTTTGAGTTAGTTAATTTGGAAGATTTGAATTTAAGAACCAATCAACTGGTTACTATTCCAAGTTTAATAGGTAACTTAACTCATCTTGAACGTTTGAATTTAGCAAAGAATAATCTGGCTAAACTTCCTGCCGAAATGGGACAGTTAGAAAACTTGAAATACCTTCATTTAGCAATTAACAACCTCATTACATTCCCTGAAGAAATGAGTGGATGTAAGAAATTAGAAGTAGTTGATTTGCAAAACAATCAGTTCGCTTATCTGCCATCATCTCTTGCTAAACTCAAAAAACTCAAAAAACTCGATTTATCAAATAACCAGTTTCATGAGTTTGATATTGATTTTACACAAATCAAGAACTTAGAAGAGCTCAATTTAGAGAATAATTTCATCCAAGAATTGCCAAATCAAATTGGAGAAATGAAGCATCTTACAACCTTAATGTTAAGTAATAATCAGATAGAGTCTATTCCTGATGAGCTTCTTTCAATGAAAAAGTTAGAAGTGCTTTTGTTGTCAAATAACAAGCTTCAGAAACTACCCGAAGATCTTTCTAGAATGAAGCGTTTAAAGACGTTAATTGCTATTAATAATTCATTTAGTGATGAAGAAAAAGCAAGGATCAAATCTGCTCTTCCAAATTGCAAAGTGTACCTGTAGTCTGCCCTAATTAAATGTTAAACAACCTCTAATGAGCTAAAACTCGTTAAAAGTGATTATTTTCATGGATTCAATTTAAATCCAATTCACATGAAAAAAATTGCTTCTTTATTTACAATTTCTTTTGCTGTTTTGCTTTTGGCATTTGCACCTGCTGAAAAATTGCAGATTGGCGACACCAGTCCAGCGTTAAAATTTAATGTTCAAGATTTTGGTGGGAATGAATCTCAACTAAGTTCATATGCTGGAGAAAATGGTTTATTAGTTGTATTCTCTTGTAACACTTGTCCTTTTGTTGTAGCATGGGAAAATAGATACAACGAAGTTTACGAAGCAGCCAGAAAAGCTGGTGTAGGTATGGTTCTTTTGAATTCTAATGAAGCATTTAGAGCTGAAGAAGATTCTCCTGAAAATATGCGTTACCATGCTGATGATAAAGCCTACTTAGCTCCATATTTAGTTGATCCGAATCATAAAGTTGCCGATGCATTTGGAGCAAAAACAACTCCACATGTTTTCCTATTCGATTCAGATATGAAATTGGCTTATAAAGGAGCAATTGATGATAATCACAAAGACAAAGATGCAGTTGAGCACACTTATTTAAAAGATGCTCTTGCTAGCATTGCTTCAGGCGGTAACATTGAAGTACAAGAAACTAAAGCTTTAGGATGCAGCATTAAAAGAGTGAAAAAATAATCAACTCTTCTAACATACATCAACATTAAAAGCACTCCATTTGGAGTGCTTTTTTTTGTCAACTAATGTTGTTCTCTAAGTTTTTTGGTAGCGCCAACGGCTACTCCAGCAATAGCTAACAATACAATTCCTCCATCAATTGGAGCCATTGGTGTTGTGTTACCAGATCCTGGTGGAGGTGGTGGTGCAAAACAAGGTGTAGAAATCATTA
>MDTF01003339.1_pt1 | contig 11808 bp, 15 predicted proteins | sample 811191 | NCBI WGS metagenome assembly MDTF01 (sample SAMN05326649, study PRJNA326480) | marine metagenome | isolation source: seawater | place: Southern Ocean | collected 2011
CACCAGAGTCAAAAATACCAATAGGAAAAGATTTATTCATTTTAGATCATTATAAAGGCTTTAGATAAAGAAGGTTAATGTACAATAAGTTTAAGGAAAAATATGGCAAATAGACTAACAAAAATTTATACGAAAACTGGTGATGATGGTAAAACTGGATTAGGTGATGGCTCAAGAATAGAAAAATTTAATTTAAGAATAGAAGGGCTAGGAAATATTGATGAGCTTAATTCTGTTATTGGCATAATTCTGAGTGAGAATATTCCAGCAGAAGAATCAGAATGGCTTAAAAAAATACAACATGATTTATTTGATATAGGTGGAGAGCTATCTATCCCTAATTTTACAAAGCTTGGGATACTAAAAGTTGAATTTCTCGAGTCTAATATTGATAATATGAACAAGGAGCTATCACCTCTAAAAGAATTTATTCTTCCTGGCGGCTCTAAGGTGTCATCTTATACTCATTTAGCAAGAACTATATGTAGAAGGGTAGAGAGAAATTTATTTAAATTGAATCAAACTGAGAAAGTAAACGAGTTCTCATTAAAATATATCAATAGATTGTCAGATTTTCTTTTTGTATTCGCCCGCCACCTAAATAAGTCAAAAAATATCAGCGATATTTTTTGGAAGAAAAATATTTAATACTATCAATTCATGACTGGCAATTTTCTTAAAGTTCTTAAAAAAAAGATAGGCTCATACTTTAGCCCTGAAATAATCAATAATGACTTAATCAGTCCATTTGCGATTGAAATAATCGAAACACTCATAAACAATAAATTTGATGCCTACATTGTAGGAGGTGCAATTAGAGATATTTTAATTGGGCAAAAACCAAAAGATTTTGACATAGCAACAAACGCAACACCTGAACAAGTACGCTCAATTTTTAGAAAATCAAGAATTATTGGGAGAAGATTTCAAATTGTTCATGTCTTTAGTCACTTTGAAACAATAGAAGTGTCTACATTTAGATCACCCCCTCAAAATAAAATTAAAATGGCAAACGGAGTGTTTAAAGATAATGAATTTGGATCGATTAACGAGGATGCGGCTAGAAGAGATTTTACTTGCAATGCTTTATATTATGACCCAGTAAAAAATAAATTAATTGATTTCTATGGAGGGGTAAAAGCAATTCAGAAGAAACAGTTAAATCTGATTGGGGATCCAAAAATTAGATTCAAAGAAGACCCAATAAGAATCCTAAGAGCCATTCGTTTTTCAGCTAAGCTAGGTATGCCTCTTAATAGATCACTAACTGATCATATCAATGAATCAGCATCACTTCTCGAGAACGTACCTTATTCCAGGTTATTTGATGAGATTATGAAATTATTTTTAACTGGGCATGCCGTTAAAAGTATGAGCTTATTTAAGAAATTCCAACTGGCGAAAAAGTATTTTCCTTCTCTGCTTCGCGATGAATCATATGATTTTATTAATCAAGGGCTTATTAATACTGATTATAGAATATTAAATAACAAGTCCATCAATCCAGGCTTTCTTTTAGCAGTTTTTTTATGGCCAGATGTTAAGTTAGCCTGGGAGAAAATCTCTAAATTTAGTCACCCTTCAACAACTCTAAATGAAGTAATAGATAATATTTTGCTCGAGCAATCAAAAGTATTTCCAATCCAAAAACGGTTTGCTATTACTATGTCAGAAATATGGCGACTTCAACCCCGCTTTGAAAATTTAAATCCAAAAAGAATATATCGTCTATCAGGGCACCCTAGATTTAGAGCGGCATATGATTTTCTTTTACTTAGAAGTCTGGAAGATAAAATGCTAAAAGATAAGGCTTCTTGGTGGACAAATTTTATAGGAGCAGATGAAGATATAAAAAATAAATTAATTCAACAACGAAATTTTAAAAAAAATGCATAATATATTTATAGGCCTAGGAAGCAATCTTGATAATCCTCAACAGAAAATTAAAGATGCTATTTGTCTAATTAAAAAAATAGACGATGTTAATATTATTGCAACCTCCAGCCTATATGAGACTCCACCTGTTGGCTTTCTCGATCAACCAAATTTTATTAATGCTGTTGTCCAAATTTCTTCATCAATTAATTATAATGAGTTACTTGTAAAGCTTTTTGATATTGAGCATATATTCGGAAGGATTAGAAAAGAAAAGAATGGTCCGAGAACATTAGATCTTGATATTTTATTGTTCAATGACTTAATACTGGAGAGTAATTCATTAACTATTCCCCACCCAAGAATGCATGAGAGATTATTTGTATTAATACCTCTTTTAGAAATTTCACCCATAATTCAAATTCCTAAATATGGTTCAGTGCACAGCCTTATATCAGGACTAAAAGTACAAAATATTAAAAAGGTAGCAACTTGAATATTTTTAATAAATACCCGTACATTGTTGTTGAGGGGCCAATTGGCTCTGGGAAGTCTACCCTAGCAAAGCTCCTAGCAAATCAATTCAATGCTCATATGTTCTCTGAAAAGGCTGAAAGAAATCCTTTTTTGCCCAAGTTTTATGAAGATATGAAGCATTATGCACTTCCTACTCAGCTTTTTTTTCTTTTTCAAAGAGCCAATCAAATTAACGAACTAAATCAAAAAGATTTTTTTAGAAATGGTGTAATTTCAGATTTCTTTTTACAGAAAGATCCAATCTTTGCGAAGTTAAACCTTGATAACGATGAGTACAAACTATACCATCAGATCTATCAACACTTAGAACTCAAAGCCCCTGTCCCGGACCTAGTAATTTACCTTCAAACACCTGTTGATTTATTAAGATATCGTGTTGAAAAAAGAAATATTAAATATGAACAAAGAATAACAACCGAATATCTTGAAAAAATAGCAGAATCATATAGTAATTATTTTCATTACGATCATAACTCAAACGTCTTGATTGTTAACAATCAAGACTTAGATATTTTAGAGGACACGTCAGCATTAACCATGTTAATAAAGAGAATAGAGCAAATCTCAAGTATTAGGGAATACTTTAATCCAAGACTAATATGAGTAGAATAAATACATTATTAAGGAAAGATAATATCTCCATAATCACATGCTACGACGCTACATTTTCTAGCTTATTAGAGCGCTGTAAATGTGATGCTGTGTTAGTTGGAGATTCATTGGGTGTTGTTATTAAGGGTGATAAAAATACTAGGAAAGTAAGTATTGATGAAATGATTTATCATACTAGGGCGGTTAGACTTGGGTCATCATGCCTACCAATAATCTCAGATATGCCTCTATTAGCATTAGGAACTAAAAATAATGCGCTGTTAAATGCAAAGGCTTTAATTGATGCGGGTGCAGATATGATAAAAATAGAGGGTGGCAGCTCTGTGTTACCTATCATTAAATTCTTGTCTGATAATAAGATAAAAGTTTGTGCGCACATTGGATACACTCCTCAATCAATGACGGCACCATTAGCTAAAGTAAACCAAAAAAAAAGTTTAGCGATAGCACTGAATCTCCAAAAAAATGGAGCCCAGATGATTGTTCTTTCAATGATGGGAAGTGTTACAGATAAATTGATTACAAAAAATTTAAATATTCCAACCATTGCATTTAGATCCTCGTCTTTATGTAGGGGTAATGTTGAAATTATTTATGATCTAATTGGCATTACTTCAAAATTTTTAAACGTAAAAAAAAATGGATCTATTAATAATCCAAAGTCTTGTGTATCTGGAATTATAAAATTTATCAAAACCGTTCATAACAAAACTAGTAATGATTAAAGTAGATAATATTCAAGATATTCGTAAACTGCTCTCCAAAAAAAAAGATATTGCATTTGTTCCCACCATGGGAAACCTCCACGAAGGTCACTTGAGCCTAGTTGATATTGCTATATTATCTTCTAAAACTGTTGTGGTCTCTATCTTTATTAATCCTGCTCAATTTACCTCAAGAAAAGATCTAAGAAGCTACCCAAGAACTCCTGATAGAGATATTAAGTTACTTAAAAGATATGAAAATTTAATTATTTTTATGCCAAGTTTAGAAGAGATTTATCCCGAGACAAAAAAGAAGGAATACGACCTCCCTTTAATTGCTAATGAACTTTGTGGAAAGTCTAGACCAGGACATTTCAATGGAGTCATCACTGTTATTGATAAATTATTTGATTTGGTTAGTCCACGAGTAGTTATTTTTGGTAAAAAAGATTATCAACAACTTTTTTTAGTTAAAGATTTTGCTAAGGATAATTATCCAAAAATAGATATTATTGGAGGGCCAACAATAAGAAATAAAGATGGGCTGGCTCTTAGTTCACGTAATAACTTGTATCCAGAGAAACAATTAATTAATGCTGCAAACCTTTATAAGGAACTACAAAATATTGTTAATCAAATAAAATCTAGTAATTACAATAATAATCGTAATATAATTGAAAATGTTACAAAGAAATTAGAGGATCAGAGTTGGGATGTTGAATACATTGAAATAAGAAAAGTTTCTGACCTAAGTGAGGCATCATCTAAAGACAGTCAGCTTGTAATTCTAGGTGCTGGCACATTCAAGGGTATCCGATTAATTGATAATATAGAATTTTGCATAGACAAGCGTAACTGACTATAATGAGTACGATTTTTAAAGAGAATTTAAATATATGCAACGAGTAATGCTCAAATCTAAATTACACCGAGTTACTGTTACACACTCCGAACTAGAGTATGAAGGTTCATGCGCTATCGATATAGAACTTCTTAAGGCTGCAAATATAAATGAATATGAACAAATTGACATTTACAACATCACAAATGGTGAGCGCTTCACTACCTATGCAATATCTGCAGAAAAAAATTCTGGCATTATTTCTATTAACGGTGCCGCGGCTCATAAAGCAAACCCCGGTGACATGTTAATTATTGCTACTTATGGAAAATACAACGAACAAGAATTAGTGAAATATGAGCCGCTACTTGTATACGTAAATAACAAAAATGAGATTACAATTAGTAAACATTCTATTGCAATACAAGCTGCTTAGACCTTACCCTTGATTTCAATTAAAAATATACAAAAAAACATTACCCTAGCACTAGAGGATATTAAAGCCTTTGATGTTATATCAATCGATGTAAGAAAACTTACATCAGTTGCAGATTTTATGATCATTGCTAGCGCTAGCTCATCTAGACAAACTAAAGCACTTGCAAGGAACGTAGTAGAGAAAATGAAAGAAATTGATATTGAAGTAATTGGCGTTGAAGGAGAACAAGAAGGTGGTTGGGTATTAGTTGATGTAGGGGATATTATTGTTCATATTATGACACCACCCATGCGTGCATACTACAACCTAGAAGAGCTATGGTCTGGAAATTAAAATTTTAACCACGTGAAAATAAGAATAGTATCTGTAGGAAATAAACCACCCAAATGGGTATCAGAATCATTGACGGCATACACTACAAAAATAAAGCATCAATACTCATTGGAGTGGATTGAAGTAAAGTCCGAAACGAAATTTGATTCCATCACCAAAAAAAAGAAGCAAGAAGCAAGTAAGCTACTCAATTATACTAAAGACACTTATTTAATTGCGTTAAATGAAGATGGTGACCAATATTCCTCCAAAAAATTTTCCGAAAAAATATTAAACTGGATGGAGAATTTTCCGTCAATTACATTTATTATTGGTGGTGCAGATGGTCTTGATTCATCTATAACTAATTTGTCATCGTTTAATTTAAGTCTATCTAAAATGACCCTCCCCCATCATCTAGTCAAGATTTTTCTTGCTGAACAAATTTACCGCTCTCTCTCAATATTAAATAATCACCCATACCATCGTGAGTAAATTTAAAAAAAGTATGGTGTGGCTAAGACGGGATCTTCGATTATACGATAATGCTGCTCTTTACCACGCGCTAAAGGATTCCCCCTCTGTTCATTGTGTTTTCGTTTTTGATTCAAATATATTAGGTGCACTTAAGAATAAAATAGATCAGAGAGTCGAGTTTATTTGGGAATCATTATTCCAAATTAAAAGTCAATTGAATAAATTTGGTTCTGATCTAATTGTTAAGCATGGAGATCCTAAGATAATAATTCCAAAGCTTGTAGTGGAATATCAAAGCGATGCCATTTATATGAACAAAGATTACGAAGCATATGCAAATAAAAGAGATACTGAAATAATTAGAAAATTAAAAATTAAAAGCTTCCAATATAAAGACCAAGCTCTTTACGAAGGAAATGAAATTTTAACGCAATCAGGAACCCCTTATACTGTTTTTACTCCTTATAAGAATAACTATCTTAAGAGAGTTTTCTTTGAGGGAATCACTCAATTTAATTGTGAAGTACTAAGTAAAAATTACGCAAAAATTGAACCAGTAGCTATGCTAAGTCTGAATGACCTCGGTTTTAAAAAATCTAATTTGAAAGATTTATCAATCCCCGTAGGAGAAGCTGGTGGAGAATTACTAATTAAAGACTTTAAAAAAAGAATTCATGACTACAAACTTAAAAGGGATTTCCCTGGTACAAAGGGTGTTTCATACTTGTCAGTGCACAATAGATTTGGAACAGTTTCAATAAGACAATTGGCGAAGATTGCATTAGATCAACCATCAGAAGGTGCCTCTGTTTGGCTAAGTGAGCTAATATGGCGTGATTTTTACTTCCAAATTTTATTTAATTTTCCACATATAAATGAAGGAAAAGCATTCAAGCCACAATTCAATAATCTTAAATTTGAGAATAACCCTGAATATTTTTTGGCATGGAAGGAAGGAAGGACTGGTTACCCAATAATTGATGCGGCAATGCGACAACTAAATAAAACTGGATTTATGCATAATAGATTAAGAATGGTAGCAGCTTCATTTCTAGTAAAAGACCTATTAATTGATTGGAGATGGGGAGAAGATTATTTTGCAGAAAAATTAATTGATTTCGATTTTTCTGCCAATAATGGCGGCTGGCAATGGGCAGCATCGACTGGTTGTGATGCTCAGCCATGGTTTCGAATATTTAACCCTCTTCTACAATCTAAAAGATTTGACTCAGAGGGTCACTTTATTAAAAAGTATGTGCCAGAACTTGATGCATTATCTGCAAATGAAATTCATGAGCCATGGGAGATACGAAAAAGAGAATCTATAAGCTCTAAAATTAATCTTGGTGTAGATTATCCAATACCAATCGTTGATCATTCAGAACAAAGAATCAAAGCATTGGCTATTTATTCAGCAAAGAAATAATGTTGTGTAAAAACAACAAAAATAGCTCATATAACTTAAGTTTTTATTACTATGTAGACTTAAATACAACACTAAGGGATAATAATGTTCTATGAAAAAAATAATACAATACATTTTAATATTAGCTTTATTTATCCCAGCTATCAGTTCTGCATCAGAAAATAGTGACCCTCTTGAAGGAATGAATCGTGCAATATACAGCTTCAATGAAGTAGTTGACGGGTCAATTCTGAAGCCGGTAGCGAAAGGCTATAAGGCTATTATGCCTAATTTGGCAGTTAAAGGTGTAAACAACTTCTACAATAATCTCCGTGATATTGTTACAGTAGCTAATGATTTGCTCCAATTAAAAATAGAACATGCTGCGCATGATTCAGGCCGAGTTTTAGTAAATTCTACAGTAGGTATTTTAGGCTTTATTGATATCCATAGTATGAGCGGAGGAGAACGAAGAAAAGAAGATTTTGGACAAACTCTAGGTCATTATGGAATTGGTCATGGGGCATATTTAGTTTTACCTTTTTTGGGGCCATCATCCCTTAGAGATGGGGTAGGATTAGCTGCTGATACAATTTTTTTCGATCCAATTGGATACGTCAATGATGTTCAAACTCGCAACCAAATAAGAGTTGTTCAGCTTGTCGACAAACGCACAGAATTACTCATCGCATCAGATATTCTAGGGAGCGCTTCGTTGGATCCATACGCCTTTCAAAGAGACGCCTATTTCCAATATAGAGAAGCGTTAGTAAATGATAAATCTACTACCGAAATAAATTATAATGACTCAGCGAGCGCTGGGTTTGAACCTTACATTGATGAAACAGTAAGCAATAAGCCTTCAAATGAAAGTCATAACGACAAAGTTGTTTTAGTAAACTAATTTTTTAGCTATTCGAAGCAACCATCATTTCACCTATCAAAATAGAGCCTGTATATTTAGAGCTATTTTTATAAGTATCGTCCCCAACAGCTACCACGTTATTTAGCATTGACTTTAAATTTCCTGCAATCGTTATTTCTTCAACTGCATGTTTTATTTCCCCTGCTTCGACCCAAACACCTGCAGCCCCACGAGAGTAGTCTCCTGTTACCATATTGACTCCATGACCAAGGAGCTCTGTTATAACCAACCCTGTTCCCATATTGTTAATTAAGGAGTCTAAACCACCGCTAGAGGGATGGATAATTAGATTATGTGCGCCACCAGCATTCCCAGTAGTTTCCATGTTTAACCTTCTAGCAGAATAGGTCGATAAAAAGTAACCGTTTAGGATGCCCTTATCAATTAGCATTCTAGGCCCAACTTTAACTCCTTCATCATCAAAATAAGTGCTTGCATTACCTTTAAGTAAAAATGGATCCTCTGAAATTGTAAGTGCTTCAGAAGCAATCTTTGAACCAATAGATCCCATTAAGAAAGAGGTTTCACGGTACAAATTTCCTCCAGATATTGCGGATACCAAGCTAGAAATAAATGATGTTGCAATTGGAGCTTCGAAAATAACTGGGTACTTACCTGTTTTAATGGGTTTGGAATTAAGTCTTTTTAACACACGCTGAGCAGCCTCGCGACCAATTAATGTTGGGTCCTCCAGGTCACCGAAATATCTAACAGAACTATACGCACTATCTCTCTGCATTCCTTGACTGTCTTTTGCGACAACAGAGCAACCCAATGAAAGCCTTGAAGAAGGGAACCCACCTAAGAAACCAGATGAGTTTGCATAAACAAATATAGCTTCAGAACTACTCATCTGTGCGCCCTCAGAATTTTCTATCCTCCCATCAAATGAAAGGGCACTGTCTTCACAACTTAATGCTTTTTCAATCATTATTGATTCATCGCCCTCCCATAGATGAAATAAATCTAACTCCTTAGCATTAGTTGCAAATTGAGATTTTTCTGGGAGACCAAATGAGTTATCTTCTGCCGTGTATTTAGCAATTTGACATGCGGCTTTTACACAGTCGACTATAGCATTACTACTAAAATCTGAGGTTGATGCAACGCCTCGCCGCTGCCCCACATAAACAGTTAAGGTTAAACTTTTGTCATTGTTATGTTCTAGCGTCTCTAGATTACCCAGTCGCACAGAGACGTTCTTACCAGTGGCAACGCTAATATCCGCTTCTGCACTAGTAGCGCCGTTACTTTTAGCAGACTTAAGAGCAATATTTACAATGTCTGTGAGCTTTGCGTGATTAAAACCTATGATCTGAGTTTGCATAAAAAATAAACCAATTAAAAATGATATGATACCGAAACTTAGTCGTAAAAAGGTATTTAACCACAAAGATGGATTCGCCAGAACTTAATATTACTAGTAAGACTGAATTAAAAAAAGACTCTAAGAAAATTCAAGCTCTTGGTCGATCTATTGCAGAGATGAGCGTTGATGAAATCAAAAAATTTAACTTTCCCCTTAATATTCAGCAAGCTATAACTGAGTTTAAAGCTATTAAATCAAATTCTGCAAAAAATAGACAAACACAATACCTAGGTAAACTTTTGCGGTCAATTGATTTAACTGAAGCATACATCGTGTTGGAACAATTAAGAACAAACTCCCAAAAGGGAATTCAACTAGATCATTATATTGAAAAATGGCGAGACAGACTTATTAGCGATAAAGAAGCAATCACTGAATTTATATCTCTTTACTCTTCTTCTGAAAATCAAAGTATCAGGCAACTTATCCAAAATAGCTTAAAAGAAAAGGCTTCTAATAAGACACCAAAATCATACCGACAACTCTTTCAGGCTATTAAGGTTGTTATCATAAAATCACAATGAGACAGAAACCTTAATCGACTCACCACCCCTTTCAAATGAAACATTAATTGATTTTCCTTTATTTTTTTGAATAATTTTAATAAGATCTTCAGGGGAGTTAACTTCAGAACCGTTTACAGAGATAATATTATCGCCCCTTTTGATTCCAGCAATAGCAGCAGCAGATTCCTTAATCACAGCAATTACCTGTACACCATTAATATCGTCAACATCTGATATTAGTTTAATGAAATGTGTACCAAATGTTGGCTTAGGTAGCTTTACCCAGTAGGTTAGATAAAAATCATATTTAGCGTTTGAATCAGATAGATCTTCGTCAGTAATCGTAATCTCAATAATTTCGCCCCGCTTCTTAATGCGATTTGCTGCTCTTGCCTTTTCTCTCGCTTTTTGAATTTTGGTAGCACGGGTATTTTCATTTATTTGTCTATCGTATATTAAAACCATATCTGCTTTAATCTTTTTGGCATGCTTAAGTGCTACACTTGGAGGAACATTTTGTCCCACAAAACCAGAAGTACCCATTAAATCAAATCCATTTTCTAACATTTTTATATTATCAGTTTCTTTTTCCCAGCCCCTCATAACTTTAGGCTGAGGATTCTCCGAGAATGATTTAAAGCCCTTTTTACTTTGAGTTTGATAATTTTTTTCAAAAATATTTTCTTCTGCTACTGCAGAAAAGGAAATAATAAACAGAACAAGAAAAAAATATGATGTAATTGATTTAAGCATAGTGATCCTTCGTGAAGGTGATAAGATTATTTAATATAATTACATAAGAGACAGAAAATTGGAAAAAAGATTCATTAAAATTGGTTTAATTTCAATAAGTGATCGAGCTTTTGAAGGTATTTACAAAGACGAAGGAATTCCCTCACTGACTAATTGGTTAAAGAAAGCATTAATTGATAAATTTAGCTTAGAGACCTCTCTAATCAATGACAATATTGAGCTTGTAAAAAAAACATTAGTTCAATTTTCGGATAAAAAAAAATGTGACCTTATTTTTACAACAGGTGGCACTGGTCCATCCCCTAGAGACATTACACCCGAAGCAACAATGAGTATCAGCGATAAAGTGATGCCCGGATTTGGTGAGCAAATGCGTCAAATAAGCTTAAATTTTGTCCCTACAGCAATACTCTCTAGACAGACTGCAGTTATTAGAGGGAAAACTCTAATTGTTAATCTTCCCGGGCAACCAAAATCAATTGAACAAACGCTAGAAGGTTTAAAAAATGAAAATAATAATATAATTGTGCCAGGAATTTTTTCAGCAATCCCATATTGTCTAGATTTAATAGGGGCTCCGTTCATTCAAACAAATGAGTCTATAGTGAAATCATTCCGGCCGAAAAAGAAATAATATCTTATGTTAAAAGAATTTGAAATTATTGAAAAAATTTTTCAAAAAACATCCTCTTCAATTTTTCTAGGTATTGGAGATGATGCTGCTTTATTCCATAAAAATAAAAAAGAGTTTTGGGTGATATCTCAAGATACATTAAATATTAACACCCACTTCCTATCAAATACAGATCCAGAAAATTTAGGATGGAAATCATTAGCAGTTAATATTTCTGATATTTTATCAATGGGAGGTAATCCAAAGTACGCACTTTTATCTATATCTGTTCCATCGGCTAACCTGGCATGGATAAAAAAATTTTCCACAGGGCTCTTTAAGTGCGCCAAAAATTATGGGGTTGAACTAATAGGCGGAGACACTACACGAGGTAGCTTATCAATAAGTATTTGCATACTTGGTGAGGCATTACAAAATAA
>MDTF01004966.1_pt1 | contig 11805 bp, 10 predicted proteins | sample 811191 | NCBI WGS metagenome assembly MDTF01 (sample SAMN05326649, study PRJNA326480) | marine metagenome | isolation source: seawater | place: Southern Ocean | collected 2011
GGTTTTTTTACTAATTCTAATTCCCAAAATTGATCTATAACTTTTTTTCCTAATCCTTCAATATTAAATGCATCCTTAGACACAAAATGTTTTAATTTTTCTTTTGCAATGAATTGACACTTATATTCTCTATCTAGGCATCTTCTTACTGCATCTATTTTCTTTGTATTAACATTTATTTCTTTTATGGTATCAGAACCACAAAGACATTTAGTTGGAAAAATAAATTTTTTAGAATCTTTCTCTCTTTTACTTAAATCTATGGATACGACTTGAGGAATAACATCACCAGCTCTTTGGATGGTAACAAAGTCTCCTATTCTAATATCCTTTCTAATAATTTCTTCTTCATTATGTAGTGTGGCGTTAGAAACAACTACTCCTCCTACTGTTACTGGCTCAACTTTAGCAACAGGAGTTAATGCTCCTGTTCTGCCTACCTGAATAACAATATCATTAATTTTCGTTGTAGCTTTAACTGATGAAAATTTATAAGCAATTGCCCATCGTGGAGAATTTGATGTATTACCTAGTCTTGCTTGTAAAAGTAGATCATCAATTTTTATAACGAGACCGTCAATATCATAATCTAGATCTGATCTAGTTTTTTCAATTTTGTTATATTGATTCTTTATCTCTTTAAGGTTTCTAGCCAAGAAATTATGAGGATTTGTTTTAAATCCCCAGTCATTTATTTTTTTTAAAAAACCTGACTGTTTTTTAAAAATAAAAGGTTCTACTTCCCCAAAACCATAAGCCAAAAATTTTAGTGGAATTTTTGCAGTGCTAGTAGATTCTTTTTGTCTTAATGAACCACCTGCTGCATTTCTAGGGTTAGCAAACTTATTTTTTATTTTTTCAAAATCTTTTTTTCCAATATAAACTTCACCTCTTATTTCAAGTATCTTTGGTGTATCACTTGATCTAATATAGTGAGGTATTTGTTTTATTGTTTTAAGATTTTCAAGAATATCTTCGCCGAACTCACCATCTCCTCTCGAAAGTCCTTTAACTAGAATCCCATTTTCATATGTTAATGATGCTGAGATTCCATCAATTTTAGGCTCCAGTGAAAATGATAAATTTATATTTATGTTGTTTAGATAATTATTAATCTTTTTTTCAAAATCTTTTATGTCGTCGTTATTAAATGCATTGGCAAGTGAAAGCATTGGTTTTGAGTGTTTTATTTTATTAAATTTGGAAGAGGGCTTGAATCCAATTTTGTTTTTTATTGATCCATATTTTTTTAAAAATGAATGTTTCTTTTCTAGTTCAAGAGTCTCTTTTTTTAATTCATCATATTTTTGATCAGAAACAATAGGTGAGTCTTTAGCATAATAAGATTCATTATATTTTTCTATAAACTTAACTTTTTTAAGATAATTTTGAATTATAACATCTTCTTTGCTAGACATTTTTTAATTAAGTATTTTTTTAATTGTTCTTTTTATTAGCCCATCATCTTTTTTAATTTCAGATTTTTTACGTAATTTATAGGATTTATTTAAAATTTTGTAAGTTTGCTCGTACCATTCACTTGAATTATAATTATATCCTAAAATTGCTGCACTCGATTTTGCTTCATCTGTTAAGCCGACTCTGTAATAAACTTCTACCAATCGATGCAGTGCCTCTTCGATAAAAACAGTTTTGGAGTAGTCGTTAATAATAACTTTTAGTCTATTAATAGCAGGTATCCACTTCTGAGTAGTTATGTAATATTTCGCAATATACATTTCTTTTGCTGCGAGTTGATTGTTAACTAAATCTAATTTAAATTTTAAGTCTAGCGCATATTCTGTATCTGGATAATTTTGTAAAAAAAAATTTATTTTTTTTTTAGTCTCTATAAGTGGTTTAATGTCTTTTTTCTCGTCTAAGATTTGCTCATATAAAGTAAGTGCAATTAAATAATGGGCATAGGCCACATTTTTGTCTGCGGGATATTGGTTTATAAAACGTTCTAGGTTTGCGGTTGCTTCTGGATAAAAATTTATCGAATAAAGGCAAAAACTAGACATTAAAGCAGCTTTTGCAGAAAATTCAATTTGAGGTAAAATTGTTTCTGCTTCAGAAAATTTTTTAGAAGCAAAAAAATAATTACCGTCATTCATTGCCTTTACAGCTTCCTTGTAAATTTCAAAAGATTTTTCTTTATTAGCAGGTATCTTTAGTTCTGGTTCCTTTTTAGAACATGAGATGGTTAAAAAAATTATTAAAATTGCATAGGTTAATTTTTGATACATTGAGTTACTCATATCAAATTAAATTAAATTAACTAGGTAAATTTTTGAAGATCTTAAGCGTTAACCGCTAGCTTATTTGCTGATGTTTTAAAATATGATTTTATAGTTTTAGATTCTTCCAGTTCAATTATTGAATAATATGATCTGTCTTTTAACAATGTTCTTAAAAATAGGTTACTTAAGCTGTGACCACCCTGAATACACTTTACACTGCCCAGTATTCTGTGCCCTGACAATATAAAATCGCCTGCTAAATCTAAAATTTTATGATTTACAAACTCTTTGGTATTTCTTAGTCCTGCAGAATTTAAGATTTTATTATCTTTTACAACTATTGCATTATCTAAAGACCCACCTTTAGCTAAACCAATTTTTTTTATCTGTTCTACATCTTCAAATAAACAGAATGTTCTTGATGTGTAAACATTAGATAAATCTTTGTCTGAAAAATTAATCTGATTTCTTTGTTTGCCAATTACACTGTTAGAATAGACCAGCTGAAAATCAACATTTAAACTATTTTTATTTGGCTCTATAGAGATAAATTTTTCTTTTTCATTAAATTCAAATTTTTTTAAAATTTGTAAATATTTTCTTTTAGCTTTTTGTTCTTTAATTCCAATTTTAAAGATAGTTTCAACAAATTCTTTAGAGGATCCATCCATGATTGGAACTTCAGAGGCATTGATTTCTATCAATGCGTTGTCAATACCCGTTATATAAAGTGCTGCTAGCAAATGCTCAACCGTTGATATGCTTACGTTAAAGCTATTTTGAATTGTTGTACAAAGCTTAGCTGAAGAAACATTTTCAAAATTTGCATTTATAATATTGTTTTGTTCAAGATCGGTTCTTTTAAAAACTATTCCATAATTTTCGTCAGCAGGTATTATTTTAATTACACTTTTTAGGCCGCTGTGCAGCCCAACTCCACTAAATTCTATTTTTTTTGAAATTGTTTTTTGGAATAAACTTAACATGACACTTTTATACAAAACAATAGTGAGAAACTTAAAACAACTAATGTTTCAAAAAAATACTACAAACTAACTAAATAACCTTGAAAAAAAACGGGTAATTAATGATTTGTTTTTATGATTTATTGGTATTGCTTCTTTTTCCCAACCTTTGCTAATAAGTTCGCAGGCACCACTAACACTCGCTGATAAGGTTTGAGCTGTATCATGGTCATAAATACTCTCCAAAGCTACAAGTTTGCTGTTTTCTATAACATATTGAATATTTCTATAATACTCAGAAGAATCAACGTAAATATAAATTTTATCATTGTTCTTTAGATTTTTAATATTAATATTTTTTTTGTAACAAATTTCAAATAATTCTTCTATACGTGCATTGATTATATCTAAAATCAATTGATATTTTATTTTTCTATAAGGTGAAATATAAAAGTATTTTTTTTCTAAATAAGATTCACTGTTTGTTTCTATAATATTTTTTAATTCAATTTCTCTCATAAAATTTTTTACTTCTTCAATTTTAAGAGAGCATAATTTTGATATATCTTTAATAATTAAAGCAAAACCAAAGTTAAAGTCTTCAGTAAAAACGTATGATTTGTTTTTAAATAAAGAAATATTAATTCTATTTTCTTCTAATCTTAAAATTGTAACATTTTTATTTAATTGATTATTTGATAAAAGATAAATTCCTTCAGCAAAAGGCTTTAAAATTGTTTTTTGTATATTCAATCCACAATTACTAAAAACTGATTTTATATTTTTAAGAATGTTTTTGTTTACTAGAAAAAAAGTCATATTCTGATTATAAAACTCACCGAAGAGACCAATAGGTAAATTTTCTAAGTTATCACTATCAAGTGAAAAATTTGAATTGAAAAGATGAATTAAAGAATCATTATTTTCACTTTCTAGTATAATTTTTTTTATGTTGTTAAGAATATAAACCACGTCTTCACTTGAAACTTGTGAGCCATTTAATTTTTTATAACCGCTAACATTTAAGCAATTTATGTGATTTGGATTAATTATAATTGCCACACTAGAAAAAAAATAACTTATTTCATCTTCAATTATATTGATGGTTTTTTTTAACAATTTACTTACGGTATCAACATTAATTACATGACCGTTTTGAACACCTACACTATCTAAAGTAATTTTTTTTAGTATTTTAAAATCTTTTTTTTCGTTAAATGTGACAACAAAAAATATAAATTTATTATCATTCAGATCTATAATTAGGCAAGGTTCGTTTAACTGCATATTATTGTAAAATTAATTGGTCTTGTATTCTAAAGTCAAAAACTTTGTATTTAGAAAAATTATTATTTCTCAACATTAAATTAATTTTTGGTAGTAAATTTAAATAGTTTTTTTCTGGAAATTTAATAGCCTTTTCATTTTTTAGAACAATATCCCATCTGCCAACATCAAAGTAGTAAAAAGCTTTAATTTCATTTACTTTAAAATTGTTTGTTTCTAAGTCATTGTAGAAAATGTCAAAATTTTTATACTTACCAATAATTATAGGTAAATTGCTGTAGATTTTAAGGTCTATGAAATTTATCTTTTCATTATCTTTAGTTATATAAAATTTTTTTCTATCTATTGTTTGTGTTGCTACTGGTACCTTTTCAATTATGGTAATCTTCAAGGTATTTGGATATTTTTTTTTTAATTGAATATTTGATATAAAATCATGCTTGTTTATAATTTTAAAAATTTTTTTTTTTTTTAGATAAAACAAGCTTGTATTTTTTAAAATATTTAATTCAGATTTTAGTTTGGGTAAATTAATTGCAACATTATTTTCTATTAATATTTTTTTTATTGGGAAAAAAACGCTTAAACTCTCTCTGTTGCTATTACTGCTATATGTAGAAAAAATAAAAAAAATAAATATAAGAAAATATAACTTTGATGAATTTTTCATCTATTAATAGTCGCGTCATCAATAATTTTTTTTACGAGTTCTTTAAATGAAATACCCACATATTTTGCTATTTCAGGTACTAGAGATAAATCTGTCATTCCTGGTTGGGTGTTTATTTCTAATAAATAAAACTTATTGTTGATTAATTTAAAATCAGATCTAGTTACTCCTTTACAATTCAAAACTTGATGAGCTTTTTCCGCTAGTTTCAAAACTTTATTATAACTATTTTTACTTATATCGGCTGGCATAATATGTTTGGTAAGAGCAGATTTAGAATATTTGGCTTTGTAGTCATAAAAATTTCTTTTTGGTTTTAGTTCAATTGCTCCTAATGCTTTACCGTTAATAACCGCAACTTGAATTTCCTGTCCTGCAATATATTTTTCAACTATCAAAGTTTTGTAACTTTTTAACAATTTAACTACTGATTTTTTTAATTGATTAAAATTTTTACATATCTCTACTCCTATACTTGATCCTTCATTAGAGGGTTTTACTACCATTGGATAACTAAGATTTGAATTTCGTAGGATTTCCTTTTTTAAATATTTTTTGTAATTTACTGAATTTAAAAAAATATAGTCTGCGGTTAAAAGATTATTTTTTTTAAAAATTTTTTTTGATATAATTTTGTCCATTGCATTCATCGATGATGTTATACCTGAATGTGTATAAGGTATTTTAAAATATTCAAAGTAACTCTGAGCTATTCCATCCTCACCATCTTTGCCATGCAAAGCATTAAAAATTAAGTTCACTTTTTTTATATATTGTTTAATTTTACTTAAATGTTCTTTAGCGGGATCAAATGAAATTATCTTATATCTTAATTTTTTTAACGCCTTGATGCAGGCTTTACCTGATTTTAAACTTATTTCTCTTTCACTAGAAACTCCACCTTGGACTACTAAGATTGTTTTCTGTTTCATTGTTTTTTATTTGTTGCAACCAATTATTTTAATTTCTAGTTCTAGGTTTGTTTTAGTCTTTAGATATACTGTTTCTTTAACTTTATTAATTAAATCTTCTAATTCTTTTGCAGTTGCTTTGCCGTCATTAACAAAAAAGTTACAGTGTTTATCAGATATTTTTGCATTTCCAATTTGTAAGTTTTGACAATCAGATTCCTTAATTAATTCCCATGCCTTTTTATTTTTAGTGTTCTTAAAAGTGCTGCCACAAGTTTTTATTTGACTTGGTTGAGAATTTTTTTTTTTTTCGATTAAAATTTTTTGCTTGTTTTGAATTTTATCTTTTAAACAAACTTTACCTTGCAATTTCACACTAATAATTATTAAATTTTGATCTAAGCTACTGTCCCTGTAATAAAACTCAATCTCAGAAGCTGAAATATCTTTTTCATTTCCATGAGCATCAATAGCCTTAATAGAGTGAAGGATTTGTGAAATATCTTCACCATAACAACCGCTGTTCATTTTGATGGCGCCACCTATTGAGCCAGGTATGCATGATAAAAACTCCAATCCTGTTATTGAATTCTCCATTGCAAAATCAGCTAATTTTTTATCCAAAGTCGCAGCTCCTGCTTCTATGATGTTAGAAGATTCTAAATTTAGATAGGAAAAATGAGGACTTAGTTTTATTGTGATTCCTTTGACACCACCGTCTCTTATTAAGGTATTAGATCCAGCTCCTAGAATGGTAATTTTTTGTGGTTTAATTTTTTTTATAAAAAAAATTATATCTTCTTTGCTAGTAGGTTTAAAAAAAACCTCAGATGGGCCTCCGAGATTAAACCAGCTATAATTAGCTAATTTTTCATTAAATAAGATTTTTTTTCCGTACTTTGATTCTATTTCTTCCGATATTAATTTCATAAAAATTTTTTTAAATTATACATCCATTTGGATATTGATCCTGCGCCCATGCCTACAACAACTTCATCACTAATTAAATTTTTTCTAAAATATTTACTTAAATCACTTTCATTCTTAATAAGAATTACTTGGGTTTTAGAAAATTTTGAAATTAATTGAGCAAACATTATTTCATTATACCCATGATCAATAGATTCACCCGCGGCATATACCGGGCAAAGTATCACCTGATTAGAATCTTTAAAACATGAGGCAAATTGTAATTTTAAGCACTTAATTCTAGAGTATCTATGAGGTTGAAATACAGCGATAATTTTTCTTTTTGGTATAACTTTTCTAACCCCCCCCAATACAGACTTTATTTCTGTAGGGTGATGAGCATAATCATCGTAAAATTCTATTTTATTTTTTTTAAATACTTTTGTAAGTCTTCTTTGGACTCCTGAAAAATTTTTTAAAGCTTTTTTAATTACACTTACACTTAAACCTAATTTTAAACACAGGCCAATCGCAGCGCTAGCGTTTAGTACATTGTGCTTACCAATTAAATTTAATAAAATATTTTTAATATATATTTTTTTAAAACCAATATTTTTAACTTTTATATCAAATTTAGTATAATTAATTTCATACTTAGGGTTGCAAATTTGATAATTTGAATCTTTATGAAAACCATAAGTGTAATAGTTTTTTGTTTTTAATTTTTTAATTATCTTTTTTATATTTAAATCATCTAGACATAAAAACGACTTACCTATTGGAGGAGTTTTTTCAATAAATGTCTTAAAAGCTTCTTTTAATTTATCAAAATTTCCATAGTAATCTAAATGTTCTTTATCAATATTTGTCACAATCGAATAGTTGATTGGTACTTTCAGAAAGCTTCCATCTGACTCGTCTGCTTCCACTATAGCCCATTCTCCCTGTCCCAATTTTGCATTATTTTTTAATGAGTTAATTACTCCTCCGTTGATAATAGTTGGATCTAATTTTGCTGCTGAAATAATTTTTGCAACAAGTGAGGTAGTGGTTGTTTTACCGTGAGATCCAGTAATGATGATATTTTTTTTTAAGTCAATTATATTTGCAAGCATTTCGATTCGGTCATAAATGGGAATTTTTTTTTTTTAGATTCCACTAGTTCAATATTGTTTGGCTTAATGGCTGAAGATTTTACTAAAATACTCGCCTTACTAATATTTTTTTTACTGTGGCCTATTAAAATTTTAATGCCCAGCTTCTTACAATTATCCGTATTTTTATTTTTATAAACATCACTACCTTGAACTTTAAACCCCATTGTTTTCATAATTTGGGCTAATCCACTCATGCCAATACCGCCAATACCTATAAAATGGATAACTTCTTGTTTTCCTAATTTAATTTTGTTCATTAATTAGATTTTTTACTTCGTTGTTGATCTTAAAAAACACATTTGAGTCAGAATGGTTTTTTTGTTTTTTTATTAAGTTATTTAATATTTCTTTATCTTTATAAATTGATTTAATCAAAGGGAATAGCTTTTGATCTACTTCGCTCTCTTTGATTGAAAAGCTATACCCTTTTTTTTCAAAATAAGCCGCATTTTTATCTTGATGTGATTCAGCAGAATGTGAATAAGGAATAGAAATAAAAGGTATTTTACAATTAATAAGTTCTGCTGTTATTGAAGATCCTGATCTTGTGATAGCTAATTCAACCTTAGAAAAATATTCTGAAATATTATTGGTAAAATTAAACAATTCACAACTAATCTTTAAATTTTCATATTTTACTTTAAGTTTATTGTTTTGAGACTCAACACATTGTTGAAATATTTTTATTCTTATATTTTCTTTTATACATTTTTCAAATACCTTAGGTAGTATTTCTCCAAAAGATTTTGCTGCTTGGCTACCTCCTAAGACTAAAATATTTAATACGTCTGGCTTAAATTGATTATTTCTTTTAAAATTCAAAATCTCTTCTCTAATTATGTTCCCGGTAAAAATCATTTTATACTTATACTCATTATTAATTCCAACTAGATCTGGATATGAAACAAAAATTTTAAGCGCAAAAGGTAGTAAATATTTATTACTTTTTCCTATTTGAATATTATTTTCATAAATAACAAATGGTATATTCAATGTTTTAGCTGCGATACATACTGGAAAAGAAGCGTATCCCCCCATGCCAAACACGAGTGTGGGTTTTGCTCTAAATAAAATTACTAAAGATCTTATGTAAGAAAAGAATATTGCAAATACTGATAGGAATAAATCTATTATATTTTTCTTAAATATTGTTGCAGAGTTGTTTAGAATAAACTTTATATTTTTATTTTTATCTAAATATTTTAATCCTCTTATGTCAGTTATAATTTCAACTAAGTAATCATTCTTAATAAAATTTTTTGCTAAACCATATGCTGGAAAAACGTGCCCACCTGTTCCTCCCGTGGCAATTATAATTTTATTTTTTTTAGTAGTTTTCATTTGAATACCTTCTTCTTGTAAAATTTAATATAATCCCTGCAAGTATCGCACTCCCAATCATAGATGATCCTCCGTAGCTTAAAAACGGTAGCGTCATACCAGTTGTTGGTAGCAAACTCGTATTTACTCCAATATGAATAAATGTTTGGAAAATCAACAGAGCTGCAAGCCCTGAAAGTGAGATTTTGATAAATTTTTCATCTTCTGATAGTGCAAACTTAATAATCCTAAATGAAATGTATAAGAATATGCAGATTAACAATATTGAAATAATTGATCCAAACTCTTCAGCGATAACAGAAATAATATAATCGGTATGGGCTTCGGGTACGCGAACTTTTAACGTTCCTTCTCCTAAGCCTTGACCAGTTAGACCACCTTCTCTAATAGCATCTAAAGCGTTGTTAGACTGAAAACGATCACCTTTGGTTGGGTCAAAAAAATTTTCAATACGTCTAAAAACATATGAAAATTTATCAGGGAAAGTTAAGAGCAATCCGACAACAGAACCAAGAGTGATACCAAAAAGACTAAAAATATAAAATAATTTTATTCCTGAGACAAAAATAACCGCCGACCAAGATAGAATTAATAATATAGTTTGACCGACATCTGGTTGGTTTAATAAAACAACACAAGTCATCATTAAAACTAAAAAACTGAAAAAATAAGAGATGTTAGAAGTAACAAGATTATCTTTAGATAAAATTTTTGCAATGATGACAATAAAAAAAGGTTTTACAAATTCTATAGGTTGAAAACGAAAAAATAGTAAATCTAACCAACGTTTTGAACCCTTAACTTCTACTCCAAAAAATAAAACTAAAACTAAAGAAATCATTGAAATAATAAAGATTGGAATTAAAATTTTTTTAAAAAAAACTAATTGAATAGAAGAAATTAAAATCATTAGAAGTACAGCAGATATCGCAAAAATTAAATGTTTTGAAAAAAAAAAATAATAGTCTTTGTTTAATCTTTCTCCGGCCAAAGTTGAAGTTGACGCAAATGAAAAAAAAATACCTAAAACAAACAATAACAGAAAGCTTACAAATATAGTTTTATCTACACTTCTCCAATAATTTTTTAAATTTTCTTTAAAAAAAAAATTTAGCATAAGATTTAGTTAATTTTTTAAATTTATTTCCTCTGTCTACAAAGTTACTAAACTGATCATAAGAGGCACTTGCAGGACTAAACAAAACAGTAGCTTTTCTATTTTTAATCAAAAGTAATTCTTCAAAAACGTCCTTAATTGCATTTTTTAAATTAAAAGATATTTTATATTTTATTTTTTTATTTATCTGGTTCTTGAAATAATTTGTTTTTTTGCCAATAATAAAAGATTTAATTATATTTGAGCTTAATCCTTCAAGATTAAATTTATCTTTAATTTTAGGAAGACCACCAAATATCCAATAGATATTACTATTATTTTTTAACGCATATTTTGTTGCTACAAAACTTGTCGCTTTTGAGTCGTTAATAAAACTTATTTTATTTTTTTTTAAAAATATTTCATGCCTATGAGGCAATCCTTTAAAAGTATTTACAGCTTTAACAAAAAACTTTTGTTTTATTTTAAATATTCTAGATATCTTATTTGCAATCACTAAATTTTCTAAATTAGGTTTGGAAACTAAGTAATTATTAGTAATTTTTTGCTTAATTGAGTTGTTTAAAGCATTTTTTTTTGCAATCATTAATTTGCTCAAATAATTTTTTTTTTTAAATAATTTAATAAGTTTTGTGTTGTTTAACAGAGCGATATCATTGCCATCTTGTTTTGAAAATATTTGAAATTTAGAATTTTCGTAGTTTGTTATTGTGTTATGCCAATCTAAATGATCGCTGGTGATATTTAATATGACTGCAAGAGTTGGTTTTATAAATTTTGTATATGCCAATTGAAATGAAGATGCTTCTATTATTACCACTGTTTTTCTTCCAATTTTTAAATCTAGTATTGGTTTACCAATATTTCCACCAAGCTGAACGTCTAATCTATTTGTTTTAAATATATGTTGCATTAATTTGCATGTTGTTGATTTTCCATTAGTCCCTGTTATTACTATAGATTTTACTGAAATTTTTTGCATATAAAACAGGTCTAAATCCGTAATTATTTTTTTTTTATTTCTAGATAATGTTAATTTAAGTTTTGTTTTTTGAATATTAATTCCAGGACTAATTACAATATAGTCCACTACATCTAATGCTTTTTTGAATAAATTAAATTTTTTTTTATTGTTTTTATTTTTTTTATCATCCCAGGTATATATTTTTCTAACATTTTTTTTTTTTAAAAAATTAAGCGCAGAA
>MDTF01017716.1_pt1 | contig 11805 bp, 12 predicted proteins | sample 811191 | NCBI WGS metagenome assembly MDTF01 (sample SAMN05326649, study PRJNA326480) | marine metagenome | isolation source: seawater | place: Southern Ocean | collected 2011
GGAACATAAAAAACACTAAATAAAAAACTTTTAATGTTTACTATAGTAAAAAGTACGTCTAAGTATGCCCTTGAAAATTCTGTAACTTTTCTGCGATGGTGGATGTCAAGTGTAATGGTACGGCAAATGAGTGATTCAGAATCTCTCAGCTTGCAACCATTTTACCAGAGATGTTCACTGAACACCTCTCATTCCGGGACATGGGTCCGCTACCACTACTGTCCTGTCCAGTAATGTGGTCAGATCTGCCACCACTGCCGCCATGTCCAACGCCTTGTCCATCGCCATGTCCAACGCCTTGTCCCTCGCCATTGTCGGAGCTCCCTCCATTTATTGAGGTCGACGATCAGCTCTTGGTTCCCGGCGACAAAGTTTTTGCTGAATTCAGCAGTGGACAACACCATGTGACTATTGAGAGCATCAGCAGCGAGGGTACGTTGTTTTCGGTGGACGGTGTGGAAACTTTGGTGCCACCTTCTGAGTATTGCTGGTTTTCGATCACGACAAACAACAAACGAATTCGTGAAATCGACGCTGCAGTCGTTAATGACGGTGCATTGGACTACATGTCGAGTACGATGCCGCTTGGGCTCCGCGAAGGGGAATTCGTTCCTGCAAAGCGTGTTCGGAAGCGTTTTAAACCGTATGTACCTGTGGAACGCGTATGCATGTATTCGGAGGAGGAGTCGCAGTCGGAGGAGTCGGAGGAGTCGGACTACTGTTCAGAAGAGTCGGAGGAGTCGGACTACTGCCCGGAGGAGTCGGAGGAGTCCGAGGGTGAGGAGTCGAACTAAGTGTAAAAAAAAAAGATTAATTTTTTCCTATTTATGGCTCCCTATTTATGTCTTGTATTTTGCATTATAAATATGTCGCTGGAAAGTTACATTCATGCCGGGAACACGTTTTCGAACGACGCGTTTTCCCGCGTGAAGGACATCCGTGTGCTGGGTGGGACTGACAATCTACTGCATTTCGTGTGTTCGGTGCCCTACGCACACATGTACCAGTCTCCAATGAAATTTTGTGATTTCCGTGATTCGTCGCAAGCCCGAGCATTTCAACAGGTGTTGACTTTTTTTCTCGACTACTGCTACGGTATTGCGGCGGCGAGGTCCAAAAAGGAACAGACTGTGGCGTTCGACAACACGGTGGTCCTCCTGGAGGCGTGTCAACATGCTACCAAGGATCGCTACGTAGGCACCCGAATTCATGTGTTTACCACCCGCTGCCATTCCGACCTCACCAAACTGTACCAGGTCCTGGACTACAACGAGGAGCTTTCCAAGAGAAAGAACGTGAAAGTGGGTGAATTTGAGCGCCATCGTGCGGTCAACAACATCTACGCGTATGCAGAGCGGGTGGTCAATGTGTACTTTAACAATACGTTTGGCAGTTCGGTGGTGGATACAATGAACACTATTGACCCGACACACGAACTGTCTCCCGCGAATGTTTTTAACCTGCAACACATCTATATTGAGAACGCCAAGTACAATTCTCCCAGCGACTACATGAACCAGACCGACTACGTGTTTCCCGATATGGACAACGTGCTGCGCATCCCTCCGAATATGTTGGAGCCCGAGGTGTTGATGAATCGCTACCTGGTGGACTACCTGATGCATCGGGTAAATCCTCCGGAAGCTCATTTGCAGCTGTGCGCGCTGACGTACAAGCTCTCTTTGAAAAGCCACTCGCTGAGAGTGGATCCGCCGGAACTGGACTTGGAAAACGATTGCTGTGAATTCGATTCTTCCGAGAAGCCGCAGATGATGGCGCTGCTGAAGAATTTCCGAGTGCTGGATGTCAGCGGAGACGACACAGATACCAAGTGTTCGTTTGGGTTTTTCTGTTTCCGAGGACTGATCGCACCCACAGCGGAGGTCAACCAGACATCTTACATGTCGATGGAGACTTGTGGGGACAAAGTGTTGTACCATCCAATGCTGGTCTCTCAGAGCGACCTCTCCGACATTGACCTGATCAAAATCCGCGGAGACAAGCTGAAAGGTGACATGGACGAAGCCAAGCGCAAGCAATTTATGCTGTCCGAGTTCAAACAGCGCTGCTGGGGCGACACGGACGCCAATATGTCGAAACCGCTCAAGGCAGTAGTGCGCTGGTTCAATTCGGAGTACGACGGGACACTCTTCCAGTACCCACTCAAGTTTCGAGAATATTCCGTCTTTGCCAACCGAGCAATTCGCATAATGAGCGTCTACGACAAGCTGTACATGATATCAACTGCGCACCATCCGTTTTTCTTGATCAACCATTCCAAGTACGACTCTTGGCGCCACGAAATGGACCTGCATCTGAACATTTGCAGCACCGGAGATGGAGCGACGTCGAAGTCCTTTTTGTACGACTGGATGATCAAAAACAGCGTACCCGGAACCTGTCCCGAGTTCACCTACGAGACTGCCAAAAGCAACGCCCACGACGAAAACAACAACCACTTGCGTTGCGTCTTTCACGAAGCCCCACAAGGGATGTTTTCGCACAACAAGCATACCGATCCTCAACAGGAAGCCGCCTTCAAGGAACGCCTGACCTCGCAGAAAACATCGCATCGCCGCCTGCATATCGACGAACACACCGGAGTGCGCTCTCAGATTTCGTCGGTCTCACAGGCGATTGGATGCTACTTTGGGGCGTCCAACGATCCCAAATCTAAAAGTACGCCAGCAATGATCACAAGATTCCACTGGTTAGAATCCGAAAAAGTATATCGCGAGGGTCGCAACATCCACGATTGCCAGCGTGCAGAGGATACGATGAGTGAGAGCGCTAAACAAAGCCGGCGCACTCAACTAATGTACCACCACTTCGAAGACATGCTATTGGCGTTGACGTTCCAATTCATTCGCATTGGGCTGCTCACAACTCCGGACTTGTCGGTAGCCAATATTGTCGTCGACAACTTTACCGATATTCTCAAACGCTACGGCATTAATTTTGAAGGACGTACGATCGAACGCGTCAAAAAGCTCTGTACGATTATGACCATCATCAATGCCAAAGAACAGTTGTTTCATACACCGGGAGGCAAACACTGTGGCAAGCCCTTTGAATTGGAGCAGCTAATGGACATGGACGTCTTGATGGTTTGCACCGAGGAAATAGCCTTTTTTTGTGTCGGGTTAATGTTCAACAGCATCGAAGGCGAGAATAAGAAGAAGGTACTCAAAGCAATATGGACCTTGCACCAGCGCTCCAAGCGGTACCGCAATTTGGAAACGCACAGCGGATTGGAATCCTACGATTTGAACTACGTGGCGATGGACAACTTGAAACGATTGAAACAGCAGATTCACGGCACCATTCACGAAAAAGATGGCAAGATCGGCGAATCGGCGATCGTCAGTGTATTGGAAGAGCTGTCGAAGGAGCAGATGCTCTGTGCGGACTACGAGATGATTGACGACAACGCACTTGGTACGTTCGAGGATGGATTTCCAGAACCGGGCGATCGCAAGGTCCGACAGGAGCGTTTAATCAAAGACGGACAGTCCACGTACATTCACATGGAAAATTTTCGCGTGTTTCGAGAAAATAGCTTTTCGGACCTGTTCAAAGAGTGTGTCCAAGAAATTCGTCATCGGTTTACACTGACTCGGAAAATGCTACTGGGTAGACGAATTCGCAATGTCCAAGGGATGATCGAACACTGTCATCTATTCGACGCAATACAAATGACACCGTGCCCCAACGAGTCGTTGGTTATCTCGGGAGGCACCTGCTATGACGAAGACGATTTTGACATTGTCACGGAGACGGAAGAGTCGGAAGAGATTTGTCTGGAAATGGATTTAGACACGTACGGACGGAATAACCGCAGCCGCCTATTAGGACACGAGGTGCCTCAATTTGAAGCGGCGGAGAGTAGGTACACACTGGAATATCCGAGTAATCTGCTGGGTAAACTTTTTCGGAAAAGAAAGCGCAGACAACATCATGAATAAAACTGTATTTAAGACTATGAATTATCTGTCCTATAAATACCAACTCTACTTTGTATAAAAAATGCAGATTCTACTCATACTCTCAACCCTTGTCAGTCTCAGTTGGGCGGTTCCTTGTGAGTATGAACATTTCTCAGCAGCGAACCCAGAAGCATGCAATTGTGGGTCAACTGTCTGTATTGCTGGTACCTTGTGCGATATCGGAAACAACCGATGCTCAGCGGATCCCTGTATTAACACAAATGGCTTAGTAGCGACCGATGTGGACTGCACATGTGGGTCATCAAGATGTAGTTTGCATGCATATGTGGATCAGTTTTGCTATGCAGCTGCCAGTAAATGTTTACGAAATCCCATTATAGATTGTGAGGGGACAGATGGCGTAACATATGATTCTGCAGATTGCAAATGCGGGTCAACAGCATGTGTCGGTGAGAACTTTTGCTATGCAGCTGACAGTAAATGTTCACGTGATCCCATTGAGGATTGTGAGACAACAGATGGCTCATATTCTGACAACAGTCAAAAATGTATTTGCGGGTCAAAGGTATGTGAAAAAATTTTTGGTGTACAAGATACATTCTGCTATGCAGCCACCAGCCATTGTTCACCTGATCCCATTCCAGATTGTAATGTGCAAGATGGCTCAACAGAATGGAAATTTGTAGAAGGGTTCCACAAGGATCGTACAGAGGTCCCTAACAAGGACGAATGCGCTTGCGGGTCAGCAGTATGTAACGATGGTCACTTTTGCCATGCAGCCAGCAGTAAATGTGCATCTGTTGCCCTTGCAGAGTGTGAGGTAAAAGATGGCTCAGTAGCGAACGGAGAATGCATTTGTGGGTCAGCAGCATGTCCCTCTGGTCGCTTTTGCTATGCAAGCAACAGTAAATGTTCAGATGTCGCCATTCTAGATTGTACTGAGCAAAATGGCTTAGAAGAAAACGATGCAGCATGCACGTGCGGGTCAGCGACATGTGTTGCTGGTAACTTTTGTACAAGCAATGGTCAATGTTCAGATGTCGCCATTCCAGATTGTACTAAGCAAGATGGCTCAGTAGCAAACGATGAAGCATGCACATGCGGCAATGTAATATGTACTGGGGAGAATGGAATAAACTTTCCACCTCGGACTGGATTATTTTGCTTTCATGCGAACGGTAGTGGATCTTGCCACCCCAAAGCGGTGAGGTCGGGTTATGCAGAAGTAACATCAGAAACATGTAACGAGCCAATACAAAGTCTAGCGGAGTGTACGGAGGCAGCAATAGCACTTGGATTCAAGTTTGGCGGAGATTTTGCGAATCATAATCCTAACCCTGTTTTAGACGGTCTTTTAAACAAGACATCCACAAAAGACAGATATGGTGTGGCTGATTTATCAAAGGTAGACACAGATAAGATTTATATCCAATCATTGATTGCATCAGGATGTTCTGCTTGGCAACTTCAGGAACAAATTGGATATGTGTGGAACCCTGCTCCGAGAACAATCAACGAGTCTGATTATAATCTTATAGGGATAACAGCTTCGCCTTTACCGTGCACTTTTGATGCAGAAGGAATGCTAGATGGCGATGTTCCTGCAGGAACCGGTCCTGTCCATTGCTTGTGTAAAGCAGTTCAAATGTGTCAGTCAGATGGCTCAGAAAAGAACGTTCGTGCATGCAAATGCGGGTCAGTAATGTGTGACTCTGGTGACTTTTGCTATGACAGTGTATGTTCACATGTTGCCGTTTCAGATTGTCTGGTAAAAGAGGGCAAGAATGTAGATGCATGCACATGCGGGACAGCCCCGCATGCAGCAACATGTTCCAGAGAGGAGTATTGCTATGCAAGCAGCAACCAATGTTCCACAAATATCATTTCAGATTGTCGAGTGGGAGATGCCTCATCAGTGGATTGCATGTGTAGGACACCGATAACTGACGACTCGAAAGTATGTGGGGGTTGTGATGCACAGGCACTGGCAAATGCGTACCAGGCTGCCAACAGCTGTGGGTAATTGGCACATCCCCAGCTGGGTTGCTGGGTAAACATATTGACACGGACCTTGAAAAGGTATGGCAAAGTATATCCGACTTGTACGGAAACCCAAAATGCGACCACTTCCAATCGACACGATAAAAATAATATCCAATTGCCTGACCCTCCAGGACTTGCATCAAATGGAACAAGTCGACAAAGATTTTTGGCTGCCCAAGCACAAAACAAAAAAAAGAATTAGTTGGTGCGCGCGACGAATCACAGTAAGACAGAAATACAGAGACGGCAAGTGTTCGGACATCGCATGCAGTCGCCAGAGAACCAGGTGTATCCAGCTACAACCACTGGAAAGGATTATTTTATCCAACTATTGCTCCATACATACTAAACTATATACAAATACTAATATATTTAATTTGTAGTGTTTTTTGTAAACATAGTGACACTGACCTCGGAAGGGTTATGGCAAAGTTTATTTTGTTAAATGTCGGATCAATTATGATGTCCGCACGTCTCAGTACTGTTGTACGCACTCGTACCATTCTCCGCACGTATCTGAACGACAGGCGAGGCATTCGAGGAACAGCTTCCAAGCTGGGTTATTCGAAGAAGGAAGTGGCTAGAGTCGTAATGAACTACATAAGCAACCAGCATGCCGCGAGAGGAGTGTCCACCCAGGATGTGGTCCTCCGTGTTTAAACCATGTACATATATATTGTAGACAACAGTAGGGTATAAGTCTCTTTGATTTTTTCTATAAAAATGTATTTCTTTCTTTCTTTGCTTTTATCTGTCGCGACTGCGGACTCTGCGGACTCTGCGGACCACTGGGAGGGTCAAACGGTGTTTGTCAAGTTTTTCGCGCCCTGGTGTGGGCACTGCAAGAAGTTGGCTCCGGTGTGGGACCAGTTAGCCCTGAACCTGGCTGACAACCCAGTTACCATAGCGGAAGTGGACTGCACCAGTGATGTTGATCTCTGTAAGACCTATGGTATTACCGGCTACCCCACGGTAAAATACGGCAAGGCACCGGTCCTTGAGGCATACGAGGGCGGTCGCAGTCTGGAGGAAATGACCAGTTTTGTGGAGTCAATGCTGTGTACATATCGTACGCCCGCTGACTGCTCTCCCGAACAGCAGGCGCTCATTGAAACAATTGGTCAGTATACCTCGGCGGAAGCAGTCGAGAAACTGGCTGCGCTGGACGAACAGCTGGCTGGCGCGAAAAAGGTGTTCGAGACGAGTGTGAGTGAGCTACAAGACGCATACAACCAGCTTACAGCGACCAAAAAGTCAGCCGAAGCCGGGGTCAAGGCTGCTGGCTACACCTTCCTGCAAACCAGGATGGAGGAGACCCCCAAGATGGAATTATAAATATGGCTCACTAAATTGCTCCCAACAGAGTCACCACAACAATGAATATAGCAACCTCCAACCTCGAGAACTTAGCCACTGAATTCAAGAGCAGCGACCCCGACATCTTGATCGAAACAAGCCCGCATAATGGTACGCATACCATGGTAACATTGACTCATGCTGGTACCGTTACACGCCGCAGCATTGGACTGGCTCTTGATTTTTCGGGATCGATGGGCGTCTTCACCAACAGTGGAATTACCAAGAAAAAAGTTATGATAGCGGCAGCCCAAGCGGCTTTGGGACAAATGTACAGCGACGACATGGTAACTGTAGTGGTGTACGGTACCCACGCGGCTACTGTAATGAAAAACTGTCGCATTGGGAACCCGAACACGATTCCTACTATCGTCGACAAACTCCAACGCCAGCCTCTGCTCGGTCAAACCAACCCGAGCGCGGCATTGCATCTGTTGAAACACTGTGATCAAACATTGCTCCTTAGCGACGGGGAGTTCAACAATGGACCGACGAGTCCGGTGCTGCTGCATCAAATTTTAAGCCATCCGTTAATCTGTGGCAGCATCTATCCGGGTACTGACATGACGAAGCTAGCGGAGATCAGCTCCGGGGCGGCGTTCATGCTTGACTGCAACGAACCGGACGCGATGCATTCAAAATTAGCCGCGGCAATGTGTGCACCGGAGATACGGGCATCGGGAGTTCAGCTTCTGGTAAACAGTGACGTCTTTAATCTGCCCAGTATTCGCAACGGTTGCAGTATCCGCTATGTCTTTCCGGGAGTACCCTCCTCCTTTGCAGTCTCTTATGTCGACAACCGCGCGGAATGCCGAGAACTAACTGCGACTGTCCACGACACTGGTCTGTCCGATCCAGTTGTAGCCAATCTGATTAAAATCCAAAAGGCGGTGGAAATAGCGGAGAAAGCCAGGGTTGCCTCCTCTGCAGAGCAAGACGATTTGCGTCGCCAGTCTCAAGAAATGTTTGCCGATGCTGGGATTGCTGTAGAGCGTGGAGATGTCTTTCGAATTTCGTCGCAGAACCGTTTGCAGTTCAGTGTGGAACCCAGTTCCCAGCTGTGTTCCAGTGTCTGTAGAGAGGCAAGTGTATCTGTACAATAAAAAAATACTTTTTTTCTTTATGGCATATCTATTTTTTTTTTACAAGCGACAAAAGTATGCAGTGTATTACTCCCTTGGAAATGCACAAATATTCTGCCAAGGTGAAAAAAATACTGGCAGATGCAAGAAAACATTCTTTCTATTATCTAGATAATATCTAGATAACATCGCTTACCATCTCCATATATATCCCTGTACCCCGTGTGGAAAGCACTCTGTAGGAAGCAGCGGCGGCATTGGACTAGATGCTGTAATTGCTTCTCCCGTTTTGGCAATGAGGTAATTATAAATGTTCCATAATAACATTTTGATTGGTTGGTTGTTTACTGTATTCATCGTGCGACGAATGCGACGATAAACGTCTTCAAGTTTGTTGCGTTTGTCGTTAACAATCAAAATTTGAATTTGCTTGATTATAGTCTTATATAATTCGTTCAGTGCTGACTCAAGTTCGTCACTTCCTAAGTTAAGTTTGTAAGTATTCTCGTTGTAAGTAAAAGCAGCCGACAATAGTTTTCCAGACGTTTCATTTATTGTTTCAGTCAACAGTTTTTCTTGTTGCTCTAGAGTTGTTGTGCGATTTTTGACATTATTAATTGCATTATTAATGATTTCTTCTTCTACTAATGTTGCCATTTTCCTAAGACACTACGTATATTTATAGGTTTCAGAATTAGGTTTGTGTTGTCTTGCAATTTGTTGTCTTGCCAGGTGGCTTGGGCATACTTCTACGAGGCAACAATGGCACTGGTCACACTGATCCATTCCATAAATTGCCCAAAGGATATTACGATAGCATAAAACTGCATGCTGTACTTGTACTTATAGGCGAGCACGCCAACACAGGCATAGATGTAGGAAGGCATTCTATTGTGTTTAACGACAAGGGCTGGACATTTCTCCTGGAACAACCAACCTTTGTGGAGATTAAATATATATTTGTGTATCCCGAACACAGGCGCACTGGCTTCTTTACACAAATATTGTCACTGCTTCAGCGACAGAAAAAAGAAATTGTTGTTTGTACACAAGAACGAATCATGTTGCAAGCTTTGATAGCAAGAGGGTTCCAACTTGATGGGCACTCGCTCGATGGAAAAGAATTAGCCTATAGTTTACCAGTGGAACCCGCGAAGTAACACAGACTGTATGGCATACTATGTGGCATATTTATTTCTGTACAGCCTATGTTGGGTTTTGTGCCTCACTGTTCCAGCTCCGAGTACAAATGCCACGGGGACAAGATTCTAGCCACCAGCTCCGACCCACGTGTTCGCTTGGTCTGCGATTGGTGGCAGTCTCACAACTGTTGGTACGCTTTTGAATCCCACGAGGGTGCCTTATGGTGGGGCAAGCACGGCGGTCCGCCTCAGTTCAGTAAACAGATGAGTACGCTGATACCTCCCAGAGAGACCTACGTTCGTCCTGCGCAGCCTCGGTCGAAAGCATCTTGCTTCATGTGTGAACAGCCCCTGTTTGATAGTTCCACCGACGTGCTGCGTTTTGTGGTGATGTCTTGTACTTGTTCCAGTTGGTACATGCATACGAAATGCAGAAAGGTCTTCAACCTGCCGCGTTGTTGCAAGTGCACTGGCATTTACTCGGATACCGTGTGTTCGCACTCTCTGGTCAGTTTTCTGGGCAAGCCCAAGTTGTCCCTGCAGTAGTGGTAGACGAATGCCGCTACTGTTTGAAACTGCTTGAACGCTTCTTCGTCTTCCATCAGGTCGGACGCGGAGGTGAATCGATCAAAGGGATCGGGCAGTGCGGCTCCGCTGTCGGCGTCGTAGATACACTTGGCAAGCATTGGTTTGAGATCGAGCTTTTGCGTACTGTGCTTGTTGATCCACATGGGAAAATGAGTTCGGGTGTTGATGGAGGTCTTGGGCGCTTTTCTTTTTCTGGAGGAGCGCTGCTTGGTCCGCATAAAACGTTCGGGGATGAACGGCAGCTCTACCAGGGCATTGCCAATGCTTACAACGGTGCGATTGTTGGCGGGAATGGAGGCGGCAGTAATGTTGGGAAAGCATTTAGTGTAGAAGCGCGTCGATAGCTCCTTGAAGCATAGGGTATGGTCGTAGACTGCGTAGACAAACTGTTTATTTTTCTGTAGAATAAAGAGGTGTTTGCTTAGTATGTTTGTAGACCTGTTTACCGTGCAGTCTAGACTCTCTCCAATCCAGACTACTTTGTATTTAATGTATTTTCCCTTGTTGATGATATGACCGTTCCACTTTGTAAAATTGGCTTGAGATGGAGTTGGTAGAGGAAACATAGTTATATATACATGGTGGACAGGTTATAATGTCGTTCCCTGTACTTAATTTAAACGGGATTAATCGCATTCACAAGACTAGGGTGTCATATGGAGTACCCAATGTCCCAAAGGTCCCAAAGGTCCCAAAGGTCCCGAAGGTTCCCAAGGTTCCAAAGGTTCTAAAGGTTCCAAAGGTTCCAAGGGTTCCAAGGGTTCCAAGGGTTCCGGTTCCAAAGGCGCGTACAGTTCCCAAGACGCAGACACCTCGCTACTATTGTCCCCGAATACGTTGTACTAAAAAAAAATGTTACAGTCTGCACTGCCAGCTGGCAATGCTCTTCTTTCTTCTGCTGCTGTTTGGTTTTCCGCTGTATCTCTTTATTTACCGGCGCTCAACACGGGGCTTGCGGTCCATTCAAAAAATCAAGTGTGAAATGCTGACGGGCGAATACCTCTGCACCAGTCTGTTCGACACGGGAGTAATGTTAATTACAATGGACGCTCGCTGCAAGCAGCTGGTATACGAGGTCAGCGGCATTCCCTTTGTACGCATCCGCGACTTTGACGACAGCATATTCGAAGTGCCTGCACGGCGTGAAATTCGAATCAAGGACGTGGACCTGGGCTGCAAGCTGAACATGCACCATACCGTCAGTGGGGTGGAACCGTACCAAGTGCGTGACATAGTTTGGATCACCACGGCACAGCACACGGAATTTACGCTGACGGTGGACGGCGAGGTACTGCTGGAACAGGTTCCGACGGAAATGTTGAACCCCGTGGTGCACGGTCGATGGATAGCCTACTCGTATTCCATACCGTACCCAGTGGAGGCGGACCAGATACAAGTGCAAGGCAATGCCGCTGGCGCCGTACACGTGTATGGCAATCTAAATACGGATTAGGTAGACTGGCGGTGTTCAGATGTATGGAAGGATTAATCGAGCAACAGTTTATCACTATTGGCGATCGGATTCATTTCGTGTTCAAAGATTTTCAAATTTACGGCAAGGTAATGTATGGCGGTCATATTGGCGGTACGCAAATCGTGCGACCAGATCAAAGTCAGGTGAACACCCTCTACAGTCGCGTGTATCCA
>MDTF01009356.1_pt1 | contig 11802 bp, 10 predicted proteins | sample 811191 | NCBI WGS metagenome assembly MDTF01 (sample SAMN05326649, study PRJNA326480) | marine metagenome | isolation source: seawater | place: Southern Ocean | collected 2011
GAGGTTAGAGCAGTTCCTATATATCCAGCACCCCCAGTTATTAAAATTTTAGACATTAAGCTCCTATAGTGTTAATTTATTATATTTAATTCATCTTTTTTTACACTATTTGAAATTAAAATAAATATAATAAACACGATTCATAACTTAATTAATTAATGCATAATATATATTTAAAATCTCAAAAAATTATAGATTTAAAAACTTCATACAAGTGGAGAAATGATAAATCTATATGGACAAAAACTGTAGGCGAGGGAAAATTTAAATCAAAAAAAATTTCACATAAAGATGAAATTGAATGGTTTAATAGAATTAAAAAAAAAAAAGATAGGAAAAATTTATCAATTTTTTTACAAAACAATAAATTGATTGGAAATATATATTTTACAAATATATTAAATAGAAGGGCAGAATTTCAAATAGTAATTGGTGATAAAAACTATTGGAATAAAAGCTTGGGGTATAAGTCAACAAAATTATCATTAACATTTGCGAATGTGAATTTTAATATTAATGAATTTTATTTGTTTGTAAAAAAGGATAATATATTTGCTATTAAGATATATAAGAAAATAGGATTTAGAATAATTAAATCTAATTTAAAAGAAATTATTAAAATGAGTTACAAATCTTTATAAATGACTAAATACGAAATATCTTTTATTAACCATGCATCACTATTTATAGATGAGGGAAAGACCAAATATTGACAGATCCATGGTTCATATCACCAGCTTTTGGAGGCTGGTATCAATATCCATCTCCAAATTATGAAGATATTGAAAAAATTATAAATCTAAAAAAAAATTTATTTACAGTAATTAGTCATGGACATGATGATCATTTAGATGATTTTATTATTAAAAACTGTTTAAAAATAAAAATTTAAAGTTAAATTTATTTGATAAATTATTAAAAAATATAGAGGATCTAACTAATGAGTATATTAATAATAAGATTCAAACAAACTTTAGTTTAGAATTTAAAGTAACATATGATCAAGATGAAAAAATAATAAATGAAGAAAAAAATAAAATTTTTTTTATAAGCAATAAAATAACTTGGCAAAAAATAATAAATGGTGAATTAAATTTAGAAGCTATATTAATACGTGGAAATGGAAATATAATTAAGATACATGAACAAAACATGAGAGAAGTTTCAATATGTGTTAGTGAATTTTCATACATATACCAAAACAAAATTTCAAAAACACTTTTTTTATAGTCCTCAATTATTCTTATTTAATTAAATTTGAAACATTTAGTGTAAATATTAATTATTTATCTAATTATTGGGTTTTTTATTTAATAAAAAAAATATTTATAAAATTATAAGTAATTCTCATAAAATTGCATATTTTGAAAAAATCTGTTTTTATATTTTACTTTAAATTCTCTAACAAGATTTTCATTAAATATTTTATCATAATAAATTTTACCAATAATATTTTCTCTAGTTTTTTCGTTTGAGAAACCAATTTTATATTTTAAAATACCATCATTACCACCACCTATTAAATAATACTGTAAACCTTTATTTTTAAAAAAATTTAAAATTTTCTCTTTAAGTAAATGATTTGCACATACATATTTAAATTTTTGTTTTGTTGCTCCTAAATAAGAATGACAAAAAGTATTATTATAGAGTACTAATTCACAAGAAATTATTTTATTTTCAAATACTGCTAAAAAAAACTGATATTCAAATTTACTATTTTTTAGTTCTTTAAAAAAATCTTTTTGAAAAAAATAAAATTTTTCAGCATTCTTAGCTTTCATTTCTTGATAATATATATCCAGAAAACTACTTAAATATTTTTCATCATTGGATATTATTATATCAACTTTTAAGTTCATTGCTTTTTTTATTGACTTTTTGTGTCTATGTTCAAAATTTTGAATAATGGGGTAGTTCAATTTTTTTAAATTAACAATTACATAATCACCTGTTTTTATTTTTTTACATTTGAAAAGTTTTATATTAAAATTTTTGAGAAGAGGGTGAAATCTTATAAAAAAATTTATTATTTTATTATCTTTGCAATATTGATTAAGTTTCTTTGAAAAAAAAATTTGCAAATCAGTATTATGATTATTTTCAATTGGACCACCCAAATTATATAGTGAAGTTAAATCAAAAAAAAATTTGTTATCATATTTAAATTTTCTTTTCACTATTGGGCACAATATTATATCTTCATTTTCTTCAGCAATTAAACATAATACAGAAGAATTCTTATAAATTGTTTTTTGGCATAATTTTGCAAAATCTAGTGTATAAAAAATATCAACATTTCCTTTCTGAAATTTTTCAATTTTTTTTTTCCAATCATTATTTTCAGTATTTATAATGGAAAATTTTTTCACTTAATTTTTTTTAGAGCATCTTTTACTCTTTGAACTAAAATTACTAAATCATTAATATCATATCTTTGATCGACAGGAATAGTTAAAAAATTTTTTTTAAAATAATATGAATTTTTAAATTTTTTACTTATATAAGGATTATTTGACCATAATCCTGTTGCAAATACTCTATCTTTGTGGAGTATTTTTATTAGGGCATCTCTTTTTTTAAACAACAAAGGATAACCAAAGGGTGTACCAAGCTTTAATTCTTTTGAATTTATAAAATATCTTTTTAAATGTTTGTATAAATACTTATAGTTTTTTAATCTATCAATTCTATGTTTTAATGGGCTTATACTTCTAAATTTATTTAAACTTTTAATTGACATTTTTTTTGGTGGAAAGGAATTCCAATTTTCTTCTAATTTTTTTGAAATTTTTAATCCTTTTTTCTCTTTTATTGAATCATTTGAATTCAATAATATTCTACTATTTTTCTTTATTAATAAAAAAATTTTTTCTCTTTTTAATAGATCATAATTTTTTTTTTGTTTATCATTAATTTTTTTAAATCTTAATATTCCACCATCATTGACTCCTAGTGATTTATGAGGACAAGACAATATAGCACCATTTTTTGGTGATTTGTATTCTAAATGACCATAAGCTGTTTGTGCAGCATCAATTAAAACAAAAATTTTGTTGCCAAATTTTTTTTCTAATTTTTTATAATCTATCCATGGTTTAAATCCATAAAATACAGGTATTATTACAAGAACTCTCCCTTCGAGTTTTAATATTTTTTCTTCAATTTTTTTTTCAAAAAGATCAAAGAAAGAAATTTTTAATTTAAGTTTTTTCATCAAAGTTGGTATTGCTGGCCATGTATAGTTACACATTATACAAGAGTTAAAATTTTCATTTTTAACAAGCCAAATCATAGCTGATCTTCCGTGAGAAAATGCTAAGTCATTTTTGTTTAATTTTATTTTTTTTTTAGTTTGGGGATCAAAGCCAGTTGCAATCATCCCACCAAATTTTTTTTTTTCAATTGTCATTGATTTATAAATGTTTATTTAATATGAATAAGTAATAATATAACAATATCTATATGGCAAATAATTTTTTTTACAAGGCACCAAACTATTCTAAAGGTCAGACTGTAATAAAAGGTAAAGGATCTTATATTTATTTTAAAAATAAAAAAAAAGGATACTTAGATTTAACCTCGGGTCGATCAACATTAATGTGTTTAGGTTATTCGAATAAATTAATAATTAATGAAATTAAAAAACAACTTTTAAAATATCCACATATAGATTGTAATGTTTTTAATAGTGAACTAGCAGAAATAGTTTCTAATGAACTTATTAAGTTTAAACCACGAGGATTAAATAAAGTTTATTTTTCTGGATCTAGTGGAAGTGATGCTGTTGAAGCAGCTATGAAATTAAGTCATCAAGTACATATTGCAGAAAAGAATAATAATAAAAATCTTTTTATATCAAGAGAAAACTCTTATCATGGTGGAACCTTAGGAGCTATATCAGTTTCAAATTTTCATAAACATAAGTCATATAAAAATATTTTACCTAAAAATACTATTTTAATACCTGAATATAATTATTTTGAAAAATGTTTCTCCAAAAAAAATAAAAAATGTAATTGTGGAAAAAAACATTCTTATGAAACAATTTCAGAATACACCCTTAGAAGTGTTAAATTTTTAGAAAATACAATCATAAAACATGATAAAAAAAAATTTCTGCTTTCATAGGTTCTACACAATTAAGTGTTGGACAAGGTCACAGCCAACCAGCAAAAAATTATTGGAAATTAATTTCTTCTGTTTGTAAAAAAAATAATATTCATCTGATTTTGGATGAAATATATTGTGGCTGTGGTAGAAGTGGTGATTATTTTAATTTTAATGACTACAAGGCTTCGCCTGACTTTGTTTGTATAGGTAAAAATTTTACAGCTGGATATGCTCCACTTAGTGCAGTTATTACAAAAAATAAATTTCAAAAACTGATTAAAAATAATCAAGGTGAATTCTTTCATGCTCACACTTTTCAAGGTTATGCTCTAGGTTTAGCGGCTGCTTACGGCACGATTAAATATATTAAACAAAATAATATTTTAAATAAGATTAAAAAAGATTCTAAATATATATTAAAAAGAATTAATAAAATCCTAAGTGGTAATAAAAATTTTATAACTATAAGAGGCAAAGGGCTGCATTTATCAATTGAATATAATTTCAATAATAAAGATAAATTTATAAACTATTTCACTAAAGAAATGTTGAATATGAATATTATTATAAATTGTATGTCAAAATTCATTAATTTATCACCAACTTATATATTATCAAAAAAAGAAATTGATTATTTTATAAAATCAATAACAGAAACATTTTTGAGATATAAGGATAATTAATTACCTAATAATTTAAGAATAACTATTTAATATATTTAGACAAAATTTTTTCAATTTTTTTCGACTTATTAATTACATTTTTTTCGGTATCTCTAGCATATATAAAAATAGATATGCTTCTTTCTAAATAGTCTGACGATATTGGAAAACTTTTTAAAAGTTTATTTTTAGTTATATTAAACTTTGAAAATATATGGTCCCAATATTTTGCAAAATGCCACTCAAGAGCGTCGGGTATATTTTTGGTAGCTATTTTTTCTTTTACCATATCAAATAAAACTTTTTTGGCGATATTTTTGTTTTTAAAATTAAAAATAATACAATCTTTAAGAGGTGTATTGAGTCTTGGAACTCTTCTTAATTTAACATCATTAAACTTTGTAAGAATTTTTTCATATATTAAATAATATTTTTCATTATTTTTTATAACAGTGTCAATTTTTTTTAATTGAACAAGCCCTAGTGCTCCAACTATTTCACTCACCCTATAATTAAAACCGTATATTCTATGAGTGTCTCTTCCTCTTGGAAATCTTGGGTTATTTTCATGTCCATGATCTCTGTACTCTCTACAGAGTTTATATAAATTAATATTATTTGTGGTTATCATGCCACCCTCACCTGTGGTAATTGTTTTACCAGAATCAAAACTCCAAGCACACATGTCTGCTTGTACGCCTAATTTTTTTTTTCCCCATTTTGAGCCCAAAGCTTCACAGTTGTCATCAATTACCAGGATTTTGTTCTTTTTAGCTATTTTGTTAATTTTATCAACTTCACAGGCAACGCCCAACATGTGTACTGGCATAATTACTTTAGTTTTCTTGGTAATTTTTTTTTTAAGATCCTCAGGGCACATATTTAATGTGTCATTGACCTCTGTTATAATAGGTATTGCGCCAACAGCAAGTATAGCTTCAACGACAGCAATAAAAGTAAATGATTGTGTGATAACCTCATCTCCTTTTGTTACTCCAGCTGCAATTAAAGCAACTTTGATTGCAGAAGTTCCTGAACTTACACACACAGCATATTTTGCGTCAATATATTGTGAAAATTTTTTTTCAAATTTTTTTACTAATTTCCCATTTAAGAAAATAGGTTTTTGAACACCTTTATTTTTAAGACCTTTAAAAAGATTTGTTAAAGCTTTTTTTTCATTATTATCTACTAATTCCCAACCTGGCATATTAATTTATAACTTTTGTGATTATTATTTTTAACTCTGAAGGTTTAATCTTTATAGGATTTTTTTCAAGTGGCAAGAAGTTTATACTCTTGAATACATTAAAAATTTTAATCTCAATATCTTTTTGACTAGAAAGGTTTGATTTAGTTTCTAAAATTTCTTTTTTAATATTATTTTGTATTTGGTTTAAAAGTTTTAACAATTTAAAAGAGTTTATTTTTGAATTTAATTTTTTACCAAGTATATCACCATAATAATAATATTTTTTATCTATATTAAATTTTATAAATTCTATGGCAGAAAAGCAGTATGATAAAGGTTGGCTTATTTTATAATTAGAAGAGAGAAAATAATTAATAACACCACACGGACCAGAAGAGGAATTAGATAATGCAAGCATTGAAAAAATACAACCCCATTGTAAATTTTCATAATCACCTATATTTAATTTATTTTTTGTTAATGATTTAACTAAAAGATTAAATGAAATTTTAGAAAAATATTTTGTTATTTCATTAGAGTCCTTGGTAACAAAAGTTTCTATTGATCTCATTAAGGAAGCAAGAGAAGATTGATAAATGATATTTTTTGGTGCTTGAGAAATGATGAATGGATCAAGAATAGCAAGTATAGGATAATTTTTTTCAGAGTTTATTCCTAGTTTTTTTTTATTAATAATATCAGTAAAAACAGCATTATAAGTAACCTCCGAACCTGTCGATGTTGTTGATGGAACAGTAATTACTGGTAAGGGTTTATTTATGTTCTTTGGAAATCCCATCAATTTAAGTGAATTAACAGGGTTTGTATATAAGGTTGCTAAACCTTTTGCAAAATCCATCGTACTACCACCACCTATAGCAACTATACAGTCAATCTTAGTTTTCTTTATTTTTTTAATATATTCATTAAGCATTTGGTAGGTAGGTTCAGTTTTAAATTTAATAAATAACTTATTTTTAATGTTCTTTGTATTTTTTTTTATATAGATATTTTTTTTTAAGACATCATCACAAATTAAGAGTTCATTTTTAAAACTTAAGTCGGTAATATTTTTTTTAAGTAATTTTAGAGATTTGTTTCCAGATACTATATTTACTTTTAATTTTAGATGATGCATTTTTTATAAAAAAATTTTTAAGATAGATTTATCAAAATTATCATCTAAGTCTATAGAATGTTTCTTTTCCATCTTAAAAAAAGATGTTTTGCTGTTAATCAAATTTTTGTTATCTAAATAATAATTTAGATTAGATATAAAAATACTACCGTTTATAAAATAAAAATCCTTATATTCCTGTCTATTATAAAAGTTTTTTTTTTCTAAAATGACTTTATTTGGTAAATTTTTTTCAAAGTATATAAGTTCATTTGGGTGGTTGATTGGTTTACTTATAGAAAATAATATTTTACTCTTTTGTCTTTCAAAATATTTTATTGAATTATCTATATCTAGATTTGTACGTTGTGGTGAAGTAGGTTGCAAAATTACTATATTTTTTATTATAGCATTTTCTTTTTTAGCCACTCTTCTTGCGGCATCAATAATAGCATCTTTAATATTACTTTTTGATGTACAAAGTCTATCATTTCTTTTTATTGAATTAATTTTTTTGTATTTTGGAAGAATCTTGAGAATTCTTTCGTCGTTAGTGGTTAAATAAATTTTTTGAATTAACTTTGATTTTGACACATTTTGAAATGTATATTCAATAAGTTTTTTTTTTTTGATTAAAGTAATATTCTTATTTTTTATTCCTTTAGATCCTTTTCTGGCTGGTATTATTGCTAAATAATTTATGATTTTTTTCATTTACATCATTAATGATACGGCTTTTTTATATTCAGACCATGTTCCGACATCTTGCCAACTCTTTTCTGAAATTTGATATAAGCCTATTTTTTTATTATTTTTTTGTAAAATATTTATAAACTCATTAAAATCACAGTGTTTATTTTTTTTTAATAATTTAATAATATCTTTATTTAAAATATAAGAACCAATATTAATTAAATATTTAAGTTCTGGTTTTTCAGTTATTTGTAAAAGTTCATTTTTATTATTTATATCACAAACACCATAAGGTATTGAATATTTTTTTTTTACAACCATCATTGTTAAAGAATTTTTATTTTGAATATGAAATTTACTAACTTTATTAAAGTCATAATTTATAAATGTATCACAATTAGTTACAAAAAAAAATTTGCTATTGACTTTTTGTAATTTAGTGAGTGCACCAACTGTACCCAAAGGTTTTTTTTCTTCTATAAAATAAATTTTTTTCTTCAAATTTTTTTCTTCAAAATATGATTTTATAATTTTTGATTTTTCATTAATAGAAATATAAAATTTTGTAAATCCTTTTGATGTAAATTTCTCAATAATTCTAGAAATTATAGTTTTACCATTAATTGGAATTAACGGTTTTGGCAATACCTCGGTAAATGGACTTAATCTTGTTCCTTTTCCACCAGCCATTATTATAATTGGTATAGATGATTTTTTAGGAATATTTTTTCTTCTTTTAAATATTTGGTTTTTAGAAATTATTTTTAATATTATATTCTTCTCATTCACCAGTGGTATTGAATCGAGACTATGTAATACAAATAATTTTTTGATTGTGCTATGAGGAGTGTGAATATTAATTTTTACCGGGTTTTTATTACATATATTTTCTACAGTGTTATTCTTATTTTCATTTTTTAAAGATGCCCTTCTCCAGTCTCCATCTGTTAAAGATCCAATTAATAATCTATTTTTTTTTACTACATATAAGCATTGCCCACCTAACGTATCAAATTTTGCAAGTGCATTACCTATTTTTGTTTTATTACTGATTAAAAATTTTATCATTTTCAAAAAATATATTTTTAATTATAATTAATTATTTTTTAATGTCTTTATCTAAAAATTGATTTATTTTATAAATAATTTTATCCAAATGTAATTTATTATACCTTTGATCGATAGGAATAGTAAGTATTCGTTTATATAATGATGAAGTAAAATTTTTTTTTGACTGAAATCGATTTGAAATATTCCAGTGCACTGGACAAAAAATTCTATCTAATTTAAGTTTTTTTCTTAATTGATTTCTATTCTCTAAAAATAAAAAAAAACCTAAAGGTATGTCATGCTTTTTTAGTTTATAATCTAATATATACTTCTTAGGTAGTTTACTTTTTAAATAATTAAAATTATCTCTCCTAATTTTAAATGATTTTTTTATATCCATTTTCTGAATAATTTTTAAATTCTTTTGCTTAATTGGGTGTTTAAAGTCGTATAATTTTTGATCTAATATTTTAAATAATTTTAATATTTTATTTTCTCTTGCTAATGATGATTGAGAATTAGTATCTAAATAATTTTGTTTGTTTTTTCTAATCTTTTTAGAAAATGACGATATAACTTGTACATCTTTACATTTTTTTTTAATACTTGGAATATTACACCACCCACCATAATTAAATACTCCAAATTTTCTCAAACTAAAAAAATAAAATTCATTATTTCTAAACCTTACTTTTTCTTGTAAAAAAGAATGACTTAAGTCATTAATTATAATTGGCTTATATTCTATATTCTTCAATTTAAAATTTTCTTTAATGCCAAAGTAATTCATCAATAACACTGCTGAATTTTTTTTTATTTTTTTTAATTTATTGTTTAAATTATGATCAATATCATAATGAAATACTTTAAATTTAAAATTTTTTAAAATTAATTCAATTGAGCTACAAGTGTAAATTGGAATATATACATTCTTTACTTTCTTAATTTTTATATGAATAAGTATTTCATTTAAAGCATGTCTTCCACAGGTAAACCAAGTGCCATAATCAAATTTTTTCAACAATTTTCTTGATGAAAAATCATAAAAACTTTCAAATTCTCCACCTATATTATCTAATTTTTTCATATTTTACAAAATCTAATAAAGCTTAATTTAATCTTGATATTATTTTTACTATTTTTTTTGAAGAGCTACCATTTCCAAAGAGATATTTCATTTTAGATATCTTTTTTTTAAACTTTTTAGATAATGCCATGTCAACACTCTTTTTTATTTTTTCATAACTATTATTACAATTAATAATACTTAAGTGCATTAGCCTACCCTTTTGTCTATCACCCAGATTTATAGTAGGAATTCTATAATATGGAGCTTCATAAATTCCGCTAGAAGAATTTCCAATTAAAAATTCAGATTTTTTAATTAGTTGATTATACCTTTTATAACCCAGTGATTTAACAAACCTATAGTTAGAATTTTTATTAATTTTTTTTTTTATAAACTTTATTATTTTATTGGAACCAATTTCAAGGTTAGGATATGTTATAATTATCTTTAAATCATATTTATCCAAAACTCTAAAAATATTTTTTAAATATTGAATGGAATTAAATTTACTTTCTAAATTTGCTGGATGAAATGTCATTAGACAAAATTTGTCATTATAATTTAGGTTAAGAATTTCTAGAATTTTGGATTTTTTACTTATATCTTTTATATTTTTCATAACATCTACATTAAGAGTTCCCACATTATGAACATTGACAGGGTCTTCCCCCATATTGATAATTCTTTTTTTATAAAATTCTGATGATGGAAAGTGATAATATGCAGCTTTAGTGATTATATTTCTAACCTGGTCATCTATTACACCTTCTGTGATCTCTCCACCACCAAGATGTATGATTTTTTTTTGATGCATAATTGAATTTATAACAATACTCAATGTTTCATATCTATCTCCAAAAATAACAACATAATCAATTTTTTCTTTACTAAAAATATTATTAATTTCTCCAATATCATTTTTGATATAATTGACTATCGAATTTGGATCATCATTAGATTTAAATGATTTTAATATTTTATGAATTTTGTGCCCCTGATCTTTTATCTCATTTATTGTTTTTCCATAATTACTAAGATTATGAGTTCCTCCCACAATAAGTTTTGTTATAAATATTTTATTTTTTCTTAACTCATGTAATAAATAATTTACCAATGCAAACTCTGCTCTTGATGTGGTAAATAAATAAATCCTAATTTTCTTTTTCATTAAGTTTATTATTTAATATCATTAATAAAAATTGGTTCATTTTTATTAATATCTTTTTTAAGTAATTTTCCTAAAATACTATTAATTTTTTCTGATGGTATGCCTACAATAGGTCTTTTAACACATGTATTAAATTTAGTAATTTTTTCCCCTTTTTTAATTTTTCTATTAGAAAAAATACTTCTTCTCACTAGTTTTTTTAACTTAATTTCATTTTTATTAGGAAGTTTGATGCCATTACCTAAAATTTTTTCTGCCGCTCTAACTTTAGAGATATATGTTTTCAACTCATTTGGGTCTAAAGACATTGAATGGTCAGGTCCTTTTAGTTTCTTATTAATAGTAAAATGCTTTTCTATAATCTTTGCTCCAAGCCCAAGTGAAATCATAGCACCTTCAAAACCCAAACTATGATCACTAAAACCAGTATCTAATTTAAATTTATTTTTTAATGTTAGAATACATTTCAAGTTTAGATTCTCATTTTTAGTCGGATAATCTGAAATACAGTGCAACAAATTAATCTTTGTTTTTTTATTTTTTTTTAAAATCTTTAATGCATTTGTGATTTCTTTAGTTGTACTCATCCCTGTGCTTAAAATAACCCTGTTACAAAGCTCAGTGGATTTTTTTAATAAACTAAAATTGGTAATTTCGCCTGATCCAATTTTTATAGTCTTTGTTTTCAATATTTTTACGTAAAAATTAATTGAGGCATCATCAAAACATGATGCTAAA
>MDTF01002350.1_pt1 | contig 11799 bp, 10 predicted proteins | sample 811191 | NCBI WGS metagenome assembly MDTF01 (sample SAMN05326649, study PRJNA326480) | marine metagenome | isolation source: seawater | place: Southern Ocean | collected 2011
CGCTTCTTCAACAAGGGCGCGATTGGGCAGGCGCTGCTCTCGGATGTGCTGCGGCTGGACCTGCTCAACCGGTACGGCGGGGTGTGGGCAGACGTGTCAGTCTGCCCCGTGTCTCCCCTCGACGACTACATCGAGGAGAAGTTGGCGCCTGCGGGCTTCTACTCCCTGTGGCTCAACCACTGGCCGACCGCAGACGACGCGCTCACCTGCGAGACGCAGTGCTACAACGCGGACGCCGAGCAATGCAACGCGCGCGTGACCGTCACGTGGTTCATGGCCGCCTCGGGCCCGAAAAATTACATCCTGCACGCGTGGCACAAGGAGCTCTCCGATCGCATGGCCAAGATCGAAAAGGGCAGCAACGACTACCCCTACTTCATGGTGCACTGCGTCTTCACTGACCTCGTCGTAAACGGAGGCAAGGACCTGGAGCACCTGACCAAGAAGCTGCAGAAGATGCCCAAGGACTTGCCCGCCGGCGACGCGGGATGGGCCGAGGCCTTGGGCCTCAACCCGAACGACCCGAACAGGATGGTGGATAAGTTCCACGACGGCTGCCCAGCCCCCAGCACCGTGCAGCGGGCGGAGACCATGGAGAAGCGCGAGGCGGACCGGGTGGCCCGGGATAAAGCAGCTGCCGCCGCCGACGCCGCCGCCACCTCCCCCGAGGAAGCTGCCGCCGCCGAGGCTACCGCCGCCGATGCCGACGTCGCCGCCAGATCCACCACCACCCTTGCCGCCACCTCCCCCGCTCCTGCCCCCGACCCCGCCCCCGTCCCACCGCCGGTCCCGTTTGACCACCGCCACCGGCTGAGTTGGAGCTCACGAAGGGCGAGGGACGCTGAGGGAGGGAGGGGAGCGCACGGCGAGGGCGAGGAGGAGGAGGGAGAGACGGCGATTAGATGGGGAAGGAGGACAACGGTTGCTGAGTCAGAGCTGGCGCCTGGTCCAGAGCCAAAGCCAAAGCGATTGTTAAGGTTAAGGTCGGTGGGCAAAAGTAGTCTCAAAAGAAAACAGCCGATGAAAAAATCTGAAAAATCGAAAAAATCAGAAAAATCGAAAAAATCGGAAAAATCGAAAAAATCGAAAAAATCAGAAAAATCGGAAAAATCTGGAAAATTGAAAAAATCTAGAAAATTGACAAGACAGCAGATATAACTATTTTAAAAAAATATATAGAGAATATTTATTTTTATGCTAAATTTTGTATATGAAACAACTTTTTAATAATAAATTTATAAATAATGGGTAATTTATAATATAGTATAAATTACGTATTTGTACCATATTATTTGCTCATAACAACCCATTTAATACAATTATAACTTTATTATTTGTACGACAAGTATAAGGAATTAATTTATAAAATTATTTAAGATTCGTTATCATATATATCATAAGATGGAAGAATAAAATAATTTTTTTTTACATTTTGTGGATTTTTCATGAAACATAAACAAGATGAAACGAAAGATATACTAAATAATAAACATAATAAATTGGCATTAATATTATTGTATATATATTGCAATTCATTACTGTCGATAATAACATAGTTATTATCGATAATATAATCATGATCGAGAAAATATAATTCAAAAAAACTTTCCATTGTTTTTGTATATATATATTATGTATTTAATTTAAAATTAAAATATTAATAATATAATTATGATGATTGAAAATGAATTAAAAGATGAAAATGAATTAAAACATGTAAATGAATTAAAAGATGAAAATGAATTAAAACATGTAAATGAATTAAAACATGTAAATGAATTAAAATATGAAAATGAATTAAAAGATGAAAATGAATTGAAACATGAATTGAACCATGAATTGAAACATGAATTGAACCATGAATTGAAACATGAAAATGAATTAAAAGATGAAAATGAATTAAAAGATGAAAAAGTAAAATCAAAAATAAATATAAATGAATTATTAAATTTAAAAAATGATATACAAGAATTACCAAAAGAACATCATATAGAAATAGCAACAATATTAAATGATAATAATGTATACTTGAATGAAAATAATAATGGAATTTTTGTGAATTTATCAGTAATACCAGATTATATGATAATAAAGTTAAAAAATTATATAGAATTTGTAAAAAATCAAACAAAAATGATAAATATTCAAGAAAATAGAAAACAAAATATTGAAAATAAATATTTTAAATCAATTAAAGAATAATTGATTTATATATATAAATCAAAAAAATATCAATTATATGATAGAGTATGAAGAGAACATAGAGTTAAAAAATATAGAAAAATATATGTTAAAAACATTTTTAGAAGAAATAGAAGAAATAAAAGAAATAAAAGAAATAAAAGAAATAAAAGAAATAAAAGAAATAAAAAAAAATAATAATGAGTATTTTAGCAAATACAATAACAAATATAATGGAAAGATAAATAAAGAACTGAAAGCATATAATAAAAAAATAGATAAATATTTTTGGTATTTTTACAATATAAAAAACGATATAGATGAAGAAGATAATAATAAGATGTTTAGTATCGAAAAAGAATATAAAATAAATTTTGTTACAATTGTACGAGAAAATAAAAACAAATTAAAATCACATAAATTAAAATTATCAGAACTAGAAGATGAATTTGCAAATAAGAATTTTATATCATTAAAAGGATTGTATGCCTTATGTATAATAAATAAAATAAATTTATTGGTTTATTATGAAAATAATACATATAATAAATTATATTTTGACGAAGAAGAAACTGTAACAAATATAGCTTTTATTGATAAAAAAAAGAATATAGAAGATAAAACATTAGATAAAGAATTTTACGATAATATTATAAATAATTATTATTATATAGAAAATATAAATAAACCAATAAATAGTTTAAGCTATTATAAATCAGATGAATTACAAAGGATAGCAGAAAAATTATGTATAAACTTGTATGATTCTGGAACAAAATTAAGAAACAAAAAAGAATTATATCAAGATATAATTAATAAATTAATAATTTAACAATAAAATAATAATTTAACAATAAAATAATATGGATAATATATGAATAAATTTTTTTAATAAAATATTTATAATAAAAATTTTATTAAAAATGTAAATTGAAAAAGAAATATTATAATAAATAATATATAAAATAAAATAGTTAATAATATATATTTGATGAGTTCATATAAAAAAAAAGATGAACCTAATAAAACTGATGATTTAATTAAATTATTAAAAATTTATTTAAGTAGTTACAATAAATATGAAAGTAATTTCAATCCGGAATTAGAAGTGAGATTTATGACAAAATCTAAAACAAAAATATCGAATATTAAATTTGAAAATATAATTAAAATATTATTAAATTTTGGATTTAAAAAAACCAAAGAAGATTACAGTTTAAAAATAATGAATGATGATGATTCAAACAATATAAGGGTAATTATAAATAATATAAATAATATACAAAAATATTGTAATAGTAATAGTTTAGATAACATAGATACAGCATATGTAGAGTTTGTTAATAAAAATTATTATAAAATAAATGATAAACAAGTAAAACATATTGATTTTGATGATTTAGATTTTAGGGTAAGTTATCAATTAGAAGAATCATTGAACAAATCTAATAAATTGATAGATGATATGTTAAAAAAATGGAGCACATTTAATAAAATTTTTAGATATATTAAAAGATTTGAATTTGTACATGATTTGTTCCCTTTCAAAATTCATTGTTCCATAGTAAAAATGTCTAAAAATAATGGTGGTAAATTTTCAACATATGAAAATATTATAGATTCAAAAGTATTTAATTCAAACGAAACATATGAAATAGAATTAGAATTAGATAATAATAAAATAGATACAACAATAGATGAGAAAAGTTTATTTAATAATTTACAAAAAGTAATAAAATATATATTAATAGGAATTCAAAATTCTCATTATCCAATTAGTAATTCGCAAAAATCATCAATCAAATCAGAATATTTAAAATTAATAAAAAATGATAACAATTACAAAAGAGATATATCATTTAAAGATTTTATTGGTCCATCATCAAATACATTACAAAAAATAAATATAATTCAAGATAATAATCTTAATGTTGCAAATATTAGAAAAAATTATATTGTAACAGATAAAGCAGACGGTTTAAGAAAATTATTATTTATTAATAATACAGGATATATTTATTTAATTCCTATGACTATGGATATTGAATTTACAGGATGTATTACTGAAAATAAAGATTTATTTAATACTATTATAGACGGAGAACATATTTTACATAACAAAAATAACAAATATGTGAATACGTTTGCTTCATTTGATATATATTTTATAAATTCAAAAAATATAACGCATTTGCCGCTGTTAAATAATTCAACACAAGAAATAGATTCATCAAAATTACAATTTAGATTGTTAATTTTATCGAATGTTATTAGTAATTTAAAAATGATATCATATGTTGATAAAAATCAAAAAGGTTCTTTAAATTTAATTGTAAAAAGGTTTTTTGGTAGTAATAATATTTTTAATGGTTGTCTTAATATTTTAAATAATATTGAAAAAAAGCTGTATGATTATAATACAGATGGATTAATATTTACACCAATTGATAAGAGTGTTGCATCAAATACAATTGGTAAAACTGCACCTAATTATAAAACAACATGGAATGAATCGTTTAAATGGAAACCTGTAGAACATAATACAATTGATTTTTTGGTTATTTTCAAAAAAAATAATGACAATTCAATTTACGTAGGTAATCGTATAAATGCAGGAATAGACTTAACAAAGGCTGATCAAAATACTTATTTTTATAGCTTAATTTTAAATGTTGGGTTTGATGAAAAAAAACACGGTTATATTAATCCATGTTTAGATATTATAAATGATAATTTGAAAAAATATAATGATTATAGCAATATAGAATATAAACCTGTTCAATTTTTACCAACTAACCCATATGATGATACTGCCGGAATAACTAATGTTATTGCTCATTCTGATAAAAATAATTCATATAAAATATATACCACAGAAAATGAATTAATAGAAGATTATTCTATTGTTGAATTCAAATATGTTGTCACAAATGAAAACAAATTTAAATGGGTTCCTATAAAAAATAGATATGATAAAACATTTGAACTTAGAAATGGTGCTAAAAATTATGGTAATGCTTATCATGTTGCTAATTCTAATTGGCAAACTATTCATAATCCAATAACACATGAAAATATTACAACTGGTAATAATATATATATTGATAATAACGATGATGATGTATATTATAATAAGATTACCAACATATCACATACGCGCGCATTAAGAGATTTCCATAATTTATATGTTAAAAATTTATTGATTAATTCGGTTTCACATGAAGAAGATACTATGATTGATTATGCGGTTGGTAAAGCAGGCGATTTACCTAAATGGATAAATAATAAATTAAAATTTGTTTTTGGTATAGATTTAAGTAAAGATAATATTGAAAATAGAATAGATGGTGCTTGTTCTAGATATTTAAATTATTCAAAAAAATTTGAAAAATTTCCGAGTGTTCTTTTTATAAATGGCGATTCTTCTAAAAATATAAAAAATACAGATGCTATATTTTCTGATAAATATAAAATAATAACCAAAGCAATTTTCGGTATGGGTATAAAAAACGATTCATTAGGAAAGGGTGTTTATAAAAATTATGGTATTGCTAAAGACGGATTTAATATTAGTTCTATTCAATTTGGGTTACATTATATGTTTGAAAACGAAGATAAATTACATGGATTTTTAAATAATATTTCAGAATGTACAGCATTAAATGGTTATTTTATTGGAACTTGTTTTGATGGAACTAATGTATTTAATATGTTGAAAACAGTTAATAAAGGCGAATCGTTAAGTTTGTTCAATCAGGATAATAAAATATGGGAAATAACAAAAAATTATGAACATACAGTATTCAAAAATGATGAATCTTGTCTAGGATATGAAATTTCTATTTTTCAAGAAACTATTAATAAAAAAATTAAAGAATATCTTGTTAATTTTGATTATTTAACTAGATTATTAGAAAATTATGGTTTTGTTTTATTAGACGATGATGAGCTTAAGAGTAAAAATTTAAAAAGTAGCATTGGTTCTTTTGAAAATTTATATAATATTATGACTGAGTCAAGCAATAAAGACCCTAATTCTTTAAATCATTTAGGAAAAGCAAATATCATGTCTTCAGAAGAAAAAAAAATATCATTTTTAAATAATTATTTTATTTTTAAGAAAATAAGAAATAATACTGCAAATATTAAAACAGCTATCAAGGATGTCGATAAAAATATAAGTAAAAAAATTGAAGACCAAATTGAAAAAATAACAGAATCTATTGAAAAAATTGATACACAAGAACTTAAAGACGCACAAAAAGAAGCACAAGATAAATCATTAAAAGAATCAGAACAACTTTCAAAAAAATCTAAAACACCAAAAGAACCAAAAACACCAAAAGAACCAAAAACACCAAAAGAACCAAAAACACCAAAAACACCAAAAGAACCAAAAACACCTAAAGAAACGAAAACACCAAAAGAACCAAAAACACCAAAAGAACCAAAAACACCTAAAGAACCTAAAGAAACGAAAACACCAAAAGAACCAAAAACACCTAAAGAAACGAAAACACCTAAAGAAACGAAAACACCTAAAGAAACGAAATCATTAACGGTAGAATCTTAAAAATAAATAAAAATAAATAAAAATAAATTATTTTTAAGATAAGATATTTACAATTATTTAATTTTATTATAAATTATTATTAAACCAGGAAGCAAAACACCATAAAAACACCATTTAGATTCCCATTGATCAAAATCAAATCTATAATTATTATTTAATCCAAATAATAAACTAATTATACCAAATATAAATACAAATAATCCTTTTTTATTTTTTAAAAATAACCATATTAAAGAGATAACAAAATAAGTAAAAATGAAAAAATTAGGGTGATAATATAAATTATATTCTTTAATAATATCCCATTCTAAATGACCATTGTTTATTGATTTTGAACATAAATATTTTTTATTATAAATAATATCTATTGTACTATTAATTATAAAACAAATTATAATTAATACAAAAAAATACAATAATTTTTTTGATATATTTGTAGTTTTAAATAATATTGCACCAATTATAATAGACATAGGTTGTAAAATTAACATATAATCCGTAAAAATTGTTGCATAATGATTAATATTTTTATTACAAGATTGATCAATCCACATTAAAAATTCGGCTAATTGAATTTGAATAAAGATCAATGAAAATAACCCAATATGTTTATCATATTTATCTCCTTTAATTAATAAATATAAAGAAGCAATTGATCCTAAAATATAAGCAGTTATTGAAGATTCCGCTGAAAAACACATAACTAATCTATATTATTTTATTTTAATAAAAATAAATTATTTTTAATTATATTGAAATATATTTAAAATTATATTATTTATATTGTTAATAATATAATTTGAAAATATGTCATATTTGTATCTACCTAAAATATATAACACCAATATAGAAATTAAATTAAAAATAAAAAATGATAAAGACAATATACCAATTGATGATAATATATATATATCAAAATCATTAAATCATTGCTTGAATGATATAAAAAAAAATATAAAAAATCATATTGATGAATGGGATACATTTAAAAAATATACAAATACTTATGAATATATACATACATCAGTAACTACCAAAAAACTTCCAATTTGTAAATATAAACCATTATCTAGATCATTTTTTAAAATGATAGAAATTATTCATGTATTTGATTTATTAACCGAAAAGAATCCTATAAATTCAATGCATCTAGCAGAGGGTCCGGGTGGATTTATAGAAGCATTTTGTAATATTAGAAATAATTATGAAGACAACTATTATGGTATAACGCTAATTTCTAATGATATAAATGTTCCATCGTGGAAATCAAGTCAAATTTATTTATCAAATAATAAAAATATACAAATAGATTATGGTAAAGATAATGATGGTAATTTATTTAGTTACAATAATTTTTTATCTATTTTATCAAAATACAGTAGTTCTATGAATTATATAACAGCAGATGGAGGGTTTGATTTTTCTATTGATTTTAATAAACAAGAAGAAATATCAACAAAATTAATTGTTACACAAATTTTATATGCTATTGTTTTACAAAAACCAAAAGGAACATTTATACTGAAAATTTTTGATACCTTTACTAAAATAATATTAGAAAGTGTTTATTTATTATCGTGTTTATACAAATCAATTTATGTTTACAAACCCAATACAAGTAGATTAGCTAATTCTGAAAAATATTTGATATGTAAAGAATATGCAGGAAATGAAAATGTAAGAAATTATATTATAAAAAATTTTTCATATATTATAGATAATATAAATGAAATTGATTCATTGATCAACGTATCTATACCTAAATATTATATCTTGAAATTTGAAGAAATTAATATAACATATGGACATCAACAAATTGAAAATATAAAAAATACTATAAATTTAATTAATGAGAAAAATTCAAACAAAAATTTAGAAAATATAAATAGCAAAATAAATATGTTGGTTAATAATAATATAATGAAATCTATTAATTGGTGTAATAAATATGATTTGCCTATAAATAAAATATATTTAGAAAACAATTATAAATTATAAATTTATTTTAATATTCTAGTTTTTGCTCCTCTACCGGTTTTAATTTTACCTGATCCTGGTAGATTTATACATTTATTTTGAATAAAACAATCTTCTTTTTGTTTTAAAACCATATTTTTATTAAAATCAAAATCTTCATTCGTGCAGCATATTTTGTTATTTGATATAATACTAGATTTTATAGCAGCATATTTTTTTTCAGTTATTAATCCAGAACTAGTTATAGGACCCCATGTTTGTCTTGTATTTATAGTATTATATTTATTACTTTCATTATTAAATCTTTTTAAATCAGGATATTTATTTGCTTCAATAAATTCAAAATTTTTTATAGATTGTTTATCACATGTTGTTATATCGCTATTTGATACTAGGTTTATACAATTAAAACTATGATCATATAAATTTTGTTCATAAGTTAAATTATTTTTTCTTAAATATTCTTTGTATGAAGAACTATATTTTATATCATTAGATAATATAGTATTTGTTGGTTTTGTTATTAAATTATATGCTTTTTTAGCATAAATATTAATATCATTTACATCGTCCGTTTTAACATCATGCATTACATATTGTGTAAGACAAGCACCATCCACTAATTCTTTTCTATAATGTATAATATTTTTTTGATAATTAGGCTGACAGAGATTACTTTCCGATCTAGATAAAACATAATTATTATTAGTCGAATTTAATGATTCCGTTTTTTTATTTGCATAACCATTATAATTTATCATATTAATATTGTCTTTCCAAGTTGTTCCATTATGTGTTCTATATCTACCTCTTATATTATTTTTAATTACAAAATTTAACATCAGTATATATATATATATAATAATATATTATATATATATAATGAAAACTTCATCAAAAAAAATAAACAATAATAAAATATTTAATTTTATTCGAAAATTTTATTATAATAATGAAAATATATTATTAATTTTATTAGATAATTATTTAATTATACTGATATTTATAATGTTTTTATATTTTTTATATTTTTTATTTAATAAAAAAAAATTTATTGAAAATTTAAATGTTGATAAAATTAAAAAAGGGGTTGGTAAAGTAGATAAGAGTTCAAAAAAAGGAGGTGATAGCTCAGATAATTTTATCTCTATGGTTGGATAAAATTAATATTGATATTTTCTAAATACATATATATAAATATTTATAAATATTTATACAATTATTTATTATATAAATATATAATAACTTACTATATGGGACGTCAAGCATATCAATGTAAATATGATACAATAGGGGATAAGGAATTGTTTAATACTACACTAAGACCAGGTAATGAAGTAGCGGCTATGGCGAAGACAAGTAGTTCGGCTATGTCACGTATGTCATCGGCAAAAAAGTTTGCTGGATCATTAGTTACAAACAACGATGCTATATTGGATAAATATAATGGAGAAATATTTTTTACAAAAACAGGACAAAAATGTAAAGATGATACATCTAAGCATGTATATATAGCGAACAATACACTATGTAATATTGATCAAGGGTCTAGTGGGTTATTGAGTTGTCAAGTAGGTGACATAGCTACAACCGTTAAAACCCTAAGCGCAGTTTTAAACCCGGTAATAGAATGTAAATCACATACGGTAAATACTTGCTATGAACAAGGTTTACGAATTGCTCCACTGGGTGGACCATTTTCAATAAATATAGGCGCGGATGATAATGCGTCGATGGATATATTTAATTATTTAAAGAATAACCCACACAATCACATAAATGATAGAATACCAGATGAATATAATAGAGCAACCATACAATGTGACTCTTTTGAGAATATAAATGAATATTCAAATTATATAAACAGTATAAAAGAATTTAACGGACCAAATTATATACGCAATATATACTATTCGGCTTTATTTATTTTTTTGTTTTATATTTTTATAAAATTATATATAAAAAAATAATAATAATACAATAAATTATATGATTTTAGATAAAACAAATGCTATTGAAATTTTTTTCAGAAAATATATTGAAAGTATATTAATTAATATAGGGATACCAAAAGAAACATTTAAATATTTTTTTCAATATTATTATTCATATATATTAATACCATTATTACCTATTTTGTATTATATGTATCCGTTAGCCAGACCAATTATTACTATATACATGTTTGTAGTAGCTATATTAGGAACAATATTAATATTGTTGAGTCCTATAAAAATACAAAATTCAACTTATTTAATAATTATTCATTTACTAGTATTAGTTCCAATATTTACGAAATCTTCATATATAAAAACAAAAAAAAATACAAGAGCAACTGCTGGAGATAGTGCATTTATTAGTGAAAGTACTGGTGTAAATGCTAAAAAAAAATCAGTAAGGTTTTCAAATAAAAATAAATATTTTTATTATACGACAGACTTCAATAAATTATTACAAATAAATTATTATAATTTTGCATTATTTTTACTAGGTATTTATTTAATTACATTATTTCCTAGTTGGCCATATTTTTGGGTTACGCGTAAATTTGTATTAATATTATTTGTACAAATTGTCATATCTTTATGGTTTATAGGTGAATTTATAAATTTAAATAATTATGTACCATATTGGTAGTATTTGTATTTTCTATATTACCAGTTAATAAGCAAGATTCATACATTTTTTTTAAAACATCAGGCGGAGCATTACATCCTAATTTAATAAAATTTTTTTTACATAAAAAATCTTTGATTTCTTGTAGATTTTTTTTTTGCATTTCTGTTTTTTCATTGTTTATTTTTTTAATAGTTTCTCTATTTTTTATCAAAACTCCAATTTTTCTGTCATATTTACCTAATCTATATTTGAAAGTCTTTGTAGTTTTTTTCAAATTATATTTATTTTTTTTAGGTTTTTTATATTTGTTTTTTTTGTTTATATCGGTTTTTATATCGGCTTTTATATTATTGATTATACTGATATCATTATCATTATCATTATCATTATTAATATCAGTATTAATATCAGTATTAATATCATTATTAATATCATTATCATTATTAATA
>MDTF01012649.1_pt1 | contig 11799 bp, 8 predicted proteins | sample 811191 | NCBI WGS metagenome assembly MDTF01 (sample SAMN05326649, study PRJNA326480) | marine metagenome | isolation source: seawater | place: Southern Ocean | collected 2011
TAGATGGGAGTAATATGTAAACTTCCCACTTGAACCCAGCAATCATTTTTTCGACATAACTGATGGATTTTTGATCGTACATTTTTTCAATTTTAGGAAGAATAAGCTGTTTGTTTACATAACCACTTTTCCAAATATTTTCGATTGATTTATCCATAACACTTACTTTAATAATTTTTTTAATTTATTCTTAATGCGCTGTATCTTAACACCGATGTTACTGAAATTGGTGCCTATTATTTCTGCAATTTCCTTATATGACTTTTCTTCCAGGTACAGGAGAATGATTGCCTTGTCTATATCTGATAATTGTTTAATTGCCTTGTAAAGATCTGAAAGTGAATCCTCTTGATCAAAAGATGAGTCATTACGTTGTACTTCGGGAACTGAGTCTAACGAAATAATCTGAGGCGTTTTCTTGCTTTCTTTTTTTTGAATTGTCAAGCAGACATTCAAAGATATTCGATAGATCCAGGTAGACCATTCTGAGTTTCCACGAAAATTATCTTTAGTTCTCCAAACCTGCAAACATACCTCCTGATAAAGATCTTCAAAGTCTTCCTGAGAATAGCTATAAGCCCGGCAAATTTTAATAATGATTCCGGCATAAGGTTGGATAAAGGCTATATAAAAGTCACTGCTCATGTATTCTTTTATTTAGTTAGTGGCAGTTTTTGTTATTTATAACACTTCAGGAGTACTTTTTTTGAAAAATATAGATTTCTTCATTGTACATAAAGCACATGCTCTTGACTGGCACTATGTTTTCACGGCTTTTAATTTACCAATACAATCAGTCAGCCAACTGAACAGATGACAGGCAAGTTGAGCTTAACTAGATTTTCAAACCAGCTCAGTCTTCTAGTTAGCACACCTCCAAAAGCAGAATACTAAACCAACCCAAACTGCTCAAAATGATGATGGAAATGTTTCTTACTCATCAGACTCCAAAGGAATTTATCTAGCTCACCAAAAGTGGGGTGTACAGAAGTAAACTCGGAGTTTTCTTTAAAGAACGCTTCCTGCTCGTCATAAGCCTTTAGCAGTTCAGCTTTGGCTTGTTCTAAGCTGGCATGCTTTACTGGTCCACCAGTAGGGTAGGGCGCCTTCGTTCCTTTAGGAAATTTTCTGTGGTTATAGAGTGATTCTGTGTAGGCTTCTAGCATTTCTGGTGGAGTGGTAATTTCTAGTCCAGTAGCTGTAGTCGTAAGCTTCAACTGGTCTTCTAGATGCTCTACCATCTGCTGAGGTGAAAGCGCTCCCCATTTAGCTTCTGTGCCCTCTGTAAGATTTACCAACTTGGCTGCTATATTCTCTTTAGAGATTTCCATAAAAGGAGACTTCTTTTCTACCATGGTTAAGATAGTAGCTATAGCAGAAAGCTCGTCATCTTGGTCGAAAACCTCTACAAACCACTTCACTACACCAGATGGAAATTCTCTTCCTCTCACGTCTCGCTCCACACGTTCTTTGCATGTGAGTCTCACATAGATGGTGTCGTTGTGGTAAATAGGCTTAAGAAAACGGATTTCTTCCAATCCGTAATTGGCTGCCACAGGTCCTTTATTCGGATACACAAATAATCCTGCTGCTGCAGAGACTATGAAATAACCGTGTGCACATCGCTTCTCGAAAATCGTTCCTTCCAGAGACGTAATATCGGTATGGGCATAGAAATGGTCCCACGTTAGATTAGCAAAATTGATAATGTCGGTATCCGTTACCGTTCTCTTGTGTGTCTTTAAAGACATTCCCGGTTTGATATCCTCGAAATGATAACTGAACGGATGTGCAGGAGATTCTTTGTACTTAGAACCTGCTTGATAAATCCCAGTAATTTCGGTAATAGTAGTAGGCGTTCCTTGGATAGCTGTGCGTTGCAAATAATGCGCTACACCTCTCATTCCTCCCATTTCCTCTCCCCCTCCAGCTCTTCCTGGGCCTCCATGCGTAAGCTGTGGAAGCGGTGAACCGTGTCCTGTGCTCAGAGGAGCCATTTCTCTATTAATCACCATAATTCTACCATGATGACTAGCAGCCCCTATCACAAACTTTCGTGCTATCTCATCATTGAATGTAGCTATAGAACAGACAAGTGAGCCCTTGCCCATATTGGCCAATTCTATGGCATCGTCTAAATTTTTATAAGGCATAATAGTAGCCACTGGACCAAAAGCTTCTACTTCATGCACGGCTACGTTTTTATGCGGTTCTTTTTCCAATAATAATATCGGAGCTAAGAATGCCCCATCTTTAGCATTGGCATCTATGAGGTTCAGTTCATCTTTATTTCCGTAAACTAATTCTGCTGTTTTACTAAGCATTGCTACGCGCTCCTGAACTTCCTTTACTTGGTCTTTACTAGCCAGCGCACCCATTCTCACTTCCCTTAGTGAAGGATTTCCTATGGATACTTTAGCCAGTGCTTTTGCGAGTGCTATTTGTATATCTTCTACCAAGTTCTCTGGAACAAAAATCCTGCGGATGGCAGTACATTTCTGACCGCACTTGGTCGTCATTTCTGTTCTAACTTCTTTCACAAATAAATCGAACTCTGGAGTTCCAGGAACAGCATCTTCTCCTAGTACAGAACAGTTCAGAGAATCTGCTTCCATGTTAAACGGAACAGCCTCGTCTATGATTCTTGGATTGGCTTTGAGCATTTTCCCTGTAGTGGCAGACCCCGTAAAGGTCACCACATCCTGAGACATCACGGTGTCTAGAATTGTTCTTGCAGAGCCACAGACTAATTGCAACGCGCCTTCTGGTAAAATTTTACTAGCTATGATTTCTCTCACTACAGCTTCTGTTAAAAAGCTGGTGGAAGTAGCAGGTTTAACCACTGCAGGAACCCCTGCCATCCAATTTACTGCGCACTTTTCTAGCATTCCCCACACCGGGAAATTATAGGCGTTAATGTGAATGGCCACACCTTCTTTGGGCACCATAATATGGTGAGCCATAAACGCACCACCTCTGCTTAAATCCACAGGAGCGCCATCTACATGAAAGGTTTGGTTGGGAAACAGTTTACGCAAAGAAGCATTGGCAAAGAGGTTACCGAAACCCCCTTCGATATCTATCCAACTATCGCCCTTGGTAGCTCCAGTTTGATAGCTAATGGCATAAAACTGAGCCTTTTTTTTCATGAGGTGCATGGCCAGCTTTTTAAGCATATTTCCACGCTCTTGGAAAGTCATTTTTCTTAGAGAAGGACCTCCTGTTCTACGTCCGTATTCCAGTATGTCACCGAAGTCTAATCCCTCTGTGGTAGAGTGGTGGATGAGTTCTCCGTTAAATGCGTTATACACAGGAACCCCTTCTCCTGCGCCATTTTCCCAGTTTCCTAAAACGTAATTTCCTAGCTTGGTCATTTCTCCTTGAATTGAATGTGGGCGCAAGTTAAGCATTCGGTAAATGAGTTTCGAGTTTGTTGTTGGTGGTTTGAAGTTTTTGTGTTTTGCTCCAACCTCCAACCTCCAACCTCCAACCTCCAACCTCCAACCTAAGTTAAGCCCCAAGCTTTTTAGATTGACTTTCGTTTTATGAGTGGAAGAATTACCTTAGTATTTTAAAATTAAATAACTCGAACTTTTTAATGAAAGCATTTAAAACTCTCCCCTTGCTGCTTGTTTTTATGGGATTGATTCCTTCATGCTATTGCCCTGATGTGGACTTATATTATGTTCCTCAGGAAATGGCTATCATTTCTATTTGGAATAATTCTCTTTATGATGATTTGACTATAGAGGAAGCAGATGGATTTGAGTTATGGATAGAATTCACGCAAAGGAAATTTATTAGTGAGAAAACACCTTCATTTAGCTTTACCAATCAAGCTATGGCCACTCAGCCATGCCCTGAAGAGGGAGAGCAAGGGTTAAAGCACAAAGCCATGGCCATAGAAATCATTTCTAATTCAGATTTTCAGGAGATACCCGCTGGGGAAAGTATAAATCACTTTTTTCATATATTGGAATATGATCAAGATTCTGAACAGGGAGCTCCTCAATATATAGAGGTAGAATTAGAGAATGTAATTCCTTCAATAAACATGGAATACGCATACTCACCAGAGATTTCTATGAAATTGAGCATGCTTCCTGAGAACAATTTGGCACACTCGTTTACGGTAACATTAACTTTCGAAAACGGAAGCTCCTTGGCAGGTGTTTCTTCTGAAATTCAGTTTTAACCTTTCGTTTTATTTCTGAACCTGTTTACATTCACCACATCTTCTATAGGAGCTTGTGCTGTGATTAAAGAGGTGAGTTGCTTCGCAAAATACGGAGCGAGCATAATTCCTTTAGTTCCCATGCCATTGAAGATGCCTATTTCAGGATGATCAGCATGAAAGCCCATTATGGGTCTATGGTCAGCTGAAGTAGGTCTAATTCCAGCTTGGTGCTTTATGAGTTCTAATTCTGGTTTTTCCTTCAGTCCAGATTCTAGTTTGGTTATCAATTTTTGTTTGCCTTCCTCTGATGGTGTGGGTTCTAATAAATCCCATTCAAAAGTAGCCCCCATTTTATACGAGCCATCTTCAAGGTTCAGCAGCCATTGTCCATTATTAAAGACTCCTTTTAAATTCAGATCTTCTGCTTTCACGTGCAACATGTTCCCATGAGTTCTGGTTATGGGAAGATAACTCCAAAACTTGCTTTCAGTGGTTTTATATCCGTTAGCATAGATGATTTTTTGAGCTTCATACCCATTCCAGATTACTCCAGAATCCGTTATTTCCAAATCACTCTCGTTAAATTCTACCTCTAAGAATGAATCTTGACTTTCTAGATATTCCCTGAACGCAGGCAGAAACACAGGCATTTCTATGTAGCCTCCTTTTATGGTTCCGTAGCCAAACTCATCATTGGCTACCGCTTCTACTTCTGGTTGGGTTTTTTCTTCTAAATAATCAGAATACCGCTCGTCTCCTGCTGCTAAGTGAAAGTCATTGGCAGCATCATTACTAGGGAAGAGACGGACGATTTCTCTGTCGTACATAAACTTCTTATCCAGCAGCTCTTCTAGTTCGGTATAGGCGCGGTGCAATGCCGGTAATAAATCATCTGCCCTCCAAGACTTCTTTAGCCTCTTGAACAGAATAGGATTCCACATCCCAGCCGCTATTTTAGATGCAGAAGTTTTGTACCCATTGTCCACTACCATTACGTTTCTCCCCGCTTTAATTAACTCATAAGCGAGTAAACTTCCAGCTATTCCTTGACCTATTATTATGATACGCTGATTCATTTATTGAGTGAATGTAGAGTTTGATTAGTATAAAGACTACTCAGCCTTTACTAGATAAAGTTCGCGGCCTTCAAACTTAATGCTCAGACTATCTAGTTTCTGAAAGTTGTGTTTTTTGACCAATAATTCAGAAGCGATATGAAACTCTCCTGGCCATACTCCGGCAGTATGAGTCAGTATTTCTTTTCGTTCTCTTTCTATATAAAAAATAGTACTGTGATTTAACGAGGATGATCTTATCGCTTTTAGCCGTTCTCCTTTGGTTTTTTTACCGATGGCTTGGGCTTCAGTCTTATATTCTAAATCTCTATTCCCATTAAGTTTAGCCGGAATTCCTATCCAACTAAAAGCTAATCTAACGGTTACAAGAACGAGCACTAAACCCACATATTTATGGGCTTTTAAATAGACTAAAGCGCCCACTCCTAAGAGGCTCAACATACATAGCACCGAACCTTTAAATAAATTAAAATCCACGCCCAATGAGATGAAAGGAAGCACGAGACCGCTCAGTGCTAGAAGGCCTCCTATCCCAATGAAAATCCCATGAATTATTTTTTTGCTCTTGAGTTCTGTAGAGAGCATATATGCCTGAGCGAGTAGGATGAATACGATGGGATATAACATGAATAAATACCTAGGATAATAGCCAGGGCTTAACCAATAAACAGGAATGTTAACGATTAAAATAAGAGCCAACATTCGTAGGGAATCATTTTTCCAAATAGAAGTGCGGACAGATTTTTTCCAAAGAAAAATCACGAATAAGCTCCATGGAGCTAAATGATAAAGATGTTCTAGCGGGAACTTAACTATATGAATGAGACTTTCATACCATGGTTTGTCTATAACGGTTCTCTGGGCGCTCTGTTCCCATAGAATACTGGCCCACCCTTCGAGTGAATTATGCTGAGCATACATGTAGAAATATCCGCCCACTATAATAGAAAACAAGAGGATACCCGTGGCATGTGCTAAACTGAAGAATTTTTTAAAGTTTTTAGAGTAGAGGAGCAAAGAGATAATGGTTAACCCCTGAAACACGACTGTAGGTAAGCCTTTGCATAAAAAAGATATGCTGGCTATGAAGTAGGTTAACACAAAGAATTTCCACCAGTTTTTAGCGTTTAGACTTTCTGTGAATACGATGAAAGATAAAAACACGAGCCACGAATAAAAGATATCAATATGGCCAAGCAGTGAGGCGTAGATTAGAATTCTACCACAAGTAACAAACATAGAAGCACCGAGAAAAGCAGCAGCACTGCTCACATGTTTTTTAGCCCAAATAAAAATAGTTAGCCCGAAGAGTAAGAGTGGAATGACAGAAGGCAAGCGGAAAATGAACTCACTCATAGAACCGGTTAAGGTGAATAACCCGGCTATAATCCAATTGTACAGAGGAGGTTTGTTATAGTAAAACTCACCTTGAAGAGTAGGGACCCAGTAATTATCTGAGAACATCATTTCTATAGCTACTAAGGCTCTAGTAGGCTCATCGGCAAACAGAGGAAGCATTCCTAAATTAGTTAGAAAAACTAAAGAGGCTAACAGAAAAGAAAATATATAAACCAATAAAATATGCTCGTCTAAGTACTTCCAAAAGAGGTTGATGTTTTTCACGGGGCTAAGATAGGAGAGAATTATAGCTCTGAGGTAACTTAGATTTTAATCTATTGTTTTAGCCAATGTCCTAGCAGTTTCTAAGTCTTCTGGAGTATCTACGCATACGGAGTTTTCTTGAACCTGTGCAGTGTAAATGTCGTATCCGTTTTCGAACCAGCGGAGTTGCTCTAATTTTTCTTTTAGCTCTAATGGCGACTGTTCCAGCTGTGTGATTTCTTTCAGCGCCTTCATAGAATATCCATAAATACCTAAGTGTTGGAACTGTTCTTGAGAAGTATCCCCGACTTTTCTAGAAAATGAAAGAGCTTTCCCAGCAGCATCTATTATGACTTTAACTCTGTTGGGATTTTGAAGACTTTCGTCTGAGTGGAACTCTTTTATTAGGGTACAGATTTGAATTTTTTTAGTGCGTAGCAATAAGGCCAACTTATTTATCACTTCGGGCTCTATAAATGGCTCGTCACCTTGAATGTTTATAACGGCATCTGGCATTGTTTTACATTGCAACGCTGCCTCTAAGCATCTGTCTGTGCCTGAAGGATGAAGTGGGGAAGTCATTACTGCTTGGCCGCCACGATTTATTACATGCTCAAAGATTCGGTCATCATCAGTAGCCACTATCACTTCAGATAATTCTGCTTTTCTGGCTTGATTTACCACTCTCATTACCATGGATACTCCATTTATATCCTCTAGAGGTTTTCCTGGTAGCCTGGTCGAGTTAAACCTGGCAGGGATGATTCCTACAATATTCATGTTATAAGTCTAAAGCTATTTGGAGGGTAGTTAATCGAGGGCTTTCTATAGATAAAGGCCTAAGTGCATATTCTCGATTTAAGAGATTATTTACTATTAATGATCCTCTAATCTTAGGAGTGATTTTATACGCTATTCTGGCATCAAAGACCACGTCTCCATTATTACGTTCCTCTAGCCAGTAATCTATTCCTGTTGGCAATAACCCCTGTCTATCCAAGTCAACGAAGGCTAGGTCTACATTCTCTGTCTTGCTATTGTATCTGGCGCTTACGCCTAGAGATAATTTTTTGTAAGAAGCTTCTGTGTCGAATCTAACGAGATGTTTAAATCTGTATTTCAAGATGTTCCCTGAACTATTAGAGCTGGTAGTGTTGTATGAAGTATTAACGTCAATTCCCGCTACGGAAGATTCCCCATAAACATACTCTGGAGATAATGAAATAGGCTCTGTATAAGTGTACCCACCCAAAAACTGAATTTCCACAGGCCCAAGTTTTCCTTTCCCTAATCCAGAGATTTCTATTCCTGTAACCTGAGAATTTCCAGTATTTAAGGACCTAAATCCTATTTGGTCAACCACGTTAGCTCCTGTCCCCCATATACCGAAGGTGAATTCTATGAAGTTAGTGTACTTCTGCCTGAAAACAGCCGCGTCTAAGTAGCCTAAAAAGCGACCAATTTTAAACCCTTGCTTTAACCCGATTTCTATGTTTTCACTGGTCTCTGGTTTTAGGTCTAGGTTTGGAAAGATAACGACTCCACCTACAGCAGTAGTAATGAATTTCTCGGCTATTGTAGGGAATCTAAATCCTTGTCCATAGCTGGCTCTAGCAAAAGTCCCTTGGCCTAGCTTGTAGCTAAGACCTGATCTAAACACGGGTTTGCTTTGGTTTTGAGAGTTGATTTTAAAACGCTCATATCGAATCCCTGCAGATAGGTTTAATCGGTTTCCCACCTTTTTATCTAACTGGAAGTAAGTAGCCAGGTTACTCGCTTCATTTTTACCATCCAGGTTCTCACCTGCATATAGCTGAGCTTCACTGTAGGTAAACATGCTCATCACACCAGCGGTTAGATTAAAATTCTTTATTCCTAAGGAGTCAAGATTTCGCTGATACTGGTACTCAGAATAGTAGAAGTCTGAGTAGTTGTCTTGATTAGCCCCGCCTTCAGGGTTTTCTGCACTTCTCGTATCATTGTCGTTATCTAGGTTATGCCACCTCGTTTTCACACTGTGGGTTTGCCCATTGGGAGTAACGTAGGTAATGAAAGGGTCTAGATTCCCCACCAGCTGGTTGGTCTTAGTGGCACTTCCATCATAAGGGGCGTAAAGTCCATTTTCTGTATTTCCCCAGAGAAGAGTAGAAACTGAGCTTCCTATAAGCCAATTGGTATTTACTCCATAACTTAACCCTGGAACTTTTTTACTTCTATAGCGGAGATTTAGGTTGGCTCGAGCTCTGGAGTTGGCGTCAGCTCGTTGCGGGTCAAAAGGGGTATAAGCGCGAGTAGTATCAAGGTATGGTCCTTTATAGCTTTCATCTACCAAAAGACTAACCCCTAGAACGACATCTAGATTTCCAAATTGTTTGGAATGTAAAAAATTAGCTCCAGAAATTAGTGGAGTTCTTTCCCAGTATTTGGCCTCTTTGGTTTGAGGGTCAGAATAAAACCCATGGAAAATGGTTAGTTTGGTCTTAGGAGTAGAACGCGGGTAAGCGGTTCTAATATTTATTACTCCATTTAACGCTCCACTTCCATAGAGTACTGAAGCGGCTCCTTTTATTATTTCTATTTGTTCGATGTTTTCCACAGCGAAGAATCCCCAGCTGGGTCTTCCTGCATCCCCAGAAACTAATGGTAAATCATCTACCATAATCATCACTCTACTCCCAGCACCAAAACTAAATCCACTACCACTTCTGATTTGTGGTTCGCTGTCTACGATGACTACTCCGGGGGCTTGTTGAAGAACATCTTCTATACTGGTAGTGTTCTTGTTTTCTATGAGGCTAGGCTGAATTATTTCCATAGAGACAGTAACTTCTTCCAGTTTCTGTTCAAACTTTCCTGCAGAAACTACTGCGACATCTAAAGAGTTCATGCTTTCTGAAAGTGCTATAGTGACATTTTTAGATTCGTTTGTGGCCAGCGAGAAGTTCAATATTTCAGTTTTGAAACCTATAAAAGCAAACTCTCCTGAATGTTCACCAGCAGGTAGTTTTAACGAGAATTCACCTTGTATGTTAGTGGTAGTGATATAAACGCTATCAACTATAATAGAAGCACCAATCAGAGGTTCATCCGAATTATCGGAAATAATTTTACCCTCAAGGGTCTGACTAAAAAGGGCAGAAGTACTCAAAAATAAAAGAAGGATGAAAATGATTTTTTTCATTTTACTTGTTTTAATGCTTGTGAAAGCCGTTGGTTTATGTATACAAGAATAGTAATTCTAGATTTATTCTTCTAATTCGGTTGAAGCGTTTATTTTAGTCATTGATTTAAAACTAACTAAATAATGTATTTATGTCTTTTCTGAACAAGCCGCTATTTAAGAATGTAGATAGCTTTTCCTTGGGGTTATTCCGTTTCGTTTTCGGAGCGTTTATGCTGATAGAGATGATTTTTTATTTGAAATCAGGATTCTTTAAGGATTCAGTAATGGTTCCCTATTATAATTTTCCTTATGATTATTTAGAGTTTATTTCGCCTATGGGTGACTCAGCGATGGGTTTTGTTCACTTTTTGATGGGCTTATCAGCCATATTGATCATGATTGGATATTATTCAAGGTGGGCATCCTTATTGTTTTTTATATGCTTTACTTATTTTCTCCTTTGCTGCAGAGGGTTATTCAACAATCACTTTTATTTATTTTCTCTTTTAAGTTTGCTATTTGTTTTTTTAGATGCTGATAGAAGTTTTTCTATAAGGCCTAAGAATAAAGCCAAAGAGAAGGTGATTCCCATGTGGCAGTTGAATATTCTTAGGTTTCAAGTCGTGGTTGTTTATTTTTTTGGAGGAGTAGCCAAACTCACCCATGACTGGCTAGTATTAAAAGAGCCGATGAGAGAAACGTTAAAGTCATTCAGTCCGAATGGATTTGTATCGAGTGAATTGATGGTGTCTTTATTTAATTACGGAGGATTAGCATTTGACCTCTCTATTGGGTTTTTATTGCTGTTCAGACGAACGAGAACTTTAGCTATCATAGGAGTAATTCTTTTCAATTTGACGAATGCTATCGTGTTTGATGATATAGCTATTTTTCCATTTGTAATGCTGGGAACGGTGTTGCTTTTTTTAGATCCTGAAGGCCAGGCGATACTGAAAATCAAATCATTCTTTGTAAACAATAGAGGGACGTCTATAAAACGTACTGCAGGGGAATACCATCAAATTTCTAAACCTGTTATTGTAGGTGTTGGAATTTATGTTCTTTTTCAAGTTTTATTTCCTTTAAGACATCATTTAATTACGGATAATGTGGTATGGACAGGCATAGCTAGAAAATTTTCATGGCATATGAAGGTTCAGCAGAGATCAGAAAAAGAGATATCTTTTTTAGTGAAAGATAAATCTAGTGGAGAGGAAATTAAGGTGGATTACACGTTCATAAATCAGAGAATCAATAACCTTCAGATACTACAGATGTCTCAATCCCCTGTAATGGCATGGCAGTTTGCTAATTGGCTGGAGAAAAGATTAAATATGGAGTTGAGGGCTCAGAAAAACAAGTCTTTCAAAGATTTAGAGATATACTGTACCATAAAGACTTCTTTTAATGGAAGGCCTGCACAGTACATCATTGATCCTTCTATTGACCTCACTAAAGCACCTTATTCTCCTTTCGGGGCCAACAATTGGATTATGCCCTTAAAAGAATATTCTAATGAGTGAATTATTAGAAAAAATAGCGCTTTCATTGGTGAAGGGAATTGGACCCAAAACTACGAGGAGTTTGGTTTCTGCATTAGGAGGAGTGAGCCAAGTTTTTAGCGCCTCTGATGAGCAGTTATTGTCTATTCCTAAGATTAGTAAATCGATAGTAGAGTCTTTAAGAGATTCGTATGTTTTTGATAGAGCGGCTCAGGAAATAAGCTTTATGGAAAGGAATAATGTGACACCACTTTTTTATTTAGACTCTGATTATCCGAA
>MDTF01017188.1_pt1 | contig 11795 bp, 13 predicted proteins | sample 811191 | NCBI WGS metagenome assembly MDTF01 (sample SAMN05326649, study PRJNA326480) | marine metagenome | isolation source: seawater | place: Southern Ocean | collected 2011
AGATGAGGAGACTGAGACTCGGCTCAAAGCATCTGCGCTCATCGATGCGATTAGGGGTGGCCCGGGGCAGGAAAGACCTAGCGATACCCCCCATTACAGTGACGTAGGTGCAGGTCTGCGAGGTGTAATGGTGGATCATCAAGATTCGTTTGTGCATAACTTGGGGGCCTACTTTCGTCAGTGCGCAGTAGAACTGATCACCTTGCGTCCGGAAGCGGCTCGTGAATATTTGAAAAAGAATGAAGTAGACTTTGTAATCCTTTCGCCAGGACCATCAGAGCCTGCTCGTTTTAATATGAGCTCTACAATTGACTTACTGGTGGAAAAAAAGCTGCCTGTCTTTGGTGTGTGTTTAGGCTTGCAGGGTATTGTCGAATACTTCGGTGGCAGGTTGGAGAAGCTTGTCTACCCTATGCATGGTAAGCCTTCATTGGTAAGCCATTCAGATTCCAGTTTGTTCAAAGGTTTGGAGTCCCCATTTACTGCAGGTCGTTACCATTCGTTAGTGGCAGCTTCAATGCCCGATTGCCTGGAGGTAACAGCACAAACAGAGGATGGGAAAGTAATGGCGGTGGAGCACACTGAGTTACCAATTAAGGCGGTGCAATTTCATCCGGAGTCGATAATGACTTTAGGCGATCAAGCTGGTTACAAGCTTATAGAGAATGTGGTTTTAAGTTTTAAGCTTGGAGCTGAAAGCCGCCAAGCTGTTTCTCGTCGCCAGCGAGCAGTGAGTTAACAATTTATGGAAGAGTGTTTTCAAACCAGATAGCGAGACGCAAGCCAGCTAAGCCAATTCTTTGTAGCGAAATCCTCTTCATCTCTTCGTTGTAGCCATCTGGTAATTCGGTAGAGGGCATTTCGTCATCACCGTTAGCGTCCGCTTTCTCGGCTGCCTCTAGCATAGCTGCCGTGTAGACTGAGGTTTGGAGATGCTGGCGGCTTTCGCTCATCCATTGAGTCCAATCTGATTCAACTCCCTTGATTTTGGGTTGGTTGAAACCAGAGACCTGCTCAATAGCTAAAGGTAAATTCCCTGCGATGCCGGCCTTCTCTAAAGCTTGGTCCCAGCGAGCATGAAGGTTCAGTTCGCCGGTTGGAATACGATTACCGCCTAAGTCGCCACGTTTGAAAGTATCGGCGGAGTATAGTGAGCCTGTATGCAGTGGCTGGTGTATGTCCCCCATCAAATGCAAGACCCAACATAGTGCCACAGCGCGCTGTTCAAGAGATAAGCTTGTGTTAGCGACTACCCAGGTGTTGTAGTCGATTGCAGTAACCAAATTGCTAACAGCCTCTTCGCTGCGAATGCTATCCCCAGCAGCTCCCTCGATACTGGGGAAAGGCTCTATGCCTATGTAATGATTACCTTGAAGCTGAGCTGCGCCCCTTATCCATTCACCTTGTTCGTAGTGCCAGGACCCGCGATTATATTTTGCGCGCTCTGTATCAGGTAAACCTCTGGCTATGTCCGGCCAGTAAGCGGCCTGGCCCAGCAGCCATTGCTGTTTACTTTTGCTATCTGAATTGGCAATTGATGCAGGCATTGCATTGAGGAAATCTTGTTCAAAACGGGGATGCTCCTCAAGCAAGCTAATAAGGCGCTCGGCGGTATTTTCCTCGACAAAACTTAACGCCACAGCGGCTGTGAGTCTGTGCCCGACACTGCTCCAAGCAAACACTGTTTGGCTGAATAAGAGAGTAATGATTAGAGAGAATGAGCAGAGTCGTTTCATGGAGGCATTGTTCATAGTGGGAGGGGTAATGTTAGAGGTGAATTGGGCCGAAAGTTTATCACGAATTTATTGGGTGTATGCCGTAGCGTATGTCGTAGCGCATGCCGTAGCTTATGCCGAGGGCTGGGCGTAGCTTAATGTCCTAGGCTTAAACCTCCAACCACTCAGAGCGAACATCGTTGGCGGTCATCAAGCTGGTTGGAGTGCCTTCATAGACAATGCTGCCGTGGCCCATAACATAGACTCGATGTGAAATACGCAGCGCTATCGATAGCTTCTGCTCAATCAGCAGTATGGCAACGCCTCTTTTGGCAATCTCCTCCAATAAATTTCCCACCTGCTCGACGACTTTCGGCGCTAGGCCTTCGGTAGGCTCGTCGATCATGATCATGTCAGGATCGCCCATTAGTGTGCGACACATGCAGAGCATTTGCTGTTCCCCTCCAGATAAAACGCCGCCATGAACATCTGCTCTGGCCGCGAGATTGGGAAACATTTTGAACATTTCCTCAATGGTCCAGCGACCGCTTTGAGTCGTGCCTTTCATTCCTAGCAATAAGTTTTGTCTAACCGTTAGACTAGGAAATATGTCTCGATTCTCGGGAACATAGCCCAAGCCTAGCTTGGCTATTTCGAAACTACGCAGGCCTGCAATTTCACTTCCTTTAAATTTAATGGAGCCGATAGGTGCAACTTCACCCATTATTGTTTTGGCTGTAGTAGAGCGACCCACGCCGTTCCGACCTAAGAGGCTAACTATCTCGCCTTCTTTAACATTGAAGGTTACGCCACGTAAAATATGGCTTTTGCCGTAGAAGGCATTCAGATCATTGACTTCAAGCACTGCTCGCAACCTCCCCTAAATAGGCTTCTTGGACCTGTGGGTTGGCACGAATTTTTTCAGGCACATCTGTTGCAATTATCTTCCCATAGACAAGTACTGAGATTCGATCAGCGATGTCGAACACAATGTTCATATCGTGCTCCACCATAATGAGTGTTTTGCCGCTTGTGACTTTGCGGATTAGTTCAACCGCGTTTTCTGCCTCGCTAATACTCATGCCTGCCACTGGCTCGTCCAGCATAATAAGGTCGGCACCGCTAGCGATGGCAATTCCCAGTTCCAGTGCGCGCTGGGCTGCATAAGCGAGCTCTCCAGCGGGATATTGAGCTTGATCACTTAGTCCAATTTCCTCTAGGACGTGCATTGCAGCATCATTTAATTCGCTTTGGCGGCCCAACAGGTGCCAGAAGGAATAACGAAATCCTTTTGACCACAGCAGGGCGCAGCGAACATTTTCAAACACAGACATGCGATGAAAAATATTAGTGACCTGAAAGCTGCGAGCTAGCCCCAGCCGACTTATTTCAAAAGGGGGTCGGTTTTGGATTTCTTGATTTTTGAATACTATGCTTCCGCCGGTGACGTTGTGTAATCCACTTATCAAATGAAAAAGTGTCGATTTCCCTGCGCCGTTGGGGCCAATAATGGCATGTTTTTCACCGTCTTCAATCGCGAGATCAATACCGCGAATGATTTCGGTTTCGCCAAAGCTTTTGCTTATATTGTTGAGAGTGAGGATGCTCATGATTTGGAATCCTTGCTATCAGGAACCGCATTGGCACTTTCCCACGCCTCTTTGAGTTGGGGTAATGCCGCTCTCACACCAGCGTAGGCGGCAAGGGAAAAGCCGGCGACAATTGCCCAAGTGATAAAGGACTCTGGGTCTAATTCAAAGCCTAAATAATGAAATGCCTCACCTTCATGATCGCTCATTTCGACCATGGCAATTATGCCGGCTAAAAGAACTAGGGATGGCAAACCGATCAATAGATAGGGAATGGCCAAGCTTCTTAATCGGTTATTTATCCATGCGACCTGATGCATCATAATAAAACCCGCGAATCCGCGGGGCAGATAAATAACAGTGAGAAGAAACATGATGCCTAGATAGAGCATCCACAGCTCAGTGTAGTTACTTAGCAGGGAGTTCATCAGGGTTAAAACTACGGCGCCGATGATCGGGCCGATAAAGTATCCAAGCCCGCCAATATAAGCCATCAATAAGACACGCCCTGAGGTTGCGGCGTTAAGATTTTCCTCGGTGATGAATTCATAGTTAAGGGCAAACAATCCTCCGGCGATTCCTGCAAACAAGCCTGACGCGCAGAATGAGATAAATCGAATCCGGCGCGAGCTGTAACCGATAAATTCAGCTCGTTCTGGATTGTCTCTAACGGCATTTGCCATTCGACCCGCCGGCGTCTGGGTAAACAGATACATAAACAGCGTGGCTATAAATACCCATATTGCAGCGACGTAATAGATTTGATCGTTTTGGGCAAAGTCCACGCCGAAGAAGGTCGGGCCATAGGTGCGGTCGCCGCTTATGCCGGCTTCGCCACCAAAAAAGTCAGAGAAGATTAGCGAGGAGGCGGCGATAAGCTCACCTATACCAAGGGAAATCATAGCGAATACGGTGCCGGCCTTACGGGTAGAGAAACTACCGATAAAGATGGCGGCAAGCAGGCCTATTACGCCACCAATCACTGGTATAAAGATAATGGAAAAATAGACTGTCTCAAATTCAATCAGGATCAGGGTATGAACTGCGAGAAAGCCGCCTAGACCGAAATATACGGCGTGACCAAAGGATAGCATCCCACCTTGGCCTAGCAGCATGTTGTAGCTGAGTGCAAAGACGATGCCTATGGCCATCTGGTTAAAAATAGAGATAGCTAAGATTGAATCAAATATTAGCGGTAGACCTAGCAGGGCTGCCAAATAGGCAATCCAAATAGGGCTTTTTTTGGCAATGGTTTTAAGTATTTCCATCATTCTTCTCGCTTACCCAAAAGGCCTGCTGGTCGAAAAATGAGGACCAACACTAGCAGCAGATAGGGCAGGATTGGCGCTATTTGGGGGAGTGACAAGGTCCAAAGATCATTAAGTGGGTGATTGCGATCGAAGGAGATACCGAGTAGTTCTAGCAGTTCTGGCATGCCAACGTCAGAGGCAATAGCGTAGGACTGTAACAGGCCAACAAGAAGAGAGGCGATTAGGGCGCCTGGCAGAGAGCCAAGTCCGCCGATGACGACGATAACGAAAACAATACTGCCGAGCACCAATGCCATGCCTGGAAATGTTGTCAGCACAGGTCCTGCAATAACGCCAGCAAGGCCGGCTAATGCGGTACCTACGCCAAAAACGCCCATGAAAATCAGTGGAACATTGTGGCCTAGATTAGCCACTGTATTGGGATGAGTAATCGCGGCTTGAATGATAATTCCTACACGGCTTCGTGTTAGCACGTAATAAAGGCCGATAAATATGAGCACTGAAATGCCAATCATAAAGCCACGATAGGCTGGAAATTCTTGACCAAACATAGTGAACAAAGGGAAGTCTAGAATTTCAGGTGAGCGGTAATTTTTAGTGTCCGCTCCCCAAAAGAACTGCACCGCTTCATCGATTAAAAATGCTAAGCCGAAGGTGAACACCAGCTCGGCGACATGGCCTGATTGGTGAACTCGGCGCAGACCATAGCGTTCGACCATCGCGCCAAGTACGCCAACTAATAAAGGCGCCAAGATTAGTCCAGCCCAAAACCCTGTTTTGAGGCTTATAGAGTAGGCAAAATAGGCGCCAAGCATATAGAAGCTGGCGTGGGCAAAGTTTAAAACTCCCATCATGCTGAATATGAGAGTTAAGCCGCTGGCGAGCATGAAAAGCAACAGGCCAGTTACCAGCCCATTGAGTGTGGCAAATACGAAGACTTCTAGCATGGATTTATTACTTCAGCTCTTTTAATCAATGTTATTTCTTAGGCCAGCGTAATGCTAGTTAGCGTCTGGGTCTACGCATTTTGCAGCTGGACTCGATTATGGTGTCTTCGGCAGGAACTCTGTATTCGCTGTAGAGGCCATAGCCTGAATTGTCGGCATCAAACTCGATGTTTTCGTCGGTGTGAACAGATACGTGGATTTCTTGAAACAGCTGATGGTCGTCACCGCGCATCCAAATTTCATCGCCGTTCAATGTCGTAAAGCGCATGTCTTCAAGGGCGGTAGCGACGTCATAAGGATCGGTGCTTTGGGTTTCTTCCATCGCCCGGACAACCATCATTAATGCATTGTGAATGCGAGCCTGAGTCAGATCATAGGTTGGGTTGGCAGCCTTAAAGGCGCGAACGTAATCTTTTCTTTTCTCTGTTGGGTAGGGGTTTGCGGACTCATTGTGAACCAAGCGGATTTTGTTCTTACCGTCGGCGCCTAAGGTTGCAGTGATGCCATCGTATGCGGCATAGAACGTGTAAATTGGCACATCAAGACCAGCATCGATAATCGATCTGGCAAGTGAAACCATGTCGGCGCCAAAGTTTCCAGTGATTACAGCGTCGGCCCCAGAGGATACAATTTTTGTAACGTAAGGGGTGAAGTCTTTGACTTGACCGATTGGGTGAAACTCATTTCCAGCAATCTCGATATCAGGGCGTTTTTCGTTAAGCATTCTTATGGAGGTGTCAGATACTACCTGACCAAAAGAATAATCCTGCCCAATGACGTAGACGCTTTTAATCTCTTCATTCATTGCAATAAAGTCTGTCAGTACGTCCAATTTCATAACCGCATGAGAGTCGAATCTAAAGTGCCAGAAGCTGCATTGATCTTCTGTGAGAATCGGGTCTACTGCTGAATAGTTTATCTGCAGTACCTCTTGGTCAGCATTGCGGCGGTTGTGCTTAGAAATAGTGCTGTTAAGTGTGTTGGCGACAGCTGAACTGTTGCCCTGGAACACAATTTGAATTTCTTCGCCTACCATCCGGCGGAATTGAATTTGGGTTTCGGTAGGGCTTTGTTTGTTGTCAAAGGGCACGATTTCTATCATGCGGCCACCGAGTATGCCGCCTTTCTCATTAAAAAGGTGATCTGCCGCAAACTGAAGTTGTTTTAATCCGGTGTTGCCGATTGAGGCAAAAGTGCCTGTTAGTGGGTCCATAAAGGCGATTCGCACTGGCTCTTGAGCATTGCCGGTTGCGGTGAAAAAGGAACTTAAAACGAGAAGTATCGAGAGACTAAAAAACTTGGTTTTAGTGCGTAAATCCAAGAGTAACATCATCATATTTATCATTTTTTATTGTGCTCATCGACCATAAATGTGAGTCGCTCGACATTAACCTAGACAGCAAGGCGAAGCAAGAATTCCCTCGTGTAACGTTACGAATAGCCTTTGCGCACGTAGATTGATTTCCCACAAGAGGAGATAATGGCCAGGGTTAATTAAACCTGCAAGGTTGGGTTATGCGGCAGGGCTCGACGATTTTCGATCAATAATGCAAAGGGTTTAAAGGGCATAGCAGTATGAGTAGCAAATTACTGGAATCTGAGTTGGAATTTTCTGCTATTCGAGCGAGTGGTCCTGGCGGCCAACATGTTAATAAAGTCTCCAGCGCGGTGCAGTTGAAATTTGATGTTGTCAGCTCTAGCTTGCCATCGGCTGTTAAAGCGCGTCTTATGTCCTTGTCTGATCGGCGCATCACCAAGGAGGGTCTAATTGTTATTAAGGCCCAGCGATTTCGTAGTCAGGATAAAAATAAGCAAGATGCGGTGGAGAGACTGGAGCTACTGATAGGTAAAGCAGTGGCAGTACCGAAAAAACGATTGGCGACAAGACCGACTCGGTCAGCTAAGGAGCGGCGGCTAAAAAACAAACTGCATCTAAGTAAGAAAAAGCTATTTCGTGGGGTATCTGATTTTGACTAAGCTCGCAAACCGCCTCACTACCCTAAAAAGCTTTGGGCTATGGTTTTGTGTGCTCGCTAAGGTTACGTTGCTGCTGTCAAGCTCATCCGCAAATTCTCAATCTGCTCCGGTTGCCGTAGAATCAGCGCAGCATTCATTTAACTATATCATCAGCACACTAAATACATTTCACTCGACAGGACGTCTGGTCAATAACCCGGGTATTGATGGTGCCGATTTAGAGGCGTTTATTGATGTTTTGGATGCTTATAGGGAGGAGTTTTCTTTCGGTTTTAATTTAGACAGTGCCATGTGTCAGTTTTATCTTAATCCGGAAAACGGGCGAATGACATTAGAAGAAAAGACCGACATAGCTTTTAGTTTCTTGGCAAACTTGAAGAGTAGGTTAGAGCGGTATGCAGGTGTGGATAGAGACTTTCAACAAACTCTTAAGAATGAATTTGGGAGTCTGATTCTGAGCCAAATACAGCGGCAGAGTGTGACAGCGGTTAGTAATCAGCAGCTGCCTGCGTCAAGTTTCGGCGAGGCAGCTGTGATCGGTTTTGTCGACTCAGCCTGCTCTTAAGGGATTGGCTTAAGAGTGATATTTAACAGGCGAATCGAGAAGCTTAATAAACTTCAAACAGGCCCGCAGCACCCATGCCGCCGCCTATACACATTGTGCAAACAACATATTTAGCACCGCGTCGCTTACCTTCTATTAACGCATGTCCAACCATGCGCGCACCGCTCATGCCGTAAGGGTGCCCAATTGAGATTGCACCACCGTTAACGTTGAGCAACTCATTGGGTATACCAAGAGTGTCTCTGCAGTAAATTACCTGTACAGCGAAAGCCTCATTGAGTTCCCATAGGCCAATGTCATCCATGGTCAAACCATTGCGTTCAAGCAACTTAGGCACCGCGAAGACAGGACCGATACCCATTTCGTCAGGTTCTGTGCCAGCGACCGCTAAACCACGATAGGCACCGAGAGGCTCTAAGCCTTTTTGTTCAGCAAGCTTGCTGTCCATAATTACTGACGCGGATGCGCCGTCAGACAGTTGGCTGGCATTACCAGCGGTGATCAATCCACCTTCAAAAACTGGCTTTAAGCCAACTAGGCCTTCAAGAGTCGTTGTAGGGCGATTACCTTCGTCTTTATCCAAGGTGACTTCATGGATACTTTGCTGCTTGGTTGCTTTGTCCATGAATAACATCTTTGATGTCATTGGAACGATTTCGTCAGCGAATTTTCCAGCGGCCTGAGCGGCAGCTGTACGCTGTTGGCTTTGCAATGCATATTCATCCATCGCATCACGAGAGATGCCATAGCGCTTTGCTACGATTTCTGCTGTGTCCAACATAGACATGTAGGCATGCTCAGATTTAGCTAAAACGTTCGGGTCGGTGCCACGGTAGCCGTTGCGATGCTCGTTTTGAACCAAGCTAATTGATTCAAGACCGGCGCCAATAACGATAGGCATGTTGTCACAGATAACTTGCTTGGCAGCGGTAGCTATTGCAATCATGCCCGAGGCACATTGACGGTCCATGCTCATGCCAGAGACAGAGCTTGGCAAACCAGCGGCAACGCCAGCGGTGCGACCAATGTTGAATCCTGACGAGCCTTGCTGCATGGCGCAACCCATTACCACGTCATCGACCTCGGCTGGATCTAGGCCAGCTCGTTCAACTGCTGCCGCAATCGCGTGTCCGCCTAGTGTGGGGGCGTCAGTGTCATTGAATGCGCCACGGTAGGCTTTGCCTATTGGGGTTCTCGCGGTTGATACGATTACTGCTTCTTTTGTCATGCTTATCTCCAAATGACTATCTTTTATGTGCTATGTTGTTGAAAAGGTTTATTATAAATTAAATTTATTGGTGCTATAGCTTTGCTTTAGGTGCCTGAAAATCATAAACCAAGGCTATGATCGATTCAATAGCTTGCCCAGCGAGCTGGGTCATTTCAGTGTCAGTCCTGTCCTGAATTGGGTGAGGTACAAACACTCTCTTAGGATGAATTCCCAGTGAATTACCCTGTGCCTCAGCGGCCTGAACAAACTCGGTTGAGGCCACAAAACCTGATGGAATGCCTCTGCTTTCTAAGTCCATGATGTCATGCAAACTGCACGAGGTACATGAGCCTCAGTCGGCCAGTCCTTCAATCACCGCATCGCATTCAATGCTGATACGTTGGGTCAGTTCTTTTGGTGCGACTCGAGCAAAGGTCGGCTTTGAATAGCGCTTAATTGTTGCTCCAAGTTCCGTCAGCTGTCTTTCAACCTCATCTAAAAACTCTTTGCCGCGAGGCTTAGATATGTCGAGCAAGCCAACGGTTGCGCCGGAAAGTGATAGCAGCCTAGGCAATAGTTGCCTCTCAACTGGTTTCAGCTCCGCTGTTGGGTCTAAAAGAGTCATATCACTCATTTTCATCTCCGCTTGTTGAAAATCGTTTTGATACCAGTTGGCTGCCGCGTTCACCCGATGCCACCCAGCCGCCAATAATAGCCGAAAACATCCCGGCAGTTCCCCCTGTACTTACAATGTGCAGGCCATCGTCTCTAAACTTATTGAGTAACTTATCTTTGAATTTTTCTGGCATGCCTTCGGCCATGTCGCTGGCGCCGCGAACTATCTCATGGCCCGATGTCATCAGCTCATCGAACAACGCCGCTTTTAAGTCAGCCTTGCTCCAGCCGCTGTCTTTTAATAGGCGCCGGTGTTCTGGGCAGACTATAAGAATGGCATCTGCGATTCCGAATAATTTCACGTGAGCGACACCACGAAGGCTTGCGGCCATGCTTTTAGCCAGTGACTCAGCGGTTCTAGATTGCTGGTCTAATATAGGTGTCAGGCCATCACCGGCAAATAGGCTAACCACAGATTGATCTCTGTCGAACCCTCGATCCATTGCCAATGTGGGCCAGTCCGCATCTGATTCATCCTCTGCAAAGCAGTAGGTATATTTGCCGGGATTTCCCATTGTTGCACGATCGATACCGCCGGGAACACCCCCACCCACGTTGCGTATTAACAGCTGCAGCGAACGGCCAATTGTTGCATTAGCGCGGTTGCCTTGGCCGAGCGCATTGACGCCTGAATTCATGCCAATTTGACGGGACGCTGGGCCGTTGATAATCACCACTGGAGACGAGAAATAAGTGGTGCAAAGCAGGCCGTGCATGCAGAATTTATCTAACAATGCAGCCTCTGCTGCAGCTATTATGGCTGGAAAATATTCAGGCTTAGCCCCGGCCATCACGGCATTGATAGCAATTTTTTCAATAGAACAAGGTCGATAATCCGGCGGCACATTGCCAATGATTTCGCTTGGACTGCGATCGCTGCCGGACAACATGCGGATGACTCGGATTGGGGTTGGAGGTACAACCGGCAAACCATCAGTCCAGCCGCGCTCATAGCAGGCTTCCATGACGTCTTCGGATTCGGCAAGTTCAACTTGGCGTGCCTGTAAAATACCGCTGTCGAAACGCAGGGCAAGGACTTCATCCATTCCCGGGTCTTGGGTCTTGGACCCGCAGCCGGGCTTAAAATCCACTAAGCCCTCGCCTAAGGCAGAAAGGCCTGTAAATTCGCGCCATTGCTGCTTGTCCCAGCCATAGATTCGAGCCTCTGAATCAGCCGTTAGATTAATAAGGGTAGGGACGAACTCGATGTTATTTTTGTAGGAAAACTCCAAAGAACGATCATCGATTGGGTTGGCTACCGCTGCTGGGAAGCTGGGGTCATCTTGTACATAGACCGTTAGCGCTCCAGCCATTGCTTTCACCAATTCTGCAATAACAGGTTCAATTAGGGCGCAGGTGGGGCAGTCTTTTTTGAGGACTAGGGCATATGAGGGTTCGACAGATTGATTCAAGGAATTGCCTTAATAAATAAACCCGAGGGTAGAAATGCCGACGAGTACGTTAATGATCATGAATATAGACGAGGTTCGAGACATCACTTTCCAAAGCAGGGGGCCGCGGTAGGCGGCGCGTATACCGATAATCAAAACAACTGTGTAGCCAAGCATCAAGGCGACCATCACGAAGTAGCTTATCCACCGCTGGGCATCCACTGCTTTGCTCCCGAGTACGAAGAATAGCCCAGAGCCTGCAAAGTAAAAAGCCCAGTAAGTAACCGCTAAGCCATAGTCACCAGCAAGTAGCTTGGCTAGGAAAGACCGGCTATTTTGTGTGGATAAGGAGCCTTTGTCTTGAACATTGTCTTGAACATTGTCTTGAACATTTTCGGAAGCACTGCCGGAAACCTTTCCAGAAACATTGTCAGTAGCTTGATTAATTTGGGTTA
>MDTF01006264.1_pt1 | contig 11790 bp, 11 predicted proteins | sample 811191 | NCBI WGS metagenome assembly MDTF01 (sample SAMN05326649, study PRJNA326480) | marine metagenome | isolation source: seawater | place: Southern Ocean | collected 2011
ATAAAATCATCTTTTTCGTTGCTTTTTTTATTTAAATCCACTTTTACTGTTAATTATTATGATGGTACCCGAAGCCGGACTTGAACCGGCACAGCATTTCTGCCGAGGGATTTTAAGTCCCTTGTGTCTACCAATTCCACCATTCGGGCATTATCTCATTATACATTTAATGTTAAGTATTTGTTTATAAATTTAATGAATTAGATTGATATTTTATTTGAAATATACCATTTCACAAAAATATCAATGCCATCTTCTATGCTTGTTGAGGGAGAGAAATTAAAATCATCCTGAAGCTCTTTAATGTCTGCAAATGTTATTGGCACATCCCCTGGTTGCATTGGAAGATATTCTGCGATGGCTTTTTTGCCAGAAGACTTTTCAATAGCTGCTATAAATCTCTTTAAAGTAACAGGCTTATTATTTCCAATGTTGTATACCTTAAAAATAGCATCTGATTTTGTTATTTTTGATGTCTTCTGCTTAGGCTTGTTATTCACTATAATAGTTATAGCCTTAACAATATCATCTATATAAGTAAAATCACGTTTCATTTTTCCGTGATTGTATAACTCTATGGGCCTTCCTTTTATAATGGATTCTGTGAATTTAAAATAAGCCATATCTGGTCTTCCATGAGTTCCATAAACTGTAAAAAACCTCAAGCCAGTAGTGGGTATATCAAATAAGTGACTGTAAGAATGTGCTAAAAGTTCATTTGATTTTTTTGTTGCAGCATATAGACTTATCGGATAATCAGTGTCATCTTTAGTTGAAAATGGTTGTTTTTTATTCATTCCGTAAACTGAACTTGATGATGCAAAGATATGATGTTTTACTTTAGATTTTCTACAACCTTCTAATATGTTAACAAAACCAACTAAATTTGAGTCCACATAAGCAAATGGGTCTTCAATCGAGTACCTTACACCCGCTTGAGCAGCAAGGTTTATAACAATATCGATTGGATTGGAATCGAAAAGATGAAGTACCTTTTTTTTGTTTGCTATATTAATTTTATAAAAAGAGAAATTATCTTCATAGCCATTGTTTTTTATAAAAGTTGACAGATCATCAATACGAAGTTTTTTGTGTTTAGATTTATAATAATTATTTAGATTGTCAACACCAATTACTTTGAAGTTATTTTTTAAAAGTTGTTGGACTAAATGAAAGCCGATAAAACCTGCAGATCCCGTAACTAGTATTGTTTTCATATTTTTGTTTGATTATTGTAAGTAATATTCTATCAAATTATATTAAGAAAAATGTATAATCTGCATACATAAATTAAAGATATAAAACATGTCAGACTTAGTTTCAATAATAATAAGAGGTAAAAACGAAGAAGATTGGTTAGGACTTTGCCTTAAAAGCATTAACCATCAGTCCTATGAAAATTTTGAAGTTATCTATGTTGATAATAATAGTTCAGATGCGTCTGTAAAAATTGCTAAAGAACATAAAGTAACGAAGATAAAAAAAATTAAGAAATTTCTACCTGGAAATGCAATCAATATTGGCATTCAAGAAAGTATAGGCAAATATATAGTAATATTGTCTGCACATTGCATTCCATGCAATAAAGATTGGCTTTCAAGGCTTGTAAAATCTATAAAAAACAAGGATATTGCTGGTGTCTATGGCAGACAACTTCCCTTAGAGTGCTCAAGCTCAGATGATGCAAGAGATTTATTGATAACATTTGGTAATGAAGATCGGATGCAGAAAAAAGATCCCTTTTTTCATAATGCTAACTCTATTATTAAAAGGAGTGTTTGGAATAAAGTAAATTTTGATGACAAAATTACCAACATTGAAGATAGGGACTGGGCAAAAAAGGTTATTAATCTAGGTTATAAAATTAAATATGATTCAATGGCTAGTGTTTATCATTTTCATGGATTGCATCAGCATAATAATTATGAATCTTTTAGAGCATCAGCTGTCAATAATTTAATACAAAAAATTAATGATGATGATAAAAATAGTTTACCTCTATGGCTAAGTTTAGAAGAAAGATCATGCCCATTAGTTTTTTACGGTGATGATATTGAGAACATCGAAAGTAATATTCAAAAATATTTTAAGGCTAACAAAGATATTACAAATACTTCATTTTTTTATTACGGATCAGTTAATCCAAATATCAAAAACATTACCTTTTTAAAAAGAAGAGTATCTAAGACTCAGCCTTTTTATGAATTCACACAAGATATTTTGAAATTAATAAATTCTTCAATTGGTTATGGGCCGGAAGCTATTGCTTTTGCTGATCTTGGTTATGAATGTTTCATAAAAAATGCCTTTATGCTGAATAAAGAAAAAATATTTAAAGATAATATTCATTTTTCTACATTTGCCTATTTAGACAAAGGTGATATATGGACCAGTGTTGATAGAAAAATTACGCCATTAAAAAATATGTTTGATCGAAATACTGAGTTCTTGAGATTGACAATTGGCCAAAGTGCTATTTTAAGATGTTCAACAATAAGGATAGATCAATCTAATGCAACGGATGGATTTACCCACATCTTCAAGAACATGAAATACCTGATCAGATAACTTAATTGATCTTGCTAATATGATCCGCAAGAAGGTTAACAGCATGTGAGTAGGCGATCTCCTGAGCGTCAATTGTCATTCCTCCAATATGAGGTGTAAGAATAACTTGTGAATTTTTTTTTGAATATTTATAAAGTTTACTTTTTTCAAACCCAAATATCTCTCCTGATAAAACATCTGAAGCAATACTTGCCTTGGGGTTATTATCAAGAAAATCTATTAAATCATCTTCATTTACCAATTCGCCCCTAGATGTGTTGATAATTAAAACTGAAGGTTTCAATTGATTGAAGAAACTTTTGTTAAAAAAATTTTTAGTTTCATCATTAACATGCATATGTATTGATATGACATCCATATCACTTAAGGCGTTATTATTAATATTCATTATGTTAATAAATTTATTTGGAATAACCTTATAAGGATCATATATGGATACTTTGGAGCCAAATACTTCGCAGTATTTAGCAAACATTGTACCCAATCTGCCATACCCAAATATACAAATATTTAATTTATCCATTTGTCTACCAACAAATAATTCATAATTCCATACGCCCTCTTGAACAGATTTAGTAGCTGGGATTAATTTTCTTAAACTTGCCATCATTATAGTAAAAGCTAGTTCAGCTGTTGAAGAAATAGTATTAATTACTTCATATTCTTTAGTTAGAGATATTAGTTTGATTTCTTTTTTATTAAGGAATATCTTGTCAACATGGACAGTTCCAGTTGAGGCAGTGCAGATACAAATAAGATTACTCCAATCTGAAAATAGATCTTCTCCTATAAAAATTTTTGATTTATTAGGATTTGTAAAAATGATATTGAAGTCATTTCTCATTTTTTTTATATCATCAATCGTTGGGTCTGGACAAATAGTTAACTCTCCAAGAGAGGTTAGTAATGCCTTAATACCAGGTATATGTTCAATTGGAGTGATGCATAATATTTTCATAAGAATTAATTTACTTTTTTCCAATAATTAAATCAGCAAGCATAAAATCATAAAGTGTGTCTATATTTACTGCACGTTCATCAGGAAGTATGTAGGGTCTGCTATCTTCACCACCATACCTCATTCCCTTATCCATTAGAAAATCTCTTCTCATGCAATAGATTGATCCACTTCTTATATATGCAAAAGGTCTGAGATCTTGTCTCCTGGCTTCATTTGGCTCATCCACACAAAAATTAATAATTCTGTCATTTTCAATTTTTTTTATTCGGGCTGGATGATGATCATCTAACTTGTGAACTGCAATGACACTCTCAGAACCTGTTTCAGAGGCTTTCTCAATTATTGAGTCTATATCAAAGCTATTTTTTAAAGGATTTGTGCACATTAATTCAACTATAAAGTCATATTTAATTGCATTATGATTTTCCATAAAATTTACAGCATGAATTAAGGCTGAAGAGGATGAGGATTGGTCTTCAGATAGATTGGATGGTCTTAAAAAGGGAACATCAGCTTTATATTTCTCAGCAACATTTTTTATTTCTAAATCGTCTGTTGAAACAATAAAATCATCTATGTATTTAGATTTTAGAGCCTCTTGGATAGTATAAGCAATGAGGGGTTTGCCACATATTTCTTTAATATTTTTTCTTGGTACCGACTTTGACCCGCCCCTTGCGAGAGTAATCGCTAGAATTTTTTTACTATTTATCATCTTAATTCCTAATAGTTATTTATAAAATTATTATGGAGGCTGAAGCCGGAATCGAACCGGCGTAAACGGCTTTGCAGGCCGCTGCATGACCACTCTGCCATCCAGCCTTTTACTTGAGATAATAATTCTCTGAGATTAATTCGCGTAAGTATAGTCTATGAGGAGCTAAAAAAAAAATTCTTTGCCACTAGATCAATGCTCTATAATTTTTTATATTTACACTTAAATAAATAAGCTAGAATGAACATATATCTAACCTATGTAAATAAAAAATTTATTTTATGTATCAGCCCCTATTATCTATTGCAGCCCTAACGCTTGATGAGGCTAAAAAATATTTTACCTCTAGCTTGCAATTTTAGATCGACAATATACTTTACCTCATCAAACATTATATTAAGAATGCAGATTTCTGAAAGAATTATATGGATTTTCTCACAATCATATGTTCCTCAGATGAATTCTTTTATTGACCGAAAATCAAGAATTTTGTTTTTCAGTCCAATTATTTTTATATTTGGAATTTTTCGAATTGTACAATTTTATCTGATGCAAAAATCTACAATAAAGAGTGTCCCAGATCATATAGTTGTTAGGACTGCAGCCCCCCATATGCATAAAAATTATTTCAGAATATTCAATAAAGATATTAACACTGACAAATTTATGTATATTGATTGTTTTGATAAAAATCAATTTACGAAAATAAAAAAAGTAAGTTTTTCGCGCCTCTTAAAAGAGTTTTACTTAACTTATAATGAATTAATACCAATGATCTCAAGGTTAACAAAAGAAGAAGGCAAGCAGTTAATTGCTTATCGGGCTATGGTGGGTTTGCCAATATTTTCTTATTTCACATGCTTACTTCAGGAGCTAAAAAAAGAAAATATAAAAATTAAAATGTTTTCAGGTGGCGCTGATTTAATCTCTTCTTCAGCAATCCTATCAAAGATTGAAACTTACTGGCTAGCGCATGGTTTAATTGAACCTGCAACATTAATGAGTGGCAAACAAATTAAGCCCGACTCTTCAAAATACAATATAGTATTACCAAAATTTAATTTTATATATCTTTTCTCTAACGATGAAGTTATGTTTTATAAAGATCATGGCATATCTAGCAAACTATGCTTATATCCATATGAGAAAGTAGATAAATTACATAAGAAAATGATCATCTTTACAAACGCTGAAGATCGCCATATGAATTATCATGATCTTTCAGAGCTGATCAACCTTTTTAAAAAATATAGCTATGAAATAATAGTAAAATTCCATCCTTTTTATAAAGGGGATTTTGAGAAAGAATTTTCAAATGATCCAAGCATTAAAATTGTTAAAGACCAAGATGTAACAGCAGTTATGTTAATGCTTGAGGAGAAGCCTAAGTTTATCGCTGGGTGGCTCTCTACAACATTATGTGAAGCTCATTTACGTGGAATAACGCCTATATGTTTAGCAAAACCTGTGGAGTCAAAATATGTGATCCATCAATTTCACAAGAAATCAATACACTGGACAGAAAACAACAAGCTCCTTGATGAGTCCCTTGCAAAAAATATAGATGCCTTTGAAATGCTAAAACAAAGTTAAATCTTAAGTATTAGCAACGCATCCTTAAGATTTTTTATGAATTTTAATTGAGGTAATTAATAAATTACTTTGGTTGACTTGCTTTCAGCACCCCAGGTCTTATGCTATTAATTCCAAAAGATAAATCAGAGATAAAACTTACTACATATTTATTTAGATAAATAATTACAGATTTGATGCTAACTATTCTCAATATTATTTATAAGCTCTAGAATTGAATTTGTAGCCTTTAAATACAAATGATGTTCCTTGATCAAAATCTTTCTCCACAATTAATTGAGCGAATAAATTTATAAATCGTAAAACTGCTTTTTTAGAATGCCTTTCAAAGGAAATTTTTTTATTGTTCTTAAAATTTTTTTGCTTGCCCCTGATTTACCATAGGGATTGGAGACAACAGATAGTTTATTTTGGAAAGATTTTGAATACATTTTTTTTATTGAAAAAATTATTTTTTTCTTTTCAAAGTCGCAGTCCAAAACGCTTTCCGCTTTAAGCCTACCTGATTGTCTATCACCCAGGTTTATAGTTCCGATTTGAAAACTTGGAGCTTCTGTTAATCCACTTGAAGAGTTTCCGATTATTCCATCAACAAATTTTAAAGCTGAAAGGTATCGTAGCTGACCCAAAGAAGAAAATATTACAGAAGAACCTAAATGCTTTTGATGAAACTGTTTGATCAAGTTTGTAATTTGCAGATTGTCAGTGTCAGCATTGGGTAATGTAAAGATAAATTTCGTATCATTTATTTCATCAAGCGCTTCTAATAATTCACTCACTTGATTCTTTGTAGTTTTATTTTTTTCTAAAGTTTCGGGATGAACGGTAATGAGAAGATTTTTTTTGCCAAAGGAAAAATTCATTGATTTTTCTAATTCTTGTTTATTTAGTAATGTTAAGCCGTGTATTGCATCAACACCAAGACCGCCTACTAAAAAGATATTGCTTAGGTTTTCTCCGAGCTGATGAACTCTTTTTTTATATTCTGACGCTGCTACAAAGTGTAGATGCGACATCTTAGTAATCGAGTGCCTCATAGCTTCATCAAACGCACCCTCAGTGGTTTCGCCTCCATGAATATGAGCTATAGGTATATTTGATATCATTGCCGCAGTTGTAGCTGAAAATATTTCATATCTATCTCCAAGAACTACAACAAGGTCTGGTTTTAAGAAAGAAAATACTTTTGCAAAACCTTTTAATGCCAAGCTCATATAGTTAGCTATTTCTTCGGCTGAGTCACCTTGAATTTTTAAGTCAATTTTTTTAGAGATGGCTATGCCGTCAGATTCAATTTCTTTATAGGTTAAGCCATGATTCCTTGAAAGATGAGAGCCTGTCACAATCAACTGAGTGATGATCGCCTGATCTTTGCTTGTATTCATAATTAATTGGCGCATCAAACCATATTCGGCTCTTGTCCCGGTAATAAAACAAATTTTCCTTCTCATACTTTGATTAAATCATTCGTTTCAAAAGAGTGCTCTGATTTTGTTCCTAAGATTTCATCTATTTTCATCGGGGAAATTCCATTGCCTGGACGTTTTACAGCAAGATTTTCTGATGTAAAAATATCTCCTTTTTGAATGCTTTGATTTGCAACCAATGACTTTCTCGCAACAGACCTCATTTCTAACTCACTGTCAGTCGGTTTCTTGATGCCATCTCCCAATCCCTTCTCAATATTACGTATTGCGATGACCATCGCTTTAAAATCCTCTGGTTCCATGCTTGCTTTATGATCAGGTCCAGCCATAGTAGAGTCTAATGTTATATGTTTCTCTATAATAGTAGCCCCAAGAGCAACGGCGACAATAGAAGCCTCTGAGCCTAAGGTGTGATCAGAATAGCCTACATTTAGACCAAACTGATCTTTCATAGATCTAATAGCCTGCAGATTTATATCATGGAAATTAGCAGGGTATTGAGAGGTGCAATGAAGAATAGAAATATTGCTCTTTGTTAGTTTATTAGAAGTCAGGACATTAATTGCGCTTTCAATTTCTGATAAATCTGCCATGCCAGTTGACATAATTACTGGCATATCAAATTGGGAGATAAAAGTTAACAATGGTTTATTTGTAATTTCGCCTGAAGGAATTTTGATCCTAGACATTCCCAGGCCTATTAAAAAACTTAAGCTAATTTCATCAAAAGCAGTTGAAAAAAATTCAATGTTATTTTTTTGGCTCTCTTCTATCAGAATTAAGTGGTCCTCTTTAGATAGCTCTAAATTTTCTAACATCTGATAGCTTGTAATATCTTTCTCGTCTAAATCTATTTGATAATCAGCTTTTGGTGCATTAGCAGTTAATAGCTTGTCAGCTTTAAAAGTTTGAAATTTTACTATGTCTGCTCCAGCAATTGCAGCTTGGCGAATCAGCTCTTTAGCTATTTTAATGTCTCCGTTATGATTTACACCAGCCTCAGCAATAATAAGAGTTTTTAAGTTATTATTTTTTTGCTGCATATCAACTTAGTATAGGAGTGCTTGGGATATTCACAATTCTTTCTTGGAGCCATGTAGTATTCTTCAAGTCATCTCTAATAGCTTTGTTGTACATAGGAAGTTTATTCATTGGCGTCCATATAGGGCGAGTCATAATTTTTTTAGCACCCATAAAAGATAATAATTCATCGCGGTGCTTCTGATTTTCACAAATTACAGTATTAAGCCAATAGTTAGAACGGCAATTTTCTGGTTCCTTAAAGAATTCTAAATCAGAGCCATAAAGTAATTTTGCATACTCATCCGCTAAAGCTCTTTTATGTGAAATAAATGTGTTAATTGAATCTAGTTGAGCACATCCTAGTGCTGCATTAATATTTGGTAATCGATAATTAAAGCCAACCTCATCATGAAAAAAATGAATATTATCAGGCACTTTAGCAGTAGTGCTTAGGTGCTTTCCTTTCAAATAGAGATCTTCATTGCAAAGAATTGCTCCGCCTCCTCCTGTTGTAATAATTTTATTGCCGTTGAAACTTAAAGTTCCCATTAGACCAAATGACCCAGTATGAATATTTTTATATAAACTTCCAAGCGACTCTGCTGCATCTTCTATCAACAGAAGCTTCCATTTTTTGCAAATTAGAATCAAAGAATCAATCTCAACAGGATGGCCGAAAGTATGCATCGGAATGCAGGCTCTTATTGTTCTTTTTGAATCTTTTATCTTACATACTTGATCCTCATCAATGAAAGCATTTTCTTCTAACCATGCTTCCAATGCATCGGGAGATAAACCTAGAGTTTTTTTATCAACATCTATCAATATAGGCTCAGCTTGACAATAAGTAATTGCATTGCATGTTGCTACAAAGCTCAAAGCTTGGGTAATAACATAATCCCCAGGTTTAATTCCAGCTATTAACATTGAGAGATGCAGTGCTGAAGTTCCATTTACAATAGCTATTGCTTTTTTGGTTCCAGTAAATTTAGCAATCTTCTCTTCAAACTGATCTACAAATTTACCAACACTTGATACAAACGTTGAATCTATAGTGCTCGATACAAACTCTTTTTCTTTTCCAATAAAACTTGGTTCATGCAGTGGAATAAACGAAGTTCTTTGATATTTATCTTGGATGAATTGAGCTAGGTGGTTGAACATAAGATCTTATATATTGTATATATCTGATTTATACTTCAATAAATTCGAAGGCTCCTTAAACCACTCAATTGTTTTCTTTAACCCAGATGCAATATCATATTCAGGCTTGAAATTTGTAAGGTCTTTAATCTTTTGATTATTGCACCATAAGCGAGTAACTTCAGATTTTTTAGGGCGTATTCGTTTTTGATCAGTAATAATTTCAATATCGCTCTCCATCTCTAATTTAATTAATGAGGCGACTTCACCAACTGAAATTTCATAATTTGATCCTATATTCACAACCTCGCCAACTGCCAGGCTAGAGTTAGCTAGCTCAATAAATCCTTTGCATGTATCTAAAACAAAATTTAAGTCCCTTGTAGGAGTTGTGTCACCTAAGCTAAGTTGAGATTCATTATTTGCAATTTGAGAAATTATAGTTGGTATAAATGCTCGAGCTGACTGCCTGGGACCATATGTATTAAATGGTCTGGCAATGGTTAGCGGCAGCTCAAATGAATTAAAAAAACTCATTGCCATTGAATCTGCACCAATTTTTGAAGCACTATAAGGTGATTGAGCCTGCAATGGATGGCTCTCATCAATTGGGACATATTGAGCGGTACCATAAACTTCACTAGTGGAGGTGTGAATAAGTCTAGTCACATTATTCTGAAGTGCAGCTTTGCAAATATTAAGAGTTCCAGAAATATTAGTTTCCACATAACTGTGAGGCGCAATATAGGAGTAAGGGATTGCTATTAAAGCAGCAAGATGAAAAACAATATCAACTCCCTTGCAAATTTCGTGACAAAAAAAGGGATCTCTTATATCGCCAGTTAAGATATCTATCTCAGCTTTACAATTTACATCTTCTAACCAGCCCCAATTATTAAAAGAATTATATTGCGCTAATGCTTTTACCTTATAGCCCTCTGCATTAAGCATTTCTACAAGATGCGAGCCTATAAAGCCGTCTGCCCCTGTTACCAAAACTGTTTGATCTGCTTTTTTCATATTACTTTAATTTTATTTAATTCTTTTAACTGGACTACCAACATATACTCCGGCTTCATTAACATCATCAATTACAACGGACCCACTTCCAATAACTACATCACTGCATATTGTAATGTTAGGATTAACAAAAGAGCCTCCTCCAATTAGAACATTGGAGCCAAGGGCTACATTACCTCCTAGTGCAGCATTTGGACCAATATGGCAAAAATTTCCAATTTTACAGTCATGCTCAATGATTGAGCCAGTATTAATAATAGAATGGATTCCGATAAAGGCATCTGAATTAATGATTGCGCCAGCTGCAACAAATACACCCTTGGAAATTTCAGAAAAGTCTGAGATATAAGAACCAAGGCTTGTGATTGAAATGAAATTATCCTCTGGATGCTCTCTGGCGATCTTCATTCTAATGTTATTGTCTCCAATAGCCAAAATTGAATCTGGATTATCTGATCTTATGGATGAAATATGATTTGGATTAAGGTAAAAAACCTTATCCTTGTTTAAAAATTTAAAATGTTCCTTACCAGGATCTAAGAAAAATATATTCTTATAATTAAGAGTTTCGCACGCTGCAGTTGCTACCACCTTTCCATGACCACCTGCTCCATAAATCAATAAATTCATTGGCGTGTTATTGAAATAAATTCTAGCCTCATCCTGCAGATTATACCTCAAAGATTAGTCTCTAAAGCTTGCTTTTGTATAAGTAACGGCTGTATTCAGGGTTATCAGCATAGATGCGAACAAAAAGAAGTTACTTATAAATATAAGCAATGCATTATTGCTATAAATTCCAAAAAGAAAGCTTCCAAATGCAATAAATTGCATTGCAGTCTTCAGCTTAGCTTGAAAGGTCACCTTTGTAGCATTTGATTTATTTTTTCTAGCATTTAAATCTCTTAAGGCGCTAACCCAGAATTCTCTTGATAGCATCACTGCTCCAACAAATCCTATAAATAAACTTTGGAAATGAAGGGTTAAAGTTACAATTAAAAAAAGCACTAGCACCTTATCCGCGATAGGGTCCAAGACCTCTCCGAAGGTAGATTCCAAGTCATATCTTCTTGCCAAAAAACCATCCAAATAATCTGACAAACTTGAGAAAATAAAAAAAATTAAAGCAAGCCCATATTGATTCGATAACAATACAAAATAAAAAATAATTGGACCTGACAATAATCTAAAGAAAGTTAAAGAATGAATAAAGTTGCTCATAGTTATAGTAATGTTTTTTGAATCTCTGCTGCTAGTTTAATACTAATCCCTTCCACCATACATAGCTCCTGAAGAGATGAGTTTTTAATTTGTCGTAGAGATTTAAAATGATTTAAAAG
>MDTF01004327.1_pt1 | contig 11787 bp, 4 predicted proteins | sample 811191 | NCBI WGS metagenome assembly MDTF01 (sample SAMN05326649, study PRJNA326480) | marine metagenome | isolation source: seawater | place: Southern Ocean | collected 2011
CCTGCATTGCTGCCTTTTGACACTGCAACCCGCTGCGCTTCGACTTTGCTTGGCAGCGTGGGACTTCGAAAGAACCGAAGATCATTTTCTGTGGCAGTTTAATCATGAAGTTATCATAACATAAACTCCATGTGATAAAAATAAATCATTTAAATATAAATAATATGTGTATCAAAGTGAGAATTACTAGACATTAAAAAAAATACAACATAGCGTAATAAGTATTATACACTTGCTTTTTTATGAAATCAAAATTGTAATTAAGGAAAACTGATTTATGGCCAAGGAAATAAGCTATTTCCAATATAATGATTTATTAAATGAATACTTCTTTGATGGTAAATTTGCGAACAAGCCAATTTATCTGGACTTGGAGACTGAAGTATTAGCCTCAATTGGTGAAAAAATAGGTGAGAATTCAATTTATGTTGAAAAAAATTTACCTAGAGTTGTTGCTAACAATTTCAACTTAAATTCAAAAAATGCTTACAACTGGTACTTTCAAAAATATTATCAATGGCAGAGAGAAGAAAGAGAAAAACCTCCTCCATTTACTGCATTTCTATGTGTCTTATCCATGTCTGCGGAGAGTATGAGAGACGGAAAAAGATTTGGAGGAAATAATTTTTATGACAGATATGCAGAACTTTTAAACATATCAGATCCCACGAGCAAATTGAATATAAAGTCTACTGAGGCGATGCAAGATACCGTAATATTATGGCGCGCATTAAATAGATGGTTAAAATTTACTGATTATCAATACGGAATGCCAACAGCGAAAGAAGTTGGGCCAAAAAGATACATAAGCTGGCCAATGTCACAGGCTTTAGTCAGAGATCAAGATCGTAAAAACTTAAATTTGATGTTTGAAAATAAACAATTAAATTCAAATCAATTCATATCAAAAAGTGAAATGTCTCTAATTTTAGATGACTGGTTAAATACTTCCTATGGAGCAAAATCATTAGTTTCAATTTGGAAAGAAAAACCACTTAAGGAAAAGGTCGTAGATGCAGCATTAGAAAGTTTTGCAAATTGGGATGGAGGTAGTACAAACGCTTCTGGACAAAAAAATTTATTATTAAAAAACTTTAATTTGATTTTACGAAAAACCAACAGAAACTTTAGAGAATTTTTAACAGTTGGTTTTGCTATTCAAGATGCAAGTATTACTGAAGTCTCTAAATTAACCATTGAAAAAAGTAAAAACAGATCGCCAAATATATTTGAACAGCTTGATGATGAACTTTGTCTTCGCCCTGAGGGTGATGGATCTAACATATCTTATTTATTCCCAAAGAGCATTAATATTAATACAATGCTTGTAAACAACTTTAATCTCCTATCGGATGATAAAACAAAAATATTCAATTTTCAGGCTTTACCATTTTATATCTTTGTAAAGTCATATGATGGTATTTATTATAATCAAACTCGGCAAGTTACATTGGGGCTGAAGCATATAATTTTGTGCCAATCTCAAAATTGGACAACAAAAATAAAGCATTTTTTAGAAGATAATAGTGATAATAAGTTTAAATTAAGTAACTCAAAACAACTCACTGGAATGCCTCTAGACTGGGACTTATTTGAAGATGTTGAGGTTATTAGAACACCAGAAAGTCCTTCGCCTCATCTTCAAACGCTTATTCCAAATACATCAGAGGCTATTTTAAGAACAAACGGCGGTTTGGAACTTGCATCTAATACTTGGCATGCAGACTGTCCACCTACAGTTGAGGCTATTTTTCCAAATAAAGACTTTGAACTGGAAATAGTGAATGACTTGGATAAGCCTGAAATACTATTTCATGAACAACTATCATCCAATTTTGAAAAAGAACTTACCTTTATTGATAATTTGGATCAAAAAAACTTGATAATAAAATTAAAGTGTCCATCGCAACAATTAGAAAAATCTATAAATTTCCGATCATCTGACAAGCCTAAATTTCTAAAGCTAAAAAAATATGATTTGAGTTGCAATTTAATGGATCCGTTTTCATTTTTTACTGGGCATTGTAAAAGGATATCCTCAATAGAAACAAATACTGATCTTGGCCGATTGAATGGATATTCAATAAGCAATGAAGACCTGCAAATTAAAGATAACACTAATGATCTGAACGAAATAGAGATTTTCATGGATGACGAAAATCAATTAATTGAGGGGAATACTGAATACATTAATTCTGATTTAATTCCAATCTACAAGAACCAAAAAGTTGAAAATCTAGTTGGAAACAGTTGCATTGTTAGTGGCGTCCATACATGGAAAATTCCGTTTGGCGCTAAAGCTTTGACTTCTTTAAAACCAATAAGAGCAAAATGTACAATCTGTGGAGCAATCAATTTTTTCGAAGGAAAAAAAGTAAAGAGAAGTGTTTTAGCTAGTACCTTGAACGTAGCATCCTTAGAGAAAACTATTCCCAAAAATGGAACTTGGAAAAAAGAAAATATATCTAGTGATTTAGATATTAATAAATCAGATATTGAATTAAATTTGAAAAATAAATTGGATGGAAAGAATACGGAAATTATTTTTGATGCTTTATGCTATTTAGGTTATGGCAGCTTTCATACATTTAAGAAAATCATTAAGCTATTTACCGAATCTGATCTAGATGTTTGGAATTATTACAAAGAATTTAATGATCTAGGTCATATAGATTTTGAATTAGATAGTATTAACCTTAAACCAATTAGTTGGGAGATAACGCAACCAACCTTAATCAAACTTCCAGATAACAGTATATATTTTATTGGATTTCGAAATCTGAAAATGATTAGCGAATTGAAAGAAATGTTCTCATTATTAGATAATGTAAAATACAAGACTTATCTTACTGGAAAAAATAATTTTGCTGTTCATAAGTGGCATAATATCTCAAATATAGATCTAGATAATTTGTCAAATATTAGAGATCTAAATAATCGAAAGATAATTGTTATTGATGATCCAGCCCCAGAGATAGCACGGACTTCTGTAAAATTATCTGATGTATTCTTGACTTTACCAAGCATTAATATTGGAGAAGTGGAGGATTTAAAAAAATTCGACCCTTCAAATGGCAAATGGAAAGATTGCGAAGATTGCCACAGCTCAGGAGCCTTTAAAGCTGATATTTTTGGCAATAAACATTTTTATAAAAATTTAGATGGAGAAGCTAGAATTGGCACTTATGAAATTGTGAAGCTTTTAGCGGCTTTGGATCACGGAATTACTTTTTATCGATACGATGAGGTGACAAAAAAATTTACTTCATCGATTGGTTGTGAAGTCCCAGGATTACTTAGGAGGGCACTTGTTGCATCAAGTGGTGATCTGCCTAACATCCAAAGTGGAAAATTAGAGTATAAAAATGTATCTCTAAATCTAGCAAAAATGATTTATACAAGATTGCAAAACTAGGATAATATTATGACAACGCCCACGAAACTGCATGATTATATTAAGAACGCTTATAAAGACTATTATAACAGCGCATTCAGCTTTAACGATGAAATAATATCGCAGGAACGCCAAAGTTTTTTAGATGATGGAGATGTTACATCACAGGAGTTATATCTAGAAGCGGTACTACCTTATGCTTCTAAAGTGTCTTTGTTAAAATCTTGTGAAGACGCAAATTTACCATCTCAGACTGCCACTTTGTTGGGAAATATTATGTTTGGATCAGACGTCAAGCTCCGAACACATCAGGCAGAAGCTTTGGCCACTTCTTTGGCGCCAAACTCTTCACCACAAAGAAATATAGTTGTAACGTCAGGTACAGGTTCTGGAAAGACTGAGAGCTTCTTAATCCCTATAATTGCTCGTTTGCTGCGTGAGCGCCAAAATTTGATTAAACCTATATCTTTAAATAATTGGTGGGATGAAAATACTCGAGAAATGGATCGGTGGAATGGTCTTAGGAGTAATCAAAATTCTGAGATTCAACCAGGTATTAGGGCACTTTTACTTTATCCAACAAATGCTCTCGTTGAGGATCAGATTATTCGATTACGGCAAGCAGCTACTCGTGCAAAAGATATATTTAAATCACCTTTGTTTTATTTTGGCCGTTATACGGGTGCAACACTTGGTGGAACTTATAATCCTATTGGGAAATTGAATGCAAAAAACAAAAAGCTTATTGAAAGTGTTTCCATAGAATTAAGAGAGATGGCTCAAGAGCTAAACAGTCTGCGAGCTTCCAACTTAGATAGTGATATCCTAGGCCAGTTTTCAGATTTGTCTTGTGGAGAAATGGTGACCCGTTGGGATATGCTAGAAACTGCGCCTGATATTATGATTACAAATGTTTCAATGTTAAACATAATGTTAATGAGAGCGAATGAAGAACCGTTAATTGAACAAACTAAAGCTTGGCTATCACAGTCGCCTGAAAATCACTTTTCACTAGTTGTTGACGAGCTGCATAGTTATCGTGGAACAAGTGGGACTGAAGTAGCTCTTATAATTCGCAACTTATTAATGAGGTTGGGCTTGGAGCCAGACTCTCCGCAACTTAGAATTTTAGGAACAAGCGCTTCTTTAGACGGCACTGAAGGCCTTGCGTTTCTTGAACAATTTTTTGGAGTTAATAAAAGTACGTTTAAAGTAATTCCTGGGGAACCAGTATTCCCCAAAACTAGCCTTCTAGGCTCTAGTGACCTTGTCCAGAATTTAATTAATGGCAAAAATGTGGAAAAAATATCGCCAAGAGAAGTTTTAGCTGCTGCTTGTGTAAAGGCGGGCCAAGAAAATGATACTAATAATTATAGACCAGCACCGATATCAAAGATTAAGGATGTTTTAGTTGGAGAGGGGGGGAATCTCAAAATTTTTGAAGATTTTCTTGAGTTGGTAAGTAAAGACACCGAATTTGATTTTGAAAACCCTAAACCATCCTTTAGAGCGCATATGTTTTTCCGTCAAATACGAGGTTTTTGGGCATGCTCTAATAGTAATTGTTCAGAAGTGCAGGAGAAGTATCGCTATAATGGGAGAAGTATTGGTAGGTTATTTAAAAATCCAGCAATAAAATGTGAATGTGGTGGGCAGATTTTAGAGGTCTTATATTGCTATGATTGTGGGGAAATTTATTTAGCCGGTTATGTTGAAAAAAATTATGAAAATAATGAAACTGGATATTACTTATCTTCAGGAAGTGCTGCTTCAAATAAAGCTTATACATCTCCAATTTTTGAAAGAAAATATGGTGATTATATGTGGTATTGGCCGAAGGTGCCAGAAGCGCCGCTTATGGATGCTTGGAATCATACTTTAAGCGATGGTGTAAAGTATCGATTTCACTTCTCAAAAGCAGTTTATAAATCTGATTATGGCAAGCTTGATAAATATGATCAAAATTCTGATAAGGACCCAACGGGTGTCATGTTAGTTGCCCCATCCCCCTCAGTAGCGGCTTCCCCTGCGTTGCCTGATAGATGCCCTAAATGTGAAATTATTAGATATCAAGGCAAGAGTAAGAACGCTTTTAAAATGGGAAAAGTTAAGTCTCCTATAAGGGGTACATCAACTGGTATAACGGCGACAACAAAACTTTTAAGTGACAATGCGTCATCTTTGCTTGGGAGTGATACAGAAGCAGCTCAGATGATTATTTTTAATGACAGTAGGTCTGATGCTGCAGATATATCAGGTGCTCTTGATAAACAGCACTTTCAAGAATTAGTGCGCCAATTAATTTTTAAAACACTTACAGTTCGAGATGAAGTTTCAATTAATACCATAAAAGAAATTATTAAGAGAGAAAGTCAAGGTGAGGTACTCTCTGATGAAGAAGAACCCATCATTAATGAATTAATTAATAATGGCCGAAAATATTATACTGCTTTTATTTCAAGTAATTCTGAAATTATCAGGGAATATGAACTAAAATTTCTCAAATCTAAAAATATATTAAGCTGGGCTCAATTAAATTCAAGTGTCAAAACTTCCTTATTACATCTTGGTGTAAATCCAGCCGGTACTCAAAGTTCTTTACAAGAAAAAAACAATGAAAGTTGGTGGAAGTATTATGCTCAAACTAGTTCGGATGCAAAACTTGAAGAGACAGCTGATTTTCACGCAGCTGTAGACGCTTTTAATTCTAAATTATCAACTCATATTTCAAGCCAAATATTTGATGGTGGACGGCGTGAAATGGAATCTTTGGGCATTGCTTTTTTATGTCCATCATCTGATATTCCCGATACATTTAAATTTCCAATAAATGAAACTAAGAAAATTCTTGCTAATACTTTAAGAATACTGGGTCAGAAAAATAAATATGCTGGTGGTGGAAGTTTTGTTACAACTAGTATACCACGAGCGCTCAAAATATACTTTGAAAAGATTTCTGATAAATCTGGGATAGAGTATTATGAGATCGAACAGCAGATAAAAAACTATCTAAGCAATAATAAAATTATTGATGATAATTGGGTAATACAAACCAACAAAATTGCAAGTTTGAAAGTCTCACTAGTTTCCATAAAACCAGACGAACGTTTTAGATGCAGAAAATGCTCAACAATTACTGCAAATTTGAGTTTTAATGTTTGTACATCCAGTAATTGCTCTTCGTCAGAATTTGATAAAATTATTGATGAGCGGGAAGATTATTATAAGTGGAAAGCAACTCAACCCGCGTTAAAGCTATCAATTGAAGAATTAACGGGGCAAACAAAACCTCTGGAAAAACAGCGCAAAAGACAGAGATTATTTAAGAATGCTTATTTACCACATGAAAACCCGTTAATTGATAATATAAATGTTCTGAGCGTTACCACAACAATGGAAGTTGGAGTGGACATAGGATCACTGCAATTAGTTATGATGGCCAATATGCCACCACAGCGTTTTAACTATCAACAAAGAGTAGGTAGAGCAGGCCGTTTAGGGCAACCATTTTCATTTGCCATAACTTCTTGCCGATCAAATTCACATGACGATTATTATTTTAATAACCCTGCAAAAATTACGGGTGATAAACCTCCACAGCCTTATCTTGATCTAGATAGAAAAACAATTATTGAGAGAGTTGCTTCTGCAGAAGTTTTACGTAGAGCCTTTCTTTCTTTGGCTGATGGTCCAATTGCTTCACACGGATCAACCCATGGAAATTTTGGTAGTACAGCAGAATGGGTTGAGTATCGGCTTAATATTCAAAAATGGTTATCCACTTCTAACGAAGTTGATGAGGTGATTGATAGGCTCTGTGTATATTCTGACGTAAATAAAACTGAAATAAATAATTTTTGTAAAAAATATTTGGTTGAACGGATAAACAACACAGTCAACAATTCTAATTATATACAAGAAGAACTGAGTGAGCGCTTGGCGGTGGCAGGAATTTTGCCAATGTTTGGTTTCCCAACGCAAAGTAGACAATTATTTTCTTCAAACCCAACCTCAGTTTCTAAAGTGGAAGTGGTAAGTGATCGATCGTTAGACTTTGCAATTTGGGCATTTTCACCAGGTGCAGAGGTTCCAAATGATAAACAAATTCATACAGTTTGCGGATTTACTGCTCAACGAGAATATCAAGGTCGTATTGAAGAAGATCCAAATCCTATGGGGGATGCCAGAACTCTTTATCGTTGTCATGATCCAGATTGTGTAGCTTATGTGATAGAAACTGATGATGATAAGTGCAGTTGTGGTCGGCCACTTATTGCTTTTGATATGTATCAGCCCAAAGGTTTTAGAACAACATATTCGCCTAAAGACTATTCTGAACAAAGGCAGAGAGGCCCGTTATTACCCCCACCATCAATAGCCATTAAACCAGAGTTTGGAGATTTATCGATCGGTGCCCTTAAAATGGTATTGTCTTCGGATAAACCAATAGCATTAATAAATGATAATAAGAAAAATGATTTTGGGTTTAAAAAACGTGGGCGCTCATACATTGTAAATGATAGTGAGCTTTATCGTGAAGAACTCACACAAAGTTATTTAACGACTGAATATGATATATCTGATGAGCCAGATATGATAGGAGCTATTGGTGCAATTTTTAATACTGATATCCTAAGTTTGAAAATTGAATCGGAAAAAGGTGATTTTGGAAGAAATGGTATTTTTGATACAGACCAGCCATCGGTGAAGGCGGCGCTTCGATCATTTGGAGAGTTTTTAAAAGAAGCAATTGCATATAATTTGGATATTGATACTTCAGAAATAAAGGTCGGTGAGCGTAAATACTTATATAAACAAAATCCTTCACTGGAGCTTTTTGTAGCAGACAGTTTGGAAAATGGCGCTGGTTATACACGCCATATATCGAACCCAAAAATTTTAAAACGATATATATTTGATGCTTACGAACACTTAAGCAAAAAATGGGAGGAAGCTAGTCACAAAAAAACATGTGATAGTTCGTGTCAAGATTGCTTAAGAAATTATAACAACCGGTTTATTCATTCTGATCTTGATTGGCGATTGGCATTAGATGTTTCTGAAATAGTTCTTGGTATACCAATAAACAAAGAACGATGGCTATCTCGAGCACAAAATATATCTGAAACATTTGTTAAATACTGCGAAAACACAGGAAATAAGGTAGAACTTCACCGTTTCAACAGTTTATTCGGCCTTGTTAAAGAAGATCATTCTTATGGAATAATTCTTGGACACCCTTTATGGCATACGGCTGAAGGATTGGTTCAAGAGGAGCAAAGCCAGGCACTTGATGCTCTTAAGGGTGACTTTCATATGGGTATTTCTCATGATTTTGTTGATATTAGGCAATTTTATAGAGAGCCAGCAAAGTTTTTATCTAGAATGGTGAGTGGTTAATTTGATTAGATTAATTGGAACTGAAGGATCAACTGAATATACTGCGGCTTTAGAAATTCAGGCTGCATTGATTTCTTTATGGCCAGAAATTGAAAGCTCATCGTCAGATGAGGATTTGGTTTTAATTACGGTTGGTCAGCCAATTTCTGGATATGCTACTAAAGAACTTGATATTGTTATTTTAGCCAACTTTAAAACACCAAAATATTTTCGCCCAACAAGTTATTTAAAGGATAAAGTCAATAAAAAAATAGAAAATTCCAATGTTATTTATGTTGAAAACTTTGTAGCAGTTATAGAGGAAAAAAGTCACCCTCCAGATAAAGTAAACATTAACGGTAATGTGGTTTCAGTACTTTATAAAAATGGGTGGCATAGTGCGACTGATCAAAACATGAAACAGATGCATTCTCTTAGAGAATATTTTTTAGACAATAAGTCTGAATTATGGATGTTTAAGTGCTTGTACATGTCAGGACTAAAATTCTTAAATATCTTAGGTGTGGTTGAGCCTGGTGTAAAAGGGAACAAATTTTTAACAGCTATTGCATCTGAAAATAGAATTTCAAAGAATAGTAGAGGTGATTACTCTATTCGGTCAGGTAAAGCTGAGGACCTTAAATTTGCCAGCACCGCAAGTATTTTTAGGCAAGCAAAGCCTACAACATTGGATCGTAAAAAAATGGATGCCATAGTTAAGTCGAGCGAACATGTGCATCAAATAAGGGCAAATATAAACAATAGATTTACTTTATTAAGAGGAGCTGGTGGAACAGGTAAAACTATAGCACTTTTACAAGCTGCATGGGCGGAATATAAAGAAAATGGTACAAGAACACTTTTATTAACATACAACCATTCCTTGGCAGCTGACATTAGTAGATTAATGAATTTATTAGGCGTTCCCTCAGATTCTGAGTCGGGTGGCATCACAATTAGAACAGCTATGTCATTCTTTAGTACGTGGCTGTTTAGGTTGGAAATAACAAATAAGGAAGATTTTGACGAAAGTTATAATCAATATGAATCTCATTGTGCTGAAGCCATTGAAACAATACAAAAAGGAGCGCTCACGCAAATAGATATAAAAGATAAAAAACAAGAAAACTTTTCAGAATTAGATTTTGATTTTATAATAGTTGATGAGGGGCAAGATTGGCCAAAAGAAGAAGCTCAACTTCTTAAATTATTGTATGATGTGACTAATATTTGTGTTGCTGATGGAGTTCAGCAACTAATAAGGGGTGAAAAATATAACTGGTTAAATATGGTGCCAAGTTCAATACGAGAACTTATTCATATAAACCGCAGTTTGCGATTAAAATCCAATCTGTCACATTTTTTAAAAAAAGTTTCTGATGCTAATAATATACCTCTTCACTTAGAAATAAATAATTTAGCACCAGGCGGTAAAATACTTGTTCTAAAGAAATCATATGAAGAGTACCCGCAGTTACATGAAGATTGTGTAAAGACTGCAAAGAAAGATGGAAATTCTGAAATTGATTTTTTATTCTGTGTTAATCCAACAAACATATTCAGAGATGAGGGTGTGAAAACATCTTCAATTTCTCAGTTTTTAAATGATATTGGTGATGAGGTTTGGAATGGATTAGAAGCTAATACTCGGAAGAATTACCCCAAAAATAAAAGCACTTTTAGGGTATTACAGTATCAATCATGCCGTGGACTGGAAGGTTGGACCGTAGTTTTAAATGGTTTCGACACTTTTATGAATATAAAGTACCAAGAAAGAATAGACCAAGGGCTAATTGAAAATAACGATCCAGCGTTTGAAAGTCTTGAAGAAATTGCAAATACTTATGCTTGGAGGTGGGGTTTGATTGCTTTATCACGACCCATTGATACGCTTATTTTACAATTGGACGACGTTAATTCAAAGTTTTCAAAACAAATCATAGCGATTGCCAATAGTTTCCCAGATTTTGTCGATTTTGTAGATTAATTAAAAAATAATTTTTCAATGCCCACCATGAATATTAAAACCTTTTTGGGTTAATTCTTCAGCTAGTTGTGGTTCATAATCTTTTGCAGCTTCGTAAGTCATAGGACCTTCAAACGAAATTAAAGCAGTTGCAAACTTTTTTGACCTCGAAGATGCTTTATATCCTATAATATGATTTAGGTAACGTTCGTGTGGGTGCAATCCTGTCATTCCTACGTATATTGAATTTAATTCTCCTCTTAATCGAAGTTTATATACATAATGCCCCTTTTTCTGGTTTGTTGGGACACCAGACTCAATCAAAAAATTTAATTTCTTTACTTTATCGTCCTTTAAGTCTTTTTTCAGTGTTTTGCTAATATTCCAGTATACGGAGTCACAGAGTTCGGATTGACAGTAAAAAAGATAATTTTTCTCAAGCGCAACAGAACTGCAAACACGACAACGGGGGTTCTCATCATTTGTCATAATTAAATACTTTCTTCTTTAGGCATCGAATATGCAATTTTGATCCTCTAATCTTTTTTTATAAAAGCTGCTTAATTCTTTCAATAAAGTTTCATTACATCCTTCATCTCTTAACTTATCCAGTTGTTCTTTAATATTTTTGATTGTTGTCCATTCTGTTTTTTCTTCTTCTGAAGTCCATTTGTTTTTTAAATATGCATTAAATGCATCTTGTTCATTCGATGAAAGTAATTCAGGTGCATTAAATGCAATTAATCTACGTCCAAGTTGCTTCAAACGTTCGTCTGAAAATTTAGATAATAAATTCAATCGTTCTTCCCAAGAGACTAATTGGAACTCTTCAAGAATAGATTTGTCTTCATTTGAGTAAAATCCACCGTAAATCTTCTGTTCTATTGTTTTTTCGGCATCATCCTCGTCACTTTCATAACGATCAATGATGCATTCTGAGACAGTCTTTCTAAAATCAATATTATCTTCGATAACTGCACAAATATGATCCCATTCATCATTAGTATTTTTGGCAGGTCTGATGGTATCGGCTTGGTTTATGGCAATA